>Ga0209296_1002685_pt1 | contig 12548 bp, 5 predicted proteins | sample S_130206_EF_Meta_FD_187319 | JGI IMG/M metagenome (GOLD analysis project Ga0209296, IMG submission 187319) | Freshwater microbial communities from Lake Simoncouche, Canada to study carbon cycling - S_130206_EF_MetaG (SPAdes) (version 2) | ecosystem: Environmental > Aquatic > Freshwater > Lake ...
GCAGGGTGTAAGAATCTACGGGCATCTTCCTGTGGTGATTGTGGCACGGGTATTTAAATCTCTTGAGGTTGATCAGGAAGCAAAGATTTTCTGGAATCTTTCATCTTTCTTCAGGTCACCCTCATGGGTAGGGGTTTCTTGCACAATCTTTTCGATCACCTTATCAGGAGTCACCCCTTCGCTTGCAGCGGTGAAATTGGTAAGAATGCGATGCCTTAAAACAGGCAATGCAAGTGCTTGAATATCTTCCACTGCAACATGAACTCTGCCATGCAGAAGTGCACGAGCCTTAGAACCAAGAATAAGATTTTGCACCGCACGAGGGCCAGCGCCCCACGAAAGCCATTCTCCAATAAACTTGGGAACGCCCGGTTCGCCTATGCGGGTTTGCCTGACAAGCGCCAGCGTGTAACGAATCGCATGATCGCTAACAGGAACTCTGCGCACCAAATTTTGTAAATCCATAATTTGCTGCCCGCCCAATACAGGCTTCACATCATCAACAAAGGTTGAGGTAGTCTTCGCAGCAATTTCGAATTCTTCCTTAAAGCTTGGGTACTTAACGAATACTTTAAACATAAAGCGATCTTGCTGCGCTTCGGGCAAAGGATAGGTGCCTTCCTGCTCGATTGGGTTTTGCGTTGCCAATACGAAGAAGGGGCTTTCCAGTTTATGCCTGGTACGGCCTACAGTGACTTGCCTTTCCTGCATAGCTTCAAGAAGGGCGGCTTGGGTTTTAGGAGGAGTACGGTTAATTTCATCAGCAAGCACTACATTGGCAAACAATGGGCCTTGAAGAAATTTGAATTCTCGACCACCTGTATCTCTGTTTTCTTGGATAACTTCAGTGCCTGTGATGTCGGAGGGCATAAGATCGGGGGTAAACTGGATTCTGCTGAATGAAAGCGAAAGAGTGCGTGCAAGGGTGCTGATCATCAGGGTTTTTGCAAGCCCTGGTACCCCTTCAAGCATGCAATGGCCTTTGCTAAATAGAGCAATAAGCAATTCTTCAATAACTTGATTCTGACCAACAATTACCTTGGAAAGCTGGGCTTTAATGTCATCGAATGCTGATCGCAGCTTCTTTGATTCTTCGATATCATTTTGATCAAGTGGCTTTTGTTGGGCAATTTCTGCACGATTAAGTTGTCTAGTTATCAATGTTGGATCGATTGAATCACTCATTCTTAAGAATCCTGAAAGAAAAGAAAAAGGTAGGATACCATTATCGCTGATAAATGGGCAGAACACCACCATCAAGTTGCATGATGGTTAAATGCACCGCAGTAATAAACACGGGGCCAACATGGCCACCAGTCCAGGCGCCATCCGCCCCCTGCGTTCGTACTAGATTATCAAAAGTTGCCTTGCGATACTTCTTCCAAGTTAACTTATCGTTATCTTTTGTATCGCCAAAGAGTTTGTTCCAACCATCATCTCCAAGGCTGTAAAGCGCCTGAGAATAATAATAGTGGGTGTATTCATCATGCCCTTGTCGTTGGTTGCCAAGCGCACCAATATTATTAAGGCAGAACTTGAACCATTTTTTAATTAAAGGGGAGTTGTAATCGCCTGAACTGAAACCGCAGGAAATGGCTGCAGCAGTAAGAGCAGGCCGACCTTCGCCACCACCACCGCCACCCAAACTATAGATAACCCCGCCTTGTGCGTTAGTGGATTCTTCAAGGTAAGCTACAGCTTCTTTGATTGCTTCTTGGGGAACAGCAATACCAGCATTGCGGGCAGCACGAAGCGCCTGAACTTGAGTAATGGTAACCGAGCCTTCATCAAAATTATTACCTTCCTTGGCGGAGACATAGCCCCAGCCGCCCAAGGGGGTTTTGTTATCTTTCATCGAAACCCTGCGGGTCTGGGCATCGCGTGAGAATTTACCAGCACGAACTAGAATTTCTTCAAGCTTGCGCCTGCGGTCGCCTTCTTCTTCTTCACCATAAACCGAAGCCAGAAACAACATTCCAAATCCATGACCATACATATAACGGCCAGCTTCACCGGGAATATTGGGATTGCCAATCATGCCATTAGCCTGGCAACGGGCCATAAGGAAATCGACAGCTCTGCGAATGTTATCGCGATACTGGCCTTCGCGAATGGTGCTGCCTTCCATGAGCATGGTCATGCCGCCAAGGGCTGTCATGGTGATAGGGTATTGCCCACCGGTAGCTTCCCAGTGGCCATCTTTATGCTGATTGCGAGACATCCAAGTCAGGCCTTTTTTAATGGCGTCTTGGTATTCTTTGGGGATTTCATCGCCTTGCAAAGAGGGCAGAGTAATGCCCAAAAGAAGCAATGCAACAGCCATGGTTTTAAAATTCATGTTCTTACCCCGGGTATGACTTTTATTGCTGGAATAAATGAAGGCCCCTGCAACAAAAGAAACACCATTTAGTTGTAGACGATCCAGATTACCCTATCTAACACAAAATCAAGAATTCTTTTTACCCGCATCTTCAACGGAAATACCAGCAGCATCACTCCCAAACTTGAAAATAATCTTTAACTGGTAGTTCACGAACTCAATCTTCCCGTTTTTAAGGTCGAGATTGATGTTGTGAAACTGAATGCCGTTGGGAATGTTTTCGTTATCGTAAATAAGTTTCCCAGTGCGTTTATCAATACTTTTGGCTGCAACAATCTGCATGACATTACGAATAGGCCCATTGGCAACCATTTTGTGCATGCGGGAAGTAAACAAAACCATGGGGAGATCTTGGAAAGATTCAAGCACGACCATTTGGTGCGAAACAGGGTTATGCCAGCGCATTTTTCCGGTTTCTCGTTCGAATGCGTAAAACTCGCCATTGACCGGTTGGGCTCTCATGCCACTGCCCGGCATCAGGTTGGTTTGAATCCCACCCCATGGCATGATGTTGGCATTCACAGGATTATTAAACCCTACATAAAAGTTGGATTTGTCGGCCAAGAGCAAAGCAGCACCACCCTTGACGATAAATTTAGGATCCAGCTTAGTGGAAAGAACTTGGGTTCCTTCAGGGATGCGCCAGACCCGCACTTTGCCATCGGGTTCGATTACGCCCGTAAGACTAGGATGTTCATCCGACTTTAATACCATCACTCCGGCAGGGAAAGATTCTTTCCAAGTATCTTTGCCAGTGATGATGTCGTAAATTCGCAAGTTCGAAGGGCCATCTGATAAGGTTTCGTTAAGCAAAAGTTTGCCCCCGATGATGCGTTCACGCTTGGTAAAGAGCTGAGAAAAATCAGGGACTTTAACCGAAACACCATCGTAGGCCCTGATTGCCCTAGTTGCGGAAGGGGTGTTTTCAGGTGTCATGTCCACCACAAAAATATGCTTGCCATCACCAAAAAGAATCGAGCGCGAATTAACATCCGATCTGGTCCAAAGAGTTTTCCCAGTAAGCGGATCAACCGCAACCAAGCCATCCCGTGTTTGCAATGCTGCAACCCCTGCAGTCATAGGGTTCGAAAGCCCAATTCGCTGCGCCCAACCATCGGGGTAAAGTATCCGGATCGAACCATCTGGATCAACATTAAGCTGGTTGTAACCCGGAGGAGAAGTAGCAGCCTGCCCAGGTAAAAAGCCCATTGGGTTATAAAGATTCTTTTCCCACAAGATCTTCTTGCCCACGGGATCAATCGCAAAAACCAAATGCCCCAAAGGCAATAACACCAAATGCCCCTGCGCCTGCAGCGGGAACCGCACCAAGTGTGGCTGGCCGTTGCCATACACCAGGTTTTGGAACAAGGTGCGGGTGATGTTCATCGACCATTCTTCTTTACCCGTAAGGGTATCGTTGATTTTAAGGGCATGGTAATCAAATCGTAAAGCAAGCCTGTTGCGCTGGAAGTAAGGCAAAGGAGAATCGGGTTCTTCAAATCGATAACTTTGAGTCTGCTGATGGAAGTTGCCACGTTCTTCGGAAACTGTAATTTTACGAGCCTCAGGTATCAATTTAGATTCAGAAAGAAGTGCGACGAATTTTTTATCAGCGTTAGCCTCTTTAAGAAAGTCAGCACCTTTCTTACCATCGCGGATTACAACATCCCCATATTCTTTCCCAAGCTTTTTGTAACACCAGAGCGCATCATCAAGCAGATTTTTATTAGTGTAAATGCGACCCAGAATCTCGTACGCCTTGGCTGCAAGTGCTGGGCTTTCAGTTAACACAGGTTGCAACGCCTGCTCTGCAAGCAACATCGCATTAGGGCTTGTATCTTCCAGCAATCGTTCTGCAAGCTTCAAACGCGCTTCCCGGCCTACATCAAAAAGTGAACCAGAAAACGCAACAAACTTCTTAAGCTCTTCAAGCGTTGCGCCTTTTTTCTGAAGCTGATCCCAAGTGGATTGTATTTTAGCCTCGAGTGGCTTTTTGTTTTCAGGTGAAGCCTTGGCAACCATGGCTGCTATGCGACCCTGCGACCAAACCTCGCCCGATGCCCTTACCGAAGGTTCATCCAAAACAGAAATCAAATCATCAGATTGCGAAGTTGCTGCAAACTCTTGATACTTATCAAATGCATCGATCAAACGACCCTGGCTTTCGCGACCCTTCGCAACCAAACAAAGGAAGTTTGTCTTGCGCCTGCGACCCTCGGCTTCCATCTCAAGCCGTTCTTTTTCCTCAGCACCTGCTCGAATATCTACTTTGCATAGCGCTTCATATTCCCCAAGGAATGGCTCTGCTGCATTGAAATCCTGCTGGAAGTAATCAGTAAAAGCTTCAAACAACTTAGTGCGGGCACGATCCTTGATTTCTGGAGTGATGCTTTGTGCAAGTACTTTTTTCAAATCCTCGATCGCGCCTTTTAAATCACCTTTGTTCAACCTTAATTCGCCCCGCTCCGTAAGGCCGAGGGGATCATTGGGGTTTGCCTTGATAAGCAGATCAATCTGCTCGAGCTTGATCGCAAGCTGTGGGTAAACTGCGACATCGCTCGTGGTCTGCGAAATTACAGCGCCCTCATGAAAAATGAGATTTCCTGCTATTTCACTTTTACGCGATCTTGTATGAGCTAATATTTTACCCCTCGCCACATCGATTGCGCAAACCTCGGGCTCTTTCGAACCATTTGATTCCTTTATGGGCAGGTAGTAAATGTTTTCAGATGCAACGCCCAAACCCGATGGTACGCCGGTTTCTAATGTCCATACCGTACTACCATTGTTGATATCAATACCCCTGCAGGTTTTTCGACCCACCACAATTGCCATCCCTGCATAAACACCCCCAAAGTAAAGATCTTCTTCCTGCCGATTCTGAGTCCAAACCTTGGTGCCATCTCTTAAGTTGACACAATGAATCGCCCTAGCATCAGGAGCCGTGAAGATTACTTTGCCATCTTGAATGACAGGCGCAGTTACCTTCCATTGATTATTAAAGGATGGATTCATGAGGGCGCCGTTACCCCTGCGACCAATCATGCCATTAATTCTAGCGCGGTTGGGATCGAGTGCAGTATCTGGGCTTTCGGTTTTATCTCGGTACATATAAGCCCAAACCAGACTTCCCGTAAGAAGATCAACACCTAACAAAGCGCCCGAATTTGTGGGGCAAACTAAAATACCTTCGCCATAGGATAAGTGCGCAGCTTGGGTGCGCCTGCCAACATCCTGCTCTAGCTTATCGCGTGTGGTAACCAAAGTTTGGATACCCAGCAGTTTGCCGGTTGTAGGGTCAAGCGTCACAAGTCTAAGTTCCTGCTGCTTTTCAGTAAGTACAAAAAGCTTTCCACTCACGGGAATAGGGGGCCCAAGAAAATGCGTATCGCCCAACTCGCTTTTTTCATCGCGCTCGCCAATCTCCCAGCGCAGTTTCCCCGTCACCAAATCATAAGCCTGCAGCTTGCTGAAAAGAATCGCATCGTTGACTTCCTTACTGGGAGCCCTGTTATTGTTATTCTGATTACCATTAAAGTTCGTGTAAGGGTTTGCAGTAGGCGGGGGTGGCACCGATAGGTCTTCAACACAAAATACATTCCTACCATCGGATGATAAACAACCCAGCGAGGTATTTTCAAAAAGTATGCCGGGCCGTAGGTTGTTGTTCACATACTGGGCAAGCCATTGGTTGAGAATCTCTTTCTTTTTATCTTGAGAGACAGCATCAATTCCCCAATCGGAACGAGCCTCCCACTCCAATTTGCCCGTCTGCACCTGAACCGCATGAATACCCCAGTAACTGCGATAAATTATCAGCGGGATTTTCTGCTCGTTCTTGGTGATGGTGGTTGCAAGCGGGAAAAACCCCGGAAGCATGGCCTGCTGGCGCTGAAGCACCATGTAGTTTTCCGACAGCTTCAAAGCATTTTTAGATTCATTGGTCTTCGCAGTGGAAATCTTCCACTTCGGTTCCATGAAAGGAGTGCCACCAGGAGTCTGGGCATTGCGCTTTACATTCCCCGCAAACATCTGCCAATCAAATACACCCATCTCCCCCGCACGATTTTGCTTGATCGCTACTTCTTTAAGCCCATCCAATGGCGTAGCGTTTCCATCTAGGTTTAATTCGCGCAACCCCTTGGCGCTTAACATTACCCATAGCTTTTGCCCACGCGCTGTATCACCCGATTGAAAGAAAGCATATGCAGCTTTAAAAAGAGTGCGTGGCGAAAGCTTTTCACTGCCTTCACGGTCGAGCAACTTCTCATAACACAACGATGCAGCCATGAAGTTTCCACGGTCGAGCTGATACGTTCCCAATAGAAGTGCAGCCTCGGAACCGGGATCGGTATGCAAATATAACTTCATCACTTGGGCCAGCATGTTGGGGTCGCTGTTGGCCTTTGCTTGTTTCAGTAAAGCCCCTGCACTTGGATTGAAAGTGAGTTTGTAAAATTCCAACCCTTTTGCGGGAAGCGATGCAACCAAACGGTTTGCTTCGGTTCGTACGCTGACCAGCGCAGTAATGGGTTTGCCATCAGCACCCTTGCGCGAGATCTCTGCAAATACATCTTCCTTTATTTCGAGAAGCTTCTGAAGAACATTGCAGGCCTCTGCCCAATCCCCAGACTTGATGTAATCTTGGGCAGCTTCGATCCTACTTTTCATTTTGTTATCGCGGGGCAGACTTACTGCAGAATTATCTGTGCCATCAATCGGGGTTTTGGGATCTGCTTCTTCTTTGCCTTGGGCAATCTGTACTGCTTGCGCCTTAAGCTCAACTGGGGCTTTTTGTTGCCCAACAACCCAATTGGTCGCTAAGCCCAAAATCATCAGGGATACCATGTGCCATATTTTCATCTTTTGGCCCCAAATAAGACTGTAAACCTTGAACTTATTCATTATCACATCTTCTTCACATTCCATGCAAGAAGAATGCCCCGCATATTTAAGACGATTCAGCCAATAGCCCTTAACCCTGTTCAAATCAGGATTTTCTTCTTTATCAGCCCCTATTTAATCGCTAACATCATTCATAGTATGAGACTTGCTTTAATCCTACCTATTTGAAAGGGATTCTCCGTGTTCCAACATTTACTTAAATTTTCGCTATTTCTAGCTTCGCTGTTCTTTTCAAGCGTCTCATTTGCCGAAGAAGAGCAGTGGGTCACCTATAAAGGCTCTGAAGGCCTCGGAAAAGGCATGAATATCGTCTTAATCGGGGGCGATGAAGAATATCGCTCCGAAGAAGCCCTCCCCCAACTCGGCAAAATCCTCGCCAAGCATCATGGCTTTAACTGCACCGTTCTTTTCGCGGTTGACCCAAAAACCGGCCTCATCACCCCCACCGTTAATGATAACATCCCAGGCCTCGAAGCCCTTGCCAAAGCCGACCTTATGATCATCGCTACCCGCTTCCGCAAGCTTCCACCCGAACAAATGAAACATATCGATGACTACCTAAAAACAGGCAAACCCGTTATCGGAATGCGCACCGCAACACACGCCTTCAATTTCCCCAAAGATCACCCCTATGCCCGTTATGGTAATGGCTATAAAGGCACCGAAAAAGAATGGACCGATGGCTTTGGTAAATTAGTTCTTGGCGAAATGTGGATCAGCCATCATGGCTCCCACGGCAAACAAAGCTGCAGGGGCGTTATCGTTCCTAATCAACGCGAAAACCCAATCGTCAAAGGCATCAAAGATGGCGATATCTGGGGCCCTACCGATGTCTATGGCGTGCGCCTTCCCTTCTCGACTGATTACCAAGCTGTCGTGTTTGGCCAAGTTCTCGAAGGTATGAAGTTCGATGATAAGCCAGTCAACGGCAAAGTAAACGAGCCAATGATGCCAATTGCTTGGACCAAAACCTACAAAATCCCCGAAGGCAAAATAGGCCGGGTTTTCACCACCACCATGGGCGCTTCCCAAGATCTTGAAAACGAAGGCGTTCGTAGATTATTGGTAAACGCAACCTTCTGGTGCCTAGATATGGAAAGCAAAATCCCAGAGAAAGCCAAGGTCGATATCGTAGGCAAATTCGAACCCACGAAGTTCAGCTTCAATGGCCATAAAAAAGGGCTTAAACCTAAAGATTATGCAGGCTTGGATAATTAACCCGCCCTAAGCCCACCCACTTTGACTTCAAGCCCACCCACTGCGCTGGGTGGGTCTTCTCAACTCGCATCATTCAATAACAAGAGGCCCATGGAACACAATCCATGGGCTTTTCTTTTACATTCTTTTGTTTTTCTTTTTCTTCCCCCAACTCCCAACCCTCTTCCCTCCGGGAAAAGGGCCCTTCGCTTCGCTAGCCCGGGATCTAAACCTCCACCACTTTTACTTCCTATTAATTGATATGAGCTTGTTTAAAGACAGAGTAGTTGCGATGGGGAAGCCCCACTGCAACTACTCCAATTGAACCTTTGGATCTTGCACCTAAGGGATGAGTATTGCTTCCGGCCCTGAATGATGTGTGTGTTTTGATTCCGTGTTTTTCCGTGTTCGTCCGTGGCTAAGTCTTCTGCTTCCTTCCGTGGCTAATGCCTCTGCTTTTACCCATTATCCAAAATAGGAGGAATAGGTAAGACCACCCGCTATTCTAATTGACACCCTTTTTTTATCAGATATAGTTTATTACGTAATTTTATGTTTTATTACGTGCTTCCATTGCACCGATAACGCTCTTGTTTTCTATTTGTTACTTCGGTGGCTACACAGCTTTAGATTAAAGGACATCTGTAGTATGCTTAATGCTTTCAAGCTTTTTTTTGCAACAAAAACCACTAAAACAGCTTTTAAAAATCGGACTCACCGTAAACTCCAACTCCTCAGCCTTGAACAAAGAATTGTGCCAGCAACCTTTACGGTTTCAATTACTGGCGACTCTGGGGCAGGTTCGCTTCGGCAGGCTATTATCGATGCCAACGCAGCAGCCGGTGCAGATACCATTGTTTTCGCTGCAGGCCTAACGGCGAGTGCGCCAGCAACCATCAACCTATCCACTTCCGGCAATAGCACCGCAGGGCCAAGCGCCTTTGGCATCACCTCGGAAATTACCATCACGGGGCCGACCGGCGCCAATGGCATTACCTTGAATAATACCTTTGTCAACCAGCGTCTATTTTATGTCAGCGCAGCGGGTAAACTGACTCTTGATTCGTTAACACTCAGCGGCGGCAAGGCGCAAGGCGGAAATGGCGGCGCGCCTGGCGTCGCCGCTGGCGGCGGCGCGGCAGGATTGGGCGGAGCCATCTTTAACGCTGGGTCGCTCACGCTCCGCAATTCAACCTTATCGGGCAATCAAGCCGTAGGTGGCACCGGCAACACCAAGTTTAACGGCAATGGCGGGACCGGCGACTTAGGCTACGGCTACGGCGGCGGCGGCGGCGGCTTAGGCGGAAATGGCGGCGGCGCTGGCCGCAACAGCCCTGGCTTAGGCGGCGGGCCTAACGGCGGCGCAGTAGGTGGGCAAAGAGCCAACGGCGGGGCCGGCGGCTACGGTGGTGGTGGTGGTGGGGCTGGCGGGGCCGCCTACGGCGGCAACGGCGGCTTCGGTGGTGGTGGCGGCGGCGGCGGCTACGGCGGCGGCAACGGCGGCTTCGGTGGTGGTGGTGGTGGCTGCGGCAACGGTTGCTTCGAAGTCGGCTTAGGCGGTTTCGGTGGTGGTGACGGCGGCAGCGGCTACGGCGGCGGCGGCGGCGGTTTCGGTGGTGCCGTCTTTAACAATGTAGGAACCGTCACCATTTCCAACTCGACCTTCAATGGAAATACTGCAACAGGCGGCACAGGGGTAAGATCTGGCAAAGCTCTAGGCGGGGCCATCTTTTCACGAAATGGCTCTATCACCCTAACCAATAGCACCATTAGCGGTAATAATGCAGCCCAGGGCAGAGGCATTTATATTTTAGCCGATCGCGCAACCGCAACCGCAGTAATCAACAACACCATCATCGGCCAGAACAACACTACAAGCACTGACTTTGTCGCCTTCAGGATTAACAGCGGCATAACAACTACCAGTGGTGTTAACAATCTGATCCGCACGGCAACCAATTTTAGCGGCACCATTGCAAGTTCTGCCGATCCTCGGTTGGCCACCTTGGCCAATAACGGCGGCCCTACCTTCACTATGGCACTAACTTCTGGTAGCCCTGCCATCAGCACAATGCCTTTGGGAACGCCAAATCTCGATCAGCGTGGCATTACACGAACTAACAATGATATTGGCGCTTACGCACCCAGTGGCTCCGGTATTAGTTCCATTGGCTCTGGTATTGGTTCTGGTATTGGTTCCGGTATTAGTTCTATCCAAGTGACTCCACTTTCCTTGGTACCAACCGCTCCATTGGTAACAGGAACGCCAGCAGCATCCTCTGGGGGTTCCAGCACCGTTACCCTTTATGACCCCGTTACTGGCGCAGAAACAGGCACCGCAATTCCATTCCCCGGATTCAGCGGCCCTATTAAAGTTATCTCAGGCGACTTCAACAACGATGGCATAGATGAAATCGTCGCTGGGGCAGGTGTTGGAGGCGGCCCTGCTATCGCTATCCTTGATTCCCAAACCGGCGAAGTCATGAATGCCTTCTTCGCTTTCGACCCTTCCTTCACCGGCGGTGTCTTCGTCGCAGTTGAAGATTTAAACGGTGATGGAGTTTTAGATATCATCGCAGGCGCAGGCCCAACTGGCGGACCTGAAGTCCGCATCTTCGATAGCAGAACCCTTAATGTTCTTCGATCCTTCTATGCCTATGCAGAAGATTTTACCGGCGGCGTTAGCGTTGCAACCATCGACTTCAACCATGATGGCATCCTCGATTTAGTTACTGGCGCAGGCCCCGGTGCTGCTCCTCATGTGAAAGTATTCGATGGCGCTAATGGCGATATACTCAGCCAATGGTATGCCTACCCAGTATCCTTTACCGGCGGCGTTTTCGTTGCAGCAGGCGATATCGGCAACGATGGCAACATCGAAGTTGTCACCGGAGCGGGTTCTGGCGGAGCACCAGTTGTTGCAGTATGGGATCCTAATACTGGCGCACTACTTGCACAGTTCATGGCCTACGCAGAAGACTTCACCGGTGGCGTTCGTGTTGGTGTAAGCGATGGCAACTTCGATGGGATTCTTGACCTAGTAACTGGCGCTGGCCCAGGCGGCGGCCCTGAAGTCAAAGGCTTCAGCTTCCCAACCTTGGATTTGCTGTTCTCGTTCTTCAGTGGCGATGAAGCCAACACCGGCGGCGTCTTTGTGGGCTAATTGGAATAGATAATTCCAAGCCCACCCACTGCGTTGGGTGGGTCGCTTTCTTTTTCTTCCCCCTACTCCCAACCCTCTTATCATTGCCCTCAAGCCCACCCACTGCGATGGGTGGGTCGCTTTTTATCTTTCATCATTTAAAACAAGAGACCCATGGAACGCAGTCCATGGGCTTTGAAGTCATTCATAAACCCAAATCTAGATGTGTTTCTTTTCCGTGTTAATCCGTGGCTAATTCTTCTGGTTATTCTTCATTCCGTCAATAAATAAAGGGGGAAAGGTTTCTCTCCCCCTCTGGTTTACAATCGCTTTTAAATGAAGCAGTTAGGCTCAAGTACCAATTACTTAGCTACACTGCGCAGAGCTGGATTAAGATCAAAGCGATCAAGATTCATCACCTTGTTCCACGCAGCAACGAAGTCACGCACGAACTTCTCCTGCGCATCGTCACTGGCATAAACTTCCGCGATGGCTCGGAGTTGCGAGTTCGAACCGAACACGAGGTCAGCGGAACTAGCGGTCCACTTGATCTTGCCAGTCTTGGGATCCCGGCCGTCGAAGAAGTGCTCGCAAACGGCAGACTTCTTCCACTCGGTGTTCATGTCGATTAGGTTCACGAAGAAGTCATTGGTCAGCGTCTCGGGTCGCTTAGTGAAGACACCCAGTTGAATGTTCCCTGTGTTAGCATTCAGAACCCGCATCCCGCCGATGAGCACCGTCATCTCTGGAGCGCTGAGCGTAAGCAAATTCGCACGATCGACCAACAGCGCTTCCGCAGGTTTAGTCATCTCACGACTGAAGTAGTTGCGGAATGCATCCGAAGTCGGCTCGAGAACGGCAAAGGACTCGATGTCGGTTTGTTCCTTCGAAGCATCGGTGCGGCCCGGTGTACAGGGGACCGAA
>Ga0209296_1002687_pt1 | contig 12542 bp, 20 predicted proteins | sample S_130206_EF_Meta_FD_187319 | JGI IMG/M metagenome (GOLD analysis project Ga0209296, IMG submission 187319) | Freshwater microbial communities from Lake Simoncouche, Canada to study carbon cycling - S_130206_EF_MetaG (SPAdes) (version 2) | ecosystem: Environmental > Aquatic > Freshwater > Lake ...
GTTGTTCATGGCCGTAAAGGGTCCCAAACCCGATACGATTGTTTTGAAAGTTCTCTAATCCCGCAAGGATGAGTTTGGGTGGCAACCTAGAAGAGTGATAAGTAAGAATAGAGTATATTACGACTTAAGGATTGGTTAATTTAATTGACCGTGACTGAGAGGTACTTCTCAAAAGGAAGTGGAAATCGGAGGAACCAAAATAATCTCCTGTAAAGTCTCTCATTGAAAGGTTTATTCTCAACCTGAATGCCAAAATAACCCTGACTGTTTCTACAGTTGGGGTTTTTTGTTTTTTGGAATATTTATTATTATGAAAAGTCAAAAATTAGTTATAGAAGAGCTTTCAAGAATGAAATCTCTATTTGGTTATGAAAGAGGTAGAGTCATTTCTGAACAAGTTGTTCCTGGTACACCTAACTATGGATTTACCGCAACTACAACAACACCCGCCGTACCTATACCTCAAGCACTACCAACACCTGAAACTCCAAGACAACAAAATATAAGTAATACTTTTTGTTCGGTTAAAGGTGGTGTGATAGTTAATCCTTCATCAGGACAGAATGGAAAACAATGGAGTAATTATGTTTCGGAATTTACGGTTACTGATGCAGAAATGCAGGCGGCAAAACAAAAATGTCCCACTAGTGAATTAGCTGTGGCATTGGCACCTGCAACAGCGGCACCTGCAGCGGCGGCAAACGGAAGAACACCTGACCCAAAAGTTATGGAGTTACAGCAACAATTAAAAGATGCGGGATATGGAAAATATTTGGGCACTACGGGTAAAAATCATGACGGAGTTGATGGTATAATGGGTAGAAGAACAAGAAATGCTCAAAGACTTATGATTCAACAAAAAGGTCAAGATGCTCTGAAAAATATGACAAAACAAGGACAAGATTTACAAGATAAATTGAAACAAACGGGTCAAATGACACCACAACAAATAGCAAATGCAAACGCTCTTAAGGCTGGACAACCATTACCACCACAAACAACACAAACACCAACAGCACAAACACCAACAACAACACCAGTACCTGCGGCACCAGTTGCAAGAAATGAACAATAATATAAAGTTTGATAATATAAAAACCCTCCATCGGAGGGTTTTTTATTTAATTAAAATTTATTGAATGTTGGTGAGTTATCTATTGTTTTTTGTAGAATAGTTCTATATGAACCTTTTTCTTTCATCTCTTGAAAATATTCTGAGATTTCTCTTGCTTTGTGTCTACCCTCCTCAAACGCCAACGTGGCATATATGAATTGAGGTGTCATATTCTCTAACGACGAGTCTTCTAATTTTTCAACCAAATGATTTAACATTATTGAAATGTAGGTTGTGGAGTAATTCATATCCCTAAGAATTTTTTCTAATATTTCCAAATCTTTTTCTAACATTCTAATAAATATTTTGCCGTTTCAAAAAGATTTCCTACCTTTGTAGTAAACAAAATCAAAATATATGTTTGACAAATTAATTGACCTAATGGTAACCTTTATTCATGACATTCTTCCCTTTAAAATTGTTGACCAATGGGAAGCTGGTGTTCACCTCAAGACAGGTAAATTTCATCGTGTGGTGTCTCCTGGTTTAAATTGGAAAGTACCATTTTTCGATAAAATTTGGGTAACACCAATCATTACCCAAACTGTAAATTTGAGTCCACAGACTCTTACTACTTTGGATGAACGTTCTGTAGTTCTGACTTCAATAGTTAGATATCACGTAGTTAATGTGCACAGTTTCTTATTGAATGTTATGCATGCCAATGATGTATTGGTAGACATGACTCAAGGTATTATCCGAGATATAGTTGAAAATACTAATTGGGATGATTTAGTTGATTTAACAAACATTGTAACTCCTGCAGTGAACGATGAAGTCGCTAAGTGGGGGATTAAAGTTGAGGCGGTTAAGTTCCCTGATTTGGGTGAGATAAAGACTTATCGTGTTATAACTGATGGTAAAAAAGACACTGTTATACCATTGAATGTTGAAGGAGCATAAAAATATTTTTTTATTCTAAATAATATCACTATATTTGTGGTCTAATACCAACACTATGAACATGGCATCACACAACATCAAGATTCAACACGAGACTTTCGGAGTACTTTTAAACGAAACATTTGTAAATGGAACTCAATTCAAATTATTTTTGAAGATGGTTCAAGGATGTATTGAGCTCAAGAATGATTTGACATTCTTCAATGGTGTGGACTTCTTTGTTCACGTACCATACAAACACTTAGTTAATTCAATTATCACAACTAATGTTGATAATTACACATTAGCAGAGCATCTTATCAACAAATCTAAAATGGAGGCAGAAGTAACAAAATGACAGACACAATAGCAATAATATGTATGGTTTCAGGTATTTTATTAATACTCTCGGCGTGGATAGATGGTTCTAAATCTGATTATGCTCAACAAAGAGAGGAAGATGATTATGATGACGAATACGAAGATGAATATTATGATGATGAGGATGAAGACGTTATAACTGAGGCAGAGGTTGTTGAGATTGAAAGTAACGAAGAGATTCAAGTTAGAGAGTTGATTAAAGAACTCAAATCTAAACCAGACAAGTCCAAGAGAGACCAATACAATATTGAATTATTGGAAGTTAAGTTAAAACAATTAAAAAATAGAAGATGATTACTGTAGAAAACATTATCGAATGGTCCAAACCACACCCACTTGATGGTGGTAAGATGACTCGTATTTATAATGACGAGATTGAATTTTCAATAGTTGGAGGTAGAAGTGGATTATATGGTGATTTTGAAAATGATTTTGAGGTTGCTATTTTGGATAGAAAGACAGGTGATTTTAGAACAAGATTTTTTAAACCTGAATTAAGTGATGATGTGGTTGGTTATATGCCAAAAAATGATGTAGTAGAATTTTTAAATCAAATATTAGGAAAAAGTTTCCAAGTTCGTTAAACTTGGTGGTGGAAACTGTACTAACCGTACGTCCCTAAGAGAGACTTCGGTCTCTCTTTTTATTTTTTTTGGTCATCCCACCAAATACCAAATCCACAGTTTTTAAAAACTAATTGGTTACAATCTTCTCTGATGTCATCAACCATTTCATCGTAGTCACCCCAATCTCCCATACCAATATTTTCTCCTATTTCTTGAATTGTTTTGTAACTTTCATTACCATCGTCATCTCGGAAAAAAATATTAGTGTCCCCCCAACTCCAGTCACATAGTACAGTTGTTTCATCATTATCTAAATCAAGACGTGGGTTAAGTAATTTGATGTATGCGTATTGTTGAGGGTCATCTAAATCTTGGATTTTTATACCTTCAGGTGTTGACATTTTATTAAGTGCTTTTTCTGTGAACTCATCGGCTTTTTCTTCACCAAGTTCTGCGACTAAATCAGGTAGGAATTCTTCTAAGTTATAGTCAATCATTTTGGCGATAGAACCTATGTCAGGGTTTGGATATCCCACTTTCTTCAATGTCTTCAAGAATATTTTTAAATTGCTCATATTATCGGTATTTTACCATTGAAGGTTGATTGGCTGTAACGCCTCGATATATGTTTTCTAAACGAGGATTATCGTTGTATGATATACAATAAACTTCATTAATTTCTACTTCATCGATGAATTCCATGTGTAATTCGTCATTCAAAGATAAAATAATATATTGGTCTCTAAGACTATCAAAAGTATATTCAGATACTGCGGGTTCTAATGTGTTCTCAGTTAACTCACATCTATCTTGAAGTGATTTACTCCAAGTGCAGATGAAGTATAAGTTATAATCCAATTCGTCTGTTCTAATATCTCCATTACCAGCACAATTATTACAACTTTCATATCCGTCACCACCGCAACGATTACAAGTTACTTTTCCATCACCATCGCATTCGCCACAATTTTCTTTACCTGTTCCTTCACATCCGCTACACGGCTCCCATTTGTTATCTCCCATCTCTCTACCATCACCATCACATTCTGCGCAATCAATCTGACCGTCACCACCACAATGGCCACATTCTTCAGTACCGTCTCCATCACAATTGTCGCATCTAAAATCACCACCTCCACCACATTCTTCACATGTTTCAATGTAGTGATTTCCTTCAGTATAAAACAAATGTGCAAATGAAATTCTGTTTAACAGGTCTTCACCATATTTAAAATCTTTTGATGAGGATAGTTTCAAAGACCATATGTAAAATAATAGTTTAATTCTATCCTCGGGTTTGATGTGTTCAAAGTAATCTTTTTGTTTGAACATAACTTCTCCAAGATTGTCATACAAATGTTGTAGAGTTTCTGGGTAGGGTAATAGACCCTCCATTTTCAGTGCTAATTTTTTTATTCTATCGCTCATATTAATTTTCGTCGTGGTAGTTAAATTTGTAACCTAAGTCAAATATATGTTTTTCGTCAACTTTATATTCTATGCTAAAAACCATAGGGTCTGATGGATAACACTTTGAATTATTACCGTTTATTAATTTACCGTCTTGGCTTATAATGTATTCGCTAATAACATCCCTAAGTTTTTCAGACATTCTTTGAATATCGTGTGCGAAAGAATACATTTCAAATTCTAATGACCCCTCATAATCAAATTTAACGTCTACATCGTAACTTTCCAACTTTTCATGACTTTCATCGGTGTAGTTAAATTCAACATACACATTCATAATCTCGAACTGATTACGTTTTGCACTCATAAGAATCAAATACTTCAACTTTTCCGATAAAACTTCTTCGTTAATCATAGTAATAAATACCTTTATTTTGTATTAGTGGCATCGTATATTTTAAAAAACTAATTATATGTCAATCAAAGTAACTTTAACTGAAGAAGAAATCCTTGGAACACCAAACGATATGGAGTTGGGTGAAAAGACAAGGAATAAATACTGGCAAGCCAGAAGAGACCATGAAGGTCCTCAATACGATGACGAACACGTTGTTCTTAACATTGGTGAAGACGGTCTTGTTAAATCTATTGGTAATCCTTGGGTATGTTCTTATTGTAAACAATCAACTAAAGACGTGGACTACGACTACCTTGTTGGTTATGACCATTTAGGATGTGTTTTAGACGATGAAAACAATCTTGACGAGGAAGAAGACAGTTCTCAATTAGAGTACGATAAATGTGTCCTATGTGGTAAAGAAACACCATACCTTCGTTCAACACATATCGACTTAAGAGAAGGATATGTTGAAGGTGGAGGACAAGGATGTTTCCAACCTAATGTTTGTGGAAAAAACTAATATCTGATGTTACGCCATATTAATCAATATAAAGAAGCCAACGTTAATGAAAACTATGGATTCATATGGATTGCGCCTGAAAGAGTTGGTAGTAGAAGTACGGCTAAGATTTTTACATTTTGTGGATTTATGTGTCGAGGAAAACAATTGAGTTCTGGGAATGCTCTTAACTATACTCACAATTGGGAGATACCTGAAAAATATAAGGATTATAAAATCATTAGTAGTGCCAGAAATCCTTATTCAAGAACTTTATCGTTATACAAGAACTTTGTCTATAGTTATGATGATATGACATTCAGAGACTATGTGTTAGGTTTAACTTGTGGTAAACCTGAAGAAAATTTTAAAGATGGGAGTTCATATTACTCAAGATTTGTAAACCCTAAAATTGAAAAACAACCTGAATATGTTATAAGATTGGAAAATATTCACGAAGATTTTAAAAAAATACCTTTTATTTTCAATCATTTGACAGAACAACAATTAGAAATTATGTGTGAGCACGGTAAAGAAATTGATGAATGGGAGTCTCATTATGACCAGGAAATGAAAGATTTGGTTTATGAACACCTAAAACACCAATTTGATATGTGGGGTTACGATAGGTAATATTAAAAGTTATCCACATTTTAATTATTTTATAAAAAAAGTTGGTGGTTAATGAAAAAAGAGTATCTTTGTATTCACAAAACACAAATATATGACAACCACACCAACAATCCCAGCAGTAAAGTTAACAACAGGTACATTAGCAGGAGACGTATTCTACGGCTCTTTCAATACCACAGTAAAGAACAAGTCAGTTAAAGTTATGGTTTCTAACCATATCAAAGATGTAAATAAGGAGTATGAATTCCGTATTGCAAATAAATGTCAAGCGGGTTTCATTAACATCCACGACAGTAAAGGTACCGCATCTGACATGATGGGAGGATGGTCTAAAAATTCTCTTGTTAACATTCAGGTTAAACATACATGGGAAAATGGAACTGTGGTTTGGCACAATGTGTACACAACCAAAGGCGGTAAGTGGTATTCAATTGACCGTGGATTCCTTGAGGTAATGACGGTGGGAAATATGAGAACATCTTTCCCTGATATGTGTGATATGAAATTGTGGGAGTTGGTTGCTACAAAAACATGGGCGGACAAAGCATTCGTTCAAAACTAATAAAAAAAGTCCCCGAAAGGGGATTTTTTATTTTGCCATATCCGAAACATTCCTTATCTTTGTATTCACAAAACGATAAAAATATGACTACTACCACTACCACATTAGACAGAGTTAGAAACTATGAAGGTCAAAACTCATTTGTACTTAAAATGAAAAATGTTATTGCCAAGTACAATGGTTTGACACCAAATCAATTAGAAGCTGTTGAGAAATGTCTCAACGCTGTTACAACCGTTAAAGTTGAAGAAATGACAGAAGAAATGAAACGCATCGTTAATTACACAGGTGAGAACAAATTTGTTAAAGACGTTGCAGCAAAGTTACAAAAGTTTGGAACTTTGACTGAGAAACAAAAGTCAGTGGCTTTGACTCAGATTCAAAAAGAGGAAGACCAAGAGAGAACCATCCGTATGAATTGGCCGACACCTGGTGAGACAATCATAATAGGTCGTAAGATTGGTCAAGATTTGAAAAAGACTTACGGGTTAGAGTTTAATCCTATGTTAATTGACATTACAAAGTTATTAGGTGTTAGTCCAAAGGCGGTTAAATTCGCAGGTAAGATGACTATTAAACGTGGTAAAATCTGTACTTCTTGTATGAAAGACTTGACTGATGAGTTTTCAATGTTAACAGGGATGGGTAAGATATGTGCAAAACATATGAGAGTTCCATATATTAAAGATGTTTCTGAAGCGGCTCGTTTCCGTGAAGATTATCTAAAAAGAGTGGAAGAGATTGGTGAGATGGAGTTTTGGATTCCAAGAAAACAAATTAAAAAATGGACAGGAATGACCGAAGCGATTTTGAGGTCAATGTAATGATAACGGGGACAGAAATGTCCCCATTTTAAAATATATTTTATGGCAAAAGGAATATTAGAATTTGATTTGAATGAGCAAGATGAAGTGATGGCTCACAAGAGATGTGTTAAATCATTAGATTTAGCGTTAGTATTATGGGATATGGATGCATATCTAAGAGCTGAAACCAAGTATGCACCAGATTCTATGAGTTCAGAAGTTTATGGTGCTTTACAAGATGCAAGAAATAAATTACATGAAATAATGAGTAAACATTCAATCGATTTAGATGAGTTAATTAATTAAATTATGACACACCACGAAAGGCATCAAAAGATGATGTTTGATATTCTAAACAATTTTGATTTTGAAAAGGTTCATGTTGTAATGAAGTCTCTTAATTGGACTTGGTACCCGAAGGGTGTCCCAACAGTGGATGATATTATATTTAGTGCTCGTGAAAGGATTGAATCGGTAATTAAAGATTGTTTATTAGATGCTAAACCAGAGGAGGAATATTTTGTTTCAAGCGGAGGATTAAAGGCTACCGCAATTAAAAATGACTATGGACAAATTACCTTTCTTCAATTAGAATTTGTGGTAACAAGTTTGGACTTGAATGACCCTTATGATATATGAAAACAAAAAAACCAAGTGCGATAATTTATGGATGGTATAAGGAGGGAGAAGAATTACTTCAAAGTGACATCTATTGGGAAGAAAAATTAGAAGACGATGTTGTTATAATATCTCTACCTTATAACGATACAGTTTTTGAAGATTATTCCAAGTATAGACCAGATTTAATCATTTCAATCGGTATTGAAATTAATGTACCTCACTATCAATTAGAAAAAATTCATAGACATTATGATGAACCATTAATTGACAATGTTTTGGCTAATATAATTGTTTGCCAAACAGTTTTTACAAGTTGTAAAGTCATTAGACCAAGATTTAGTATTTTTACTCCTGTGTATAAAACAGGGGAAAGAATTAGAAGAACCTATCAAAGTTTGAAAGAACAGGTATGGACAAATTGGGAATGGATTGTTGTTGATGATTCACCTGATGAAGAAACATGGAAAATACTTCAAGAGATATCTAATCAAGACTATAGGGTAAAGTTACATAGAATATATCCATTATCAGGTGGAAATATTGGTTTGGCCAAACACAGAGCCGCTATGTTAGGCCAAGGTGATTGGGTTGTAGAACTTGACCATGATGATTACTTAACAAAAGAATGTTTATCTACCTGTAATGATGCTATTCAAAAATATCCTGACGCTGGATTTTTGTATTCGGATGTTTGTGAAATGTATGAGGATGGCGAACCAAAAACATATGACCATGATTGGAGTGGTAATTGGTATGCTAGAGAGGATAATCGATTTGATTTTGGATATGCGGGACACTCGTGGGTTAACGTTGACGGTAAAGATATTGTTGCTCATTGGTACCCTGATATTAATCCGTTAACAATTAGATTTAACATATCAATGCCCGACCACGTTAGAATGTGGGAAAGAGAATTGTATCATAAAATTGATGGACATAACACTAATACTCCTGTTGCAGATGATTTAGAAATTATTATTAGAAGTTTTTTAAATACCCGTATAATTCATGTTAAACGTGTCTTATACTTACAATACAATAACAGAAGTAGCACAGTAGATAACAATGCTATTGATATAAACCGAAGAGCCCGACTCATTAGAGATTACTATGATAAGGCAATTCATAATCGTATACTTGAATTAGGTTATGATGATTGGTGTTGGATTGAGGAGAAACAAGAATCTCACAAATTCCAAACCTATCAACCAGTTAAAAAGTATTATGAGGAAGAACAAGTAATGAATTACATTTATGAGTAAGAACACTAAGATTTGTTTAAATGCGATGGTTGGTAATGAAGCCAAAACCATCACAAGAATGTTGGAGTCAGTTGCTCCACACATAGACTATTACGTTATACAATGTAATGGAAAAGAAGATAATACCAATGAAATCATTGAAACTTTTTTCAAAGAGAAAGGTATATCAGGTTTCACCTATTTTATTGAATGGAACTTCCCTGGATATAATAGAGACCATACTCTTCAAGAGGCACTAAAGGCCGACCACGGATGTGATTGGATTCTTAGAATGGATGCTGATGAAAGACTTGCAGTTGATGAAGATTTTGATTGGTCCATATTAGATGATACAAATGTACAAAGTTATAACATTGTTGCAGAGGCTTATGATACAAGATATTTCAGAACTTGGTTTTGGAATGCTAAATTACCTTGGTTCTTTCAACATGATAAAAGACACGAAACAATTCATCTTCCTGAAATAGGTGAGGATTTTGAGAGAAAAAATATGCCATACGGATTTAGACATTTAGTTTCTCAAGATGGATTCACTTGGGCGGTACCAAGAAAGTTTTTAAGAGATGCTTTAGAATTGGAAATTGATAAAGTTGTCGGTAATACAGTATTGGAAGATTCATATCATTTATGGTACATTGCTAAAAGTTATTCTGATTGTTATGGTAATCCTAATGAATTAGCTTTTGGTAAAAAACATTCAGATGAGTATGCAAGAAGGTCTATATGGTATTTTGAAAGATTTTTTGAAACAGTTCACCAATGGGATGGTTCAGGACCTGCAACAAGAGAAGATGAAATGGGTTACTTTGCTCTAATCATGATGTCACATGCTATTTGGTTTATCGGTGATAAAGAAAAAGCGTTATGGTATTTGGACAATGCGAAACAATTCGCACCTGAAAGAAATGAACATTTTATTTATCAAAATAGTTATTTAGAAGAGTTGGGAAGATACGATGAAATTATTAAAAACATTGATTTTATGGTTCAACCCGATAGAAAAAATCCATTCCCTGAAAAATCATTTTTGATTGAAAATAGAGCTTATTATGATACAAGTAATTTCTTAATTGAATTACGTGAAAGAATTGAAAAGAAAACAAATGAACATTCAATCGATTTAAAAAGTGTTGAATTTAATTTCAAATAGAATGAAGAGATATGATTATCTTATAGTCGGAGCCGGTATATTCGGCTCTGTCTGTGCCTATGAGTTAACAAAGAAAGGTAAGAGTTGTTTAGTCATCGACAAAAGAGATACCATCGGAGGTAACTGTTATACAGAAAACGTTAATGGTATTCATATTCACAAATACGGAGCTCACATCTTCCATACCAACGATAAATATATTTGGGATTACATAAATCAATTTGCTGAATTTAAACAATATACTCATAATGTTATTGCGAATTACAAAGGAGAAATGTTCACACTCCCATTCAATATGTGGACCTTCAATCAACTGTGGGGTGTTAAAACTGAAGAAGAAGCGAAAGAAATCATCGAAAAACAAAAATATAAAGGTGAAATTAAAAATCTCGAAGACCAAGCAAGGTCAATGGTTGGTGATGATATTTACGAAAAACTTATCAATGGCTATACCGTTAAACAATGGGATAAGCCGTGTACTGAATTACCACCATCAATAATAAAAAGAATCCCAGTAAGATTTACATGGGATAGTAATTACTTCAACGACAAGTATACTGGGATGCCTATCGGTGGTTATACTCAGATATTTGAGAAGATGTTGAAAGGTAGTGAAGTTCGTTTGAACTCTGACTATTTTGAAAATAAAGATTACTACAATAGTCTTGCAGATAAAGTTATTTACACAGGACCAATAGATAAGTTTTTTGATTACCAATTCGGTAAGTTAGAATACCGAAGCCTCAAATGGAAAACTGAAGTCTTAGAACAGGATAACTTTCAGGGAAATCCTGTGGTAAACTACACAGAATTGAATGTACCATATACTCGTATATTAGAACATAAATGGTTTGACCCTCAGAATCAGAATGGTACTGTGATAAGTTATGAATACCCTGCTCAATACGACGGTCATAATGAACCTTTTTACCCCATTAGAGACGATAAGAACACCGAAACCTATAAGAAGTATCAAGAACTATCTGAGGGGTTAAATGGGGTTATATTTGGGGGTAGATTAGCTCGATATGTTTATTATGATATGCATCAAGTAATTGCTCAAGCACTTAAGATGTTAAGTGAGTTTGAATAACATTATTTTAATATATTTATTAAACATGAAAGTCGTCCTCAAAGGTGTTAAGAAATGTTTTGATGAGAAACAGACAGATGCGATTCACAAGTATGTGAAATTACTACAGTCGTCAATGCCGTTAAAAACACCAACAACTATTGTTTTTGCAGATACTCGTAATGTTCAGATGACAACAGGAGTTAGACAACCTAATCACGAGATTCATGTTTTGGTTCATAAGAGAATGTTTATTGATGTATTAAGAACTTTAGCTCACGAATGGGCTCATGAGTTTGAACATCAAAAATTAGGGATGAAAGATACAAAGAATGTTAAAGATATCGGAGGTCCTGAAGAAAATTTAGCAAATATTTTGGCGGGAATTATGACCAAAAAATTTCAAAAACAATATCCTGATTTAGAAGAAGTTTTATACAACGAAAGTTAATTGTTATCAAAAACAATATCCGTTGCACACACTGAGTGTTGAAATGACATATCAGCCATTTTTTTAAGTTTTGTTTGAAGATTTCTAACCACATTATCTCTATCCATCTTTGGTAATGAAGTTTGTATTTTCATACCATACACAGTTTGACACATCGCAGTTTTATGTTTGGATGTAAAAGCAAAGAAAATCTCAACCTTATCAATATCTTTAAATTCCTTTAAAGAAATGAGGTGATTAACCATTTTCTGAAGTAATTTTTTCATTACATTATTTGCATCTGTGCTCATATGGATAAATATACTATTTATATGTTATGAATCTTAGTGAACAAGTTTTTAAAATAAAAAATTTAATCTACGAATTGTCTCCTCAATCTGAAGGTGTACAAGAATTAATGCAAGCAGTTAATAAATTCCCTGAGTTATTAAAACACATGGGATTTCCAAAACAAAAAGACTTCGAAGAATTTGTAGAAGATGCAAGTTACGAAGAATTTTCAGAATTAAGAAAAGAAGTTGAACATTTTTTTAATAGAAGGAAAAAATATTTTAAGGATGAAATGGATGAGTTAGAAAGAGCGGTTCAAGATTTATCAAGAGATGAGGATATTGATACTTCAGTTGATGAAGTATTAAATGCTTTTACTAATGCCAAAGAGGTAACTCTTACTAATGATGTGTGGAATAAATTAGAGAATACTGAGTCAAACCAAATTAAAAAAGGTGAAATG
>Ga0209296_1002688_pt1 | contig 12541 bp, 18 predicted proteins | sample S_130206_EF_Meta_FD_187319 | JGI IMG/M metagenome (GOLD analysis project Ga0209296, IMG submission 187319) | Freshwater microbial communities from Lake Simoncouche, Canada to study carbon cycling - S_130206_EF_MetaG (SPAdes) (version 2) | ecosystem: Environmental > Aquatic > Freshwater > Lake ...
AACGCGATCGCCGCGATCGCCGCGGGTGCAGCCGGCGCGGTGCAGCTGGCGACCGTGCAAGCGACCACGCCGAAGTTCCATAAGGGCGGGCTCATCGGGCAGCCCGACGAGAGCATCGCCGTTGTGCGCGCAGGCGAGGCGGTCCTCAACCCGATCGGTCGGTCCATGCTCGGCGACAACGCCATCCGAGAGGCGAACGCAGGGATCTCGCAGGGTCACGGCGGCGCCGTGCAGATCGTCTATAAGCACAAGAGTTTTGACTACTTCGTGCGCGATCACCTGCGAACGAACGCGACCCTTCCTCGTGCGTTAAACGCAGGACGTAGGCTCGGACAGAGGGGGTAACGATGGGCAGCGCGGTCACGGTCAACGCTCTCCGCGGGATCCTCGTCCACGACGAGCGCGTCAACGCGTCGTCATTCTCTACGTCGCTCTCGACGTACTCCGAAGCGGGCGCGCATCCTGGCGTACCGGTGCCGACGAGCGCCTCGTCAATGGTCCTCGAATCGAGCGGCGAGATGTCGAGCGGCACGGTCACGATCCGCACGGTGCGAGCGGGTGGCGTATCCTCCTCGCCCGATGGTGAGATCGAGCCGGGCGCCTTCGCGCTGCGGACGAACGGCACCGATTGGCTCGGCTACAATGGTCCCCTCGTGTTCGCCGGGTGGAGCCCGCTCCACACGTTCGCGTCGGGCGGCGCTGCCAATCAGTACGGCAACCTCCACACGATCCACACCGACGACGGTACGATGCTCACGGCGGCGCAGCGGTTCACGTCTGCGGGCGCGATCCGCTCCCTCGTGGTGCTTCGCACGGTGGGGACCACGACGACGACCATCGTGATCGACGCCCAGGCGATTGGCCTTGTGGCGTACTGCCCGACGCTCGTGCGTCTGCCCGAGGGGCGCCTACTGCTCCTCTCCACAAAGACCGTCGCGGCGGGGCAATACACGATCCGCGCGTGGGTCAGCACCGACGACGGCGCCACCTGGACGAAGAGCGCCGACAGCACGATCCGTGACGAGCTCGACGGGACCGCGACACCGCCTCGTCGTCTGCGGGCGGCGTACTCGGCGGGTCAGGTCCTCATGATGCTCGCCTTCCGCGACACGACGGCGACCGTTGCAGACTCGTTCCGGCAGTACGCATCGTCCGACGAGGGCGCATCCTTCGCGCTCGTGCAAGCGGTCGACAACACGACTGCGGCAAACGACTACACGGGCGGCGTGCATGACCTCGTGGTGACGCCTTCGGGATCGTTCCTCGCCGTCTTCTGCGCGAGCTCCCGCACGACCTACGGCGCCAACTCGGCCGTGCTCTACAAGGTGCTGCCCTCCGCGTGGGTCGCGTGGCAGACGGTGGTCACCACGACGCTCTCGGCGCTCTCGGCGCCCTCGGCCAACCTGACCGCAGGCGGGCAGCTCTCCGCATCCACGGAGCTCTGCGCCACGCGCGACGACGATGGGACCGTGTACGTGCTCGCGGTCGACTTCGCCACGAACCAGCAAACCCAGATCGCGCGCAGCACGACGGAGATCTTCACGACATGGACCGAGGTCGGCTTTCAGTCGGCGACGGTCCCCAATGTGCCGCTCTTCGCCGGGACCGGGAACGAGTGGGTTGGCGGCACAGTCAGCGCGTTCAACGGCACGCTCCGACTGATCTCGCAGTGGGACTCGGCGACGTGGCCGGGACAGATCGGATGCACGGCGATCGCCGGGTACACCACGGCGGGTATGCCCTGGTCGCCCGCAAGCGAGGCCCGATCCGACGCGCTGCTCGGGTCGCGTCTCACGTACCTCCCGTATTGGCTTCCGGATTCGGCCGGGTGGACGCTGGCGACTGCCGGTATCCCTGTGGTGTCGCTGAATGCTGGCGGGTACCTCAACCTGCAGGTCCCCGGCGCGGCGGTCAACACGTACACGCAGGCGGGCCCTGCGCTCACGGCAAACCATACGGTCGCAGCGTTCGCCGAGTGGGCGGCGATCACGCAGCGAAGCGAGCTGCGCCTCGCCTCGAGCAACGGCACGAACACCTACGGCTTCCGCGTGCGCTACTCGGGCACGACCGTTGACGTGCTCGACAGCAACGGCGGCGCGACCCTCGCCACGACGACGGTCACGGCGACTACGAAGATTCACGTGCGCGCCTTCCTCGAGAACAACGGCGCGGCCGGGTGTAACGCTGTCGTGTACCTGTCGACCTCTGCCGGCGGGCTCGCCACGTTGCGACCCGCGACGCGCATCTGCAACGTGTCGACGGTGTCCGATGCCGGTGTGACGGCGGCGGCAACATCGATCACCTGGGGACACTTCAATCAGGCCAACCCGTCCGAGTCGAACTGGTACGGCGTAGGCTGGCAGGCCGTGGCCGGCGTCTCATCGGTCTACAATCTCACGCTCCCCACCGATCTGCCCGGTCGCCCCTTCTCGGCGTACCCGCAGCTGCTGGCCTTTGGGATGTCGGCGCGCGCGGTGGCTGGCCCGACGCTCGTTGGCGACGAGTGGACGATCACGCCGAGACACGACTACGCCGTAGAGAATGTCCTAGCGAGCGTGGCTCCCTCGCCGCGTCAGACGTGGCGCTCGACCGACGCGACGCAGCAGATTCTTACGTGGGTCATCGAAACCGGCGCGGGTGCGGTGACGCCCCTGCGCGGTCCTCTCGGCGCCCTCTACCTCGGCGGGTGCAACTTCCGCACGGCGACCCTTGAGGGTCGCAACGGTGCCGGGGCGTTCGTGGCCATTGGCACGATCGACATGAGCGCCTCCAGCGCACCGCTGCGGTGGACACGTGCCGGTACGATCATCGAGCCCGACACGACGGCTGCGACCTCGGCCGGCTACTTCTGGCCGAACGGCATCCTTCGAGGTGCTCGCTTCGTACCCGACACGACCGCTGCGGCTGGCCTGACAGCGAAGGCCATCTCCTCGAGCAGCGAAGGCGGGTGGACCAACCTCGCAGGTCGCAAGCTGCGCCTCGAGATCGCAAACACCTCGGGCATCGGCGCAAGCGGGGCCAGCGGCGCCATCGTTCACCGCAGCGGGCTCCTCGTGTGGAACAATGACCCGCGGTACAACGCGTACCGGCTCACAATCCCGACACAGCACACGGTCGAGAGCTACTTCGAGATCGGCACGCTCGCCCTAGGGCACGTGATGGCGTTCGGTCGGCGCTACAGCTGGGGACGCACAATGCAGACGGCGGCGAACACGACGCTCACGACGGGGCGCTCGGGTGCTCGTCGGGCGCAGAACTTCGGGCCGGCTCGCCGGTCGGTCGAGTTTGGGTGGACGGATGGCACCGACGTGTCGGCAGTGCGGACAGGGACGCCGGCCGACTACGTGCTCGCCGCGGCCTCCGGTGGTGGAGAGGCTGCGGCGACCTGGTACGATGCGCCGCTCTCGATGGATGGTCTAGTTCGCGAGCTCTACGGCAGCGCGACCCCGGTCGTGTACCTGCCGTGGATCGAGCGGAAGGCTCTCGGCACGGTCTATCAAGCGAGCCACCCGGACCTGATGCTCTTCGGGCGCATCGTCTCTGACGTGAGCATCGAGACGGTACAAGGCGAGGAGTGGCTCTCCGCTGACGGAGCCACCGGCGAGGTCGTGCGTACCTCTTCGATCCGCCTCGAGGAGGAACTGTGACCGACCGGTGGACCGAGGCGCAGCTCCGCGGTGACCTCTATTGGGTGCTCTCGATCACGTGGGCAGGCGGCACGTTTCACCTGTCGACTGATGGGCTCTACATCGTGGACGGGACCGGGAGCGTCACGACGACGCCCGACCTTATCGACGCGCCGCAGGTCGAGGAGGCCCTTGAGATCTGGAGCGTGGAGAGTCCACGCCTCTCGGTGCCGCTCTCATTCATCCTCCCGGTCGATGTGCCCGGCTTGATCGCCGAGGGGCACGCCCTCGACGGGGCCGTGGGCGAGCTCTCGCAGTGGGCAGCGGATACCGAGTGGGACGAGCGTCGCGTGATCGTGCGCGGCAAGCTGGTCGACCCGGAGTACGGCGCCGAGTGGGAGCCCGTGACCTGCAGTCTCGAGGAGATGGTCGCCGACGATCAGACGACGCTCCCTCTCGAACCGATCACGATCGCGTCATGGCTGGCCGAGGCTGTAAGCGGCAACCCGGCAGCGACGGCGGGCGATGCTGGCGTGATCGTGCCGATGGTGTGGGGCACGCCTGGGGATGGCGTGTCGGCGGGAAGCCCGGCACCGATCATCGGCACGGTCGGGAGTCTGGTCTACCTCGCGGTCGCATGTCACTACGTCGAGGCGTTCTCGGTCGACATCATCGACAGCGCAGGCACCACGGAGACGTTCCCGGTGTACTACACCGACGTGCGCGAATACTTCGGCGTGACGCGCGGGATCCCCGTCGTGGCGTGGGTGGTCGTGGACACGAGCACGTCGTCGCTCGTGCTCACAGATGACCTGTTCGTCATCTGGAACAATGGTGCGGCCCTCGTCGACGAGAGCGCGCAGGCCATCCGTGGCGCTGGCGACCTGATCGCCCACGTGCTTCGGCGCTCGGCGCTCCGAGTTGATTGGTCGCGGGTCGACGGGGCGCGCACCGGCCTCAATCAATACGCGACGTCGGGCTACATCGACGAACCGGTCGCGCTCGGCGAGTACATGACCGAGGTACTCGCGTCGGTGTTTCCCTTCGCCATGAGCGCAGGCCCAGGCGGCGTCTACCCGTACCTGTGGCCGGTCTACCCTGACGCGACGCAGGCCCTCGCCGCGCTATCCACCGACGTGGACCCGAGCCTCGAGCGGGTGGGGCGCATCAGCTACGAGGGCTCCGACGAGGTAGCCACCTACGTCGAGCTCCGCTACACGTGGGACCCGCAGACCGGCGGCTATCGGTCCTTCAGGCGCATCACGGGAGAGGTCCACGTGGCCGACCCGTTCCGCGTGGCGATCAAGCAGCTCATCGCTCCCGTCTCTCGGTACGGTCTACGGCGTAAGGTGGTCGAGACGACCGTCGTCCACGACGCCATCACCGCGACGAAGGTCCTCGTGGCACAGGCCGCGCGCTACGGGCAGCCGTCCCGGATGGTGCAGTACGTCGCGCCTCAGCGATACGGGTGGCTGCGCCGTGGGGACCTCGTCACGCTGACCGACGTGGAGATCGCCGCGCAGGATCAGATGATGATGATCGAGGGCGTGACCTGGGGCGAGGACGGCACGGTCACGTTCACGCTGCGATACATCGAGGCGGGGGCCTAATGGCACGCGTACCACTCACGAGGAACAGCACCGGACAGTTCGCCCGCGTGGCGCAGCTGGTCGCCGGCTCAAACGTGACGATCTCTGAGAGCCTCACGGGCGAGGTCCTCACGGTCACGGTTGCGGCCTCGGGCGGCGGTGGCGGTGGTACGCCGGCCTCGTCGGTGGTCAGCGAGACGATTTTTGGACTGAGCCCGGTCGTGGGGATCTCGACGGACTACGCCCGCGGAGATCACAGCCACGGCACGCCCACGGTTCCGCTCGCCTCGTCGGTCGTGTCGGAGACGGCCTTCGGGCAGTCAAGCGCCGTTGGCACGAGCACTAACGTCGCTAGGCAGGATCACACCCACGGCACTCCCGCGGTGCCAGCGCACTCCGCGCTGTCAACGCTCGGGTGGACCTCGAGCGGGCACACGGGCAGCACGACAAGCGTTGCAGCGTTTAACGGTGGAGGCGCTGCACAGGTCGTGCAGGCCACCGCCGATGAGACGATGCTAGTGCGTCGAGGAGGTACCCTGCAGTGGGTAGCGATCGTCGCGGCGGTCGGGTTTCTCAACGACCCGGCTACCTATGAGGACTTCATCTACGACTCCATCTCCACACAGAGCGCCGAGGTGGCGCCAGGAGTGATCTCCTAATGGCACTGTCTCCTCTCGCATGGAAGTACGTAGGCACGGCGACGCTCGGCTCATCGACCGTGCCGGCCATGCTCGACGCGATCTACACGCTCGGCACGGCGACGACCTACGCGAACGGGTCGACACGCACACCGGGTAGCGGAAGCGCGTGGACGTGGCTGCGCCAGCAGATCTCAAGCACGACTGAGGCGACCTACGGGAACCCGCCGACGAACGCCCTCGACATGCGGTACATCATCGGCGGCACGACATCGACGGTGCGCGCCTACCCTCTTCTGTCTCCCGATACGAATACGCTCGTAAACGCGCTCGTCTACGGGATGAACCGTGGGAGTGGGGCCTTCGGGAACTGGTACGACGCGCAGCCGTTTACGTCTGGCTTCTCGGGCTATTGGCGAGGCACGCGCGCGTTCTCGGTCGCTGCCTATGACCGCGTCGCTATGTGGGAGTCGCAAGAGGGATGCATCGTGCAGCCGTTCGTGGCCGCTTCTGCTTCCCTGACCTCCGTCATGTCCTTCGGCGCGATCATCGACCCGCTCTCCACGTCGGCCGGCACGGGCGAGAGCGACGGCCGGATCTACTCAATGTCTGGATCTGGCAGCGTCGCCAACCTCTCCGCGACCTGGGCGTCGATCGGTGCCGCCGATGGCGGTTTCCTCGGGCACTACACGGTCAATGGGACCTCGCACTTCGGCGCATTCAACAACGCCGCCACGACGGTTACCGGTCTAATCCGCACGCTCGCTCCGATGACCTCGACCTCCTTTCCGACCGGCTTTGCCAACCGCGCAGGCGAGATCCCGCGGATCCCCGTGCAGGTCTCCGTCATCAGCTCGACCTATTGGGGCCAGCTCCGCGAGATGTACCACACGTCCGACGCGGCGAGTACGAACACTTGGCGATACCTCGGCGTCGAGCAGGGCTACATCGTCGCCTACCATCCCTCTACCGCAGCCGATGCGCTGCTTCTCAAGGTCTGATCATGGACTGCACCGACTACGTCCTCGCCATCATCGCCGCGAACCCGAGCGTGGTGACCATCGATCTACAGGTCGGCTACACGGTGGACGCCGCGCGCCTCCCGGCTGGCGTGACGTGCGCCTCGTGGGCCGAGGATTGGAGCGAGGGTCTCGACGATGAGGGCCGTCTGGTCGTGCGTTTCCGCGCGTGATGCGCTAGTATCGGGCATCAGTGGGGGCATTGATGGCCGACAGTCAATCTCAGGCAGCGTGGTCGCAGCGCCTCGTGCCCGTGCCTGTGTGGGCGCTCATGGTGATCGGTGCGGCTATGGCCGGCGGCGGCGGCGCCCTCGGTATGAAGTCGGCCGAGGCAAGCGCAGCCCCCCAGGTAGACGCCTCGCAGCTCGAGCAGATCATCTCGTCGCAGCGTCGCATCGAGGGGCGCCTCGATGCCATCGAGCGGCAGTTGGCGACCGTCGCCTCGATGGCTCACCAGCACACAGGAGTCGTGAATGCCCCTCTCCCCTGACGAGATTGTGAAGCTTCCGGCCGAGGTGCTCGTGCTCCTCGACGCGATCAAGGATGCCCGTGCGGTCGACGGCGACGGCGGCACGAAGATCACCCGCGCTGAGCGCCGCAAGCTGCTCGCGATCGCTGGCAAGCTCGTGTACCTGCTCACCGTCGACGCGCTCGACTAGGAGGCATTATGGCCGCTCTCGACCTCTCCGCTCCGTCTACTCTTCCGCTCGTCGCTTGGACGGCCACGCCTGGCACCGCTGGACAGGTGCGCTTGATCACTCTGCCGACCACGGGGCAGTACCAGTTGATCGTCCACAACCGCGACAAGGCGAGCAAGGGTCTCTACCTGTCCACCGACCAGACGCTCACCGATGGAGGCGCCGCGCCAGCAAATGTGTACATCACGATCGACAATCAGTGGACGTTCAGCGTCGGGGCGAACCGCGCCACGGGTACCGCGCCGATCACGAAGCTGGCCGTGTTCTCGATCGCGCATACGGCCGTGAACGTCGAGATCTTGATCAACGAGATCCGATGATGCCAGAGCACTTTACTGTGCAGGAGGCGCAACCCGACGAGGTGGCGTCTGCCGTTACGGCTCCCGCACAAGAGCCACAGAAGGACGAGATCGTCTCGCAGGTCAGCGATGACGCTAGCCTCATCGCACATGAGGCGCAGGCGCCGACTCCTGACGAGATCGTGAAGATCGCGCAGAACGCGGACGATGGTACGGTCGGCGTCGTCCTGGCGCTCGTCGCGGTCCTCGGCGGCGGCGCCGGGTGGAAGTTCTACTCGCAGAGCTCGAAGCAGAAGGCCGACCTCGCCACGAAGCAGGCCGAGCTCGCGCACGACCTCGCCATGGCCGAGCTCAACGCGAAGGTGCAGGTCCCTACCATGAGTCCGCCGCCATGCGTGGCAGCGCACACGTCGCTCGAGGCGCGTATCGCCGCGGTCGAGGCCAAAGCCTCGCGCATGACCTCGCTCGACTTGCCCGACGACTTCGACGCCGAGCTGTTGATCGCGCGCGTCGAGAAGCTCGAGAAGGCAGCGAAAGCGAAGCCCAAGCCAGCAGGGAGGAAGCCGTGAACCTGTCCGCACACTTCACGTTCGACGAGCTCACGCGCACCGGGCAGACGGCGCTCCAGGGCGTCAACCGTCAGGAGGCGCAGGCATGTATGGGTGCGTTGACCGCGCTGGCGACCACGGTCCTCGAGCCGATCCGCGCGAAGTTCGGCGCCGTCAGGATCAACAGCGCGTTCCGTGGACCTGCCGTGAACACGGCGGTCGGTGGGAGCAAGACCTCGCAGCACATGAGCGGGCAGGCTGCGGACATCGTGGTGCCCGGCGTGGCCCTCGAGGAAGTCTTCCGCTGGATCGTAAAGGAGAGCGGCATCCCGTTCGGACAGGCCATCCTCGAGGGCCCGGGCGGAAAGGTGTCGTGGATCCACGTCTCCCTGGGCGAGCCCTACCGTCCTCTCGCGAAGAGCCGTCAGGCGCTCACGTGGGACGGCAAGACTTACGCGCCGTGGAAGGGCTAGACGTTTCCTGTGCGGTCGAGGTCGGCGAGGTGCTATCCATCGCCGACCCTCGACTTCACGACTGCGCGTGGCCCGAAGGGTTCACACTGACGGCGCACGTGGTCGAGGTCGACCCGGTCGTGGTGCGCGTGCAGGTCACGACGCATCGGCTGTGCAACGAGGCCGAGGACGAGGCCGCGCAGGTACGTCGCGTCTGGCGCCGTGCCGTCGCGAAGGCGCGTCAAGAGTGGGGGCAGACCTTCACGGTCGAGACAGTCCGCGGAGACTGCTCGACCGACGTGCGCTCTGCCGACGTTGACGTGCTCGAGACACGATAGCGCGCAGCACGCACACGATTAGCCGCGAGAGCAGCTGCATCATCGCGCCCACGAGCAGCACGATGGTCGCGACCGTTAGCCACGCGAGCATACTTCGTAGTACGCCGCGCGCATCTGCCGGTTCTCCTCGCGTACCTGCTCCAGCGCCGCGAGGCCCTCGGCAACGACCTCAGCCGGCGTGATGCCCACGTGCTCCGGGTGCGCGCAGCGCCACGCGAGACGACGGAGAGCGGACTGTGCCCGGTCGATAGCCGGGCAGGTGTGGCCGGGTGGCTTCAAGACTGATCCCTCAGCGCCAGATCGATCAGGCTCGCGACCTGCGCCCGGTCCATGTCAGGTCGCGCGTATTCGGTGTCGATGTCCACGAGGCTCTGCGCCGCAGCAGCGAGCTCAGCCTGGCGCTGCGCGTCCTCGAGCGTGACGGCGCGTCCACGCTGGTCGGTCATGGGCGTGCGCGTCATGAGCTCCCACGAATACCACCCGCCCACGTGCTGGTTCACGAGCAGGTGCGCCCCGTCGCGCAGGCTGTGCGTCCACGCCAGATGATGCGCGGGCTTGCTCACGGTGATCACGGTCCAATCAAGAACGGGCATCGGTGACTCCATTGAGGGCGAGGTACACGGAGCGAGTGATCGCTACGTCGTTGAGGCAGTAGTCGGTGATCTCGGAGTGGCGACCCGCCAGCCAGAGCGGGAGGACCTCGGATCCATGCCCGGTCTTGTCGCCAACGCCCAGGGCGCAAGCAAGGTCAGACAAGCCCACGCGCTCACGCGACGGAAATGCGAGGTGCATCGTGTCGGTGACCCGGCGACGATGCTCGGTGGACACCTCGTAGAACCATCCCGCCATGACGTGCCGAAGGCGCGCGGACGTAAGGTGAAGCCGCGGCAGGTCGAAGCCGAGGATGTTGTGCCCGACGATGTGCGCGCCGTGGGCCTTCTGGTCCCCGATGAAGTACTCGAACGCCGTGAACATACGGCGCTCTTCCTCGTCGGTCGGGCCACCCATGCAGCACGTGGACACGACCTCGTCGCGGTCCTCGGGCTCCCACGTCACGCCGATGCAGGCGATCCGCGACACGCGCCAATCGAGGGCGGCGCGGCCCCACTGCTCGTCGTGGTTCTCGACGCACCACGCGTCGATGCTCTCGGGCTTCTTGAAGGTGCCCGGCACGCGAGAGCGCACGTAGGCGTCGCGCTCGTGCTGGGGCCAGAGGAGCGGCGGGAGCGTCTCGATGTCGATGTAGAGGTTGCCCGGCATCACTCCACCTCGAGGTGCGGCGCGATCAGGATGCCCGCGGGCGCGAGGAGCAGGGTCCACGCAGCGATCTCATACTCGCCAGCGAAGGTCATAATGCCGGCGAGGACGGCGGCGACGAGAGGGGAGAGGGCGGTAACGGTAGCAGCCATGGTGGCCTCCTAAAAAGTGGGTGGGGCTAGAACGGGATGTCGTCGTCGAACGGCGGCGGGGAGCCTCGCATCTCGGCCTCGAGGTGCCCACCGGGGATGGGCTGCGCCGAGGGGGCCTTGTACTTCCAGATCACGCCCGTGCAGGACTTGTCCTTGCACTTGAAATCGGGCGCCTTCGGGTTGGTCTTCTTCTCGCGGTTGTCCCACATCGGGCCCGAACACTCCGGGCAGTCGGTCGATAGCGTGGGCCCGTCGTTGCGCTGTGCGGGCCTCTGGGGCGCGCTCTGCTGTGCGGCAGGGGGAAGGCTAGGGGTAGACTGCCGAGGCGCTTCCACGTGGCGCTGCGGGGCGCTGCGCGCGGTGTGGCTCGCAGCCTCGCCATCGTCGTCGTCGCTGACGACCCCGCACACGGAGGCAAGCGCGTATCGGCGCAGGTAGGTCAGGATCGACCCGACGACCTGCGGGTTCTCCTGGGCAGGGCGAGCGCCAACCGTCGACCCGATGTGCTGACCGCTAGCGTGCATGAGCATCGTCGTCAGTGTCACCGCGCCGTCTTCACCTCGGCCGGGCAGCTGGGTCACCGAGAGGCCGTGACGCGTGAGCGGTCCACGGCACGCGTCCATGATGGAGGAGAGGTCCGCATAGCGCGTCTTAAAGTGCGGGTTCGTGGCGTCTTTGCTGGCCGCAGCCATCTCGCTTTGTGCCGCGGCAAGGGCCTTCGCCAGCTCGCCGATAGTGTCGCTCTGAAAGTGCATCGTCGTCCTTCGTCGGGGGGTTGACGACCCGACACCCACATACTATGAATGGGGTGTCAGAACGTCAACCCGTGGAGGATGAAAAAGTGAGCCTAGCAGAACGACGCCGGGAAGCCGGCATGACCCAGACGGACCTCGCGAAGGCGTGCGGCCTTACCGTCAGCGCGATCAAGGCATACGAGAACGGGCGCCGCCGCCCCAGCATGAAGGCCATCACGGCGCTTTACCGGGCCCTCGGGCTCGACGCGTTCGAGATCGCCTCGCTCTACATGGAGGTCGACAATGACGGCGCTTGAACTGAGGGCAGCAATCGACGGCGTGCTCTCCCGCGTGGACTCGCTCGAGTACGCCCTACGCATCGAGCAGGCGGCGTGTGAGTCCGCGACGAAGAGCATGCACAAGTACGCCGAGCAGGCCGCGGTGCTCGCGGTGCAGCTGGGCAACGCTCGACGCGTCGAGCGCCGGGATGTGATCATGTACCTCCGCGCGGAGCTCGGCCTCGTCCAGGCGCACGGACTGCTCCTCTCGCCTGAGCGACTGAGCCAGCTCCTCGACGAGATCGAAGTCGAGAAGCACGTGCGTCCGGTGCACGTATGAGGACGAGCAACTACCACAAGTGGACCATCCGAGACCTAGACCTCATCCGGCGCTTGGTGTCCCAAGGACATACGGATCGTTTCATCGGCGAGATGTTCAAGGTGTCGCGAATGGCGGTGCAGAACGTAAGGATGCGCTTCGGCATCATGCGATTCAAGCAATCGCAGCTGGGAGGTCTGTGATGGACCAGCACTACACCATCCGGCTCGAGCCGCGGGGCAAAGGCCGGCCTGTGTTCAGCCGTGCGACGGGCAGCGCCCGCACGCCAGAGACGACCAGGGCGTGGGAGCACGAGGCGGCGCATCAGCTGCGCGAGCAGCATCTCCGCCAGAGCGGCGGCGTGACCTTCATCCCCCTCGACGAGCGCCACCCGCTCTGGGAGGTCGACGTGACGGCGCATCATCCGCGCCCGAAGACGCGCCCGGCTTACATCCCGCGCGAGCTGTGGAAGATCTCCGGCTACACCCTACCGGCGGCTACCCGGCACGACCTCGACAACATCGTCAAGATCACGCTCGACGCTCTGCAGATCGCACGCGTCGTCAGCAACGACCGATGCATCGTCAGCATCAA
>Ga0209296_1002689_pt1 | contig 12539 bp, 12 predicted proteins | sample S_130206_EF_Meta_FD_187319 | JGI IMG/M metagenome (GOLD analysis project Ga0209296, IMG submission 187319) | Freshwater microbial communities from Lake Simoncouche, Canada to study carbon cycling - S_130206_EF_MetaG (SPAdes) (version 2) | ecosystem: Environmental > Aquatic > Freshwater > Lake ...
AGCAACCATTAGTTATAAACGGAGAAGCAAAAGTATCTTACTGTGATTTTACACAAGGATTCTTAGAAGTAGTTAAGCAAAAACATATTAACCTTTACGAATACTTGAAGAAGTTAGAGTCAAAAAATTGAACAAATACTTGCATTTTTAAATAGAATGTATTAATTTTACAGCACAATATTTTTAATTATTATTTTTACACTAAATTATTTTTACAAATGGCAGAGTTAAATAACGAGTATTCGTCTCGTGAAATCGTCAATTACCAAGTTAGTGGAGCAAAGAAAAAGCTCTATCACGCAAGTAAAGAGCCTAAAGAAGGCTACGTTAAGATTGAATTAGATTCGGGCAAAGTTACTTACCACCGATATGTTCAAGGTCTTACAGGTCGTATGATTAAGTTAGTATTCAATGATGGAGACTTTGGAAAGAGATTAAGATTCCTGCTCACCGATGATACTCAAACCTCAGCAGTTGATTTAGTCTTAGATACAGCAGCTTACCGTGCTTTTATTGATGCGATGTACAACGCAGACTTCTCTAAAGAATTGGCGATTAAGTTCTACGATAAGAAAGTTCAAGACAAGGTTTATCAGAACTGTTTCGTTTACTACCCTAATGATACCATCATTGAGGCAGGTAAAGAAAAGAATGTCACTCCAAACCGTTTAGATAATAGCGATTGCCCTAAAGGCAAGCTGTCTAAAGCAGGAAAGTGGACTTTCACAGAGCAAGAAGAATGGTACTACGAGAAAGCGGAGGAACTTATATCTCGCTTTGAGAAGTTTAAATTAGCTTCTAAGAGCGAAGTTAAGAGTAATCCTGTTGATAAGCCAGTATTTGCTACAGACGATTCTGGGTTGCCATTCTGATGAAGACAGTAGATGAAATATTAAAGGAAAGAGATAGCCTCGCTGGGGCTATCGAATCCTTAATTCGTGCTTTCGAGGAAAGTAACGGAATTACAGTAAAGAGTGTAAAGGTTGAGAGTCAAGGTATTGACCTCCAAGTAAAAGTTAGCTTATCAAACATTTTCGAATAATGCAATATAATAGAGAAACAGCAAAGGAACTTGGAATCAAGTATAACCTTTCTTATTTTACCTTAAATCGTTGGAGAAAGTTGGGATTCATTCCCGATATGTATTCTTCAAACCAAGAGCGATTAATACAAGGAATGACCATCCGTGAGGCAAAGAACTTCTGCCGATTAAGAATAGTTGACATTCAAAACCTACTGTACTTAGAGAGTGGAAGCGAAAAAAAGCTATATGACAGAGTTTCTATCTCATACTGGTTTTCGGGAAAGAGGAAGCCACGAAGAGAATGGCTATTTAATATCTTAGATAGAAAGATTACTGAAAGAAAAGACTTTATAAACAAATTAAATGAACAAACAGGACGCACTAATACCACAGTCACAGACTGATTGGGCAGAATATAATCCTACTGGCTTAAAACCTACCATCCTATGGAGGAGAATGAACCATCAAGGACATCGTTATTATTATGCAGAGCAAGATGGTGAAATTGTAATCGCTTGTGGGATTACTACGGCAATCGACCGTGCCTTTGGAGAGTCTAAATTCCTAAGAGAATGGAAGGACAGCAGACCAAACTGGAAAGAACAGTTAAGTTTAATGGCTGATTATGGAACACTTTGCCACATTGGCTTTGGTTTCCTATGCAAAAAAGAAACCATTCCTTCATACATCATTGAGATTGCTGATGAGAAGTTCCACAAGAAAGAACAGTTCAAGAAAGACATGACATCTCTCAAGAAGTTCTTGAAGGATTATGAAGTTGAAGTTATTTTCTTAGAAGGAATTTTAGGCTCTCATTACCCTACACCTTATGGCAAGGCATGGATTTGTTCTGCAATAGACTGCTTCTGTAAACTATCTTATAAGGAGAAGTCTACTGAAACAGTAGAGGATGGCGAATACGTAAGAGGAGATAAGAAAGGTCAAAAGAAATACAAAGATGTCAAGACTGAGGAAAGAAGAGAAGTGTATGCTATTGTTGACTTAAAATCTAATTACGACCATAAGGACGAAAAGCAATTCTTTGAATCTCATAAATACCAACTATTATTCGGCAAGAGAATCATCGAAGAGCATTTGGGAATCCAAGATATTAAGATGTTTAACATCTCACCTTTGGGATGGAATAAAGAGCCAAAATACGAGTTTAAGGAACACTTAGATAAGGAGAATAGGTTTGGCTTCACCGACAATCAAAGACTCGAAGCAAGGCTTAATTTAGCCGTTATGGAAGGTCTTGTGACACCATCAGGAGAGTTCATGGAAATCAACGATAAGATTGATTTTGAAAGCGAGATTGACTACAGGATTTTAAACTATGAAGATAAGGCAAGGGAGGTCTTGATGCAATTATAATTATGAGCGAAGGAAAGTTTATTAAAAAGAAAACATATTACACAGGGGTTGTGTATGAATGGAATTTGCCAACTGGAAGCACTTGTCCTTTCGCATTAGAATGTAAAGTTACCGTTGATAGATTAACTGGCAAGTTTGATGTTGAGAAAGGTGCTTACAGATGCTATGCGGCAAGTGCTGAAAGATTCCCTGCGGTTCGGGAGCATAGGTGGAAAAACTTTGATTTCGTTAAAAACGGTGGGATACCTATAATACCAAAAGATTGTACAGCGATAAGAATTCACATGAGCGGGGACTTCTTCAATCAGAAATATTTTGATATGTGGTTACAACTTGCAAAAGACAACCCTAGCGTTGAGATGTGGGCATACACAAAGTCTTTAAATTATTGGGTGAATAGAATAGACGAGATACCCAAGAACTTAATCTTAACAGCGAGTTATGGTGGAAAACAAGATGAGCTAATCGATAAATATAGCCTTAAAAATGTTATCGTTTATAAAAGCTCAGATTTGGTTCCACAAGATAGACCTATTGACAATAATGACGATTGGGCAAGAAAGCGTTGTATTAATTTTGCACTACTTGATAATATGAAGGTATCTAAAAAAACACCAATACTATGATAACTATACCTGTAATTATTGCTTCACAGCTATTCATAATAATTCTACAAATAATAATTGCCGTAAATGCTTATGTAAAAAATAATTATTTATTAGCCTGTATCGCAATTTTTGGCTTAGGATTTTCATTTCTAGCAATTATCGATATGTTTATGACAATTAATGATATTTATAATTTTTACGAGTCTTTAAATAATTGAAAATAAAAGCCCTCTAGTTATGTTTAGAGGGCTTTTTGTTATTTGAACCTTTGATTTTTTACTTCTATTTGACTATTCAGATTCTTGTAGTAAGTCCTAATTCCTCCCTTATCTACATACACTACTGGACTCATCTTCTTAGAAACTTCTTTCGCTAAACTCCTTATTTCTCCACTAAGTTTGTCAAAGTTTCCAATTCCATTAGCTTGTACTTTTTGAATTACAAAAGGATTCATTTGCGGAGTAACTTGGTTTACAACTCCAATCTTAAAGTTCTCAATTACTTCTTGTCGTGTTGGTCTCTTTCCAAATACAGTCTCCATTTGAGTCATATCTGCCTTAGAAAATACTGCCTCCTGTGGATGGAGAATTGCTTGCCAACCTCCTTTATTGTCTACTACTCTTTGTCCTTTTAAAGCTACTGAGGTATCATCAGTTCCTTTTTCAAGGGGAGTTCCAGCTACTAATCCATTTACAACAGGAATAGTTAACGGATTAGTATATACATTTCCTTTTATTTGATTTAATAAATTATTTACATCGATTAAGTCTTGTTTTAATTTTTGATAAGCATCAGAGCCTTTATCAACAGAACTTATTATGGCATCTGATATTTGTTGAGAATATCCTTCTAATAATGCTGTTAATATTGCATAACTATCTGCTATATCTTTATCTCTTTTATTATTTAATGTAACAATTACTTTATCATGTCTTTCTTTTTCATCTTCATTGGATTTATTAAATGCTTTATCTTCAATATCCTTTGCTGTTGCATATTTAGTATCTATTGCTGCTAAAGTAGTCTTTCTTGTTTCATAAGCTAAGTCTGCAGCATCATCTTTTGTCTTTTGTGCTGCTGCTAATTCTACATTTTTATTAGCATTTCTTGCTATTTCATTAGCATCAAATACAATCGCAGCTTTTTCAAGCCTATCATTTATATCATTTCTAATTTTTTCTGTATCAGTATATTCCTTCCTTTTTTGACCTTCAGAAGTTGATATTGCTGTTAATTCATCATTGTACCATTTTTGTAATTTAGCTAAGGCTGCATCTCTTGCTTTAATTGCATTATTTATGCCATTAATTTCTTCTTGAGACATATCAGCAGTTATAGTCTTATTTGCAAGTGCATAACTATCTAATATAAATTTCCTTTTTCCATCAAACTCACTTCTTACACTATTAAGACTTACTTCATTAGTAATTAATGCTTCTAATTGTTTAGAACCAGACTGTAAAATTGACAATGTCTCTGCATCATACTTTTGATTAGCTCTTGTTGCCTCTAAATCAAATCTTGCATTTATATTTTTTACAGATAGGTCATAAGCCTTATTAATCTTATCTATTTCATTATCATAAGTTGTATTTGCAGCAGCTATTCCTTTTTCTTTTGTGTCATTTAATTTACTTACTTTATCATCATAAACTTTTTGATTATTTGATAAATTTGTTTCATTTAATTTATTCTCATTGGAAACATTAGTTTCATATATTTTTTGAGTTTGTTGAGCAGCGTCTATAACTCCATTAATTAATTCAGAATAAGTTTTTCCAGTAGCAGTTGAATAAGTAAGAATAGCCTGTAAAGAGTTAATTACAGTTTTAGTTGCATCACTATTATTAGCTATAAATTCTTCTAAACTTTCTCTTGAAATTCTTAATAAAGTAGCTAATTGAGTTAAATCAGCTCCTGCAAACTTAAACTTTCTATTTGAAAGTTGATTTATTGCCGATTGTACATCAGAAAGATATTTTAATGACGTATCTAATTGTAAGTCTTTAGATAATGATAAACCAAGAGTATTGCCGTTTGGTAGTTTTATAGCTCCATATGCTTCTTTAATATCATCAATTCTTGAAATTATTTTATCAACTCCATCACTAACTATCTTTGCATAATCTTCAAATGTTTTTCTTGCAGTTTCTAATTTTGCCTCATTTAATCTTTTCTTAGCATTTATTACAGAGCCGATACTATTAACTACAAAACCTAAAGCTGCTGTTGCTGCCCCAAAATAATCTCCTGTAGCTATAGATTTTCCAATACTAACTGCCGCAGACAATCCTTGTTGAGCTATACTTAAAACTGCTTTTTTATTTTCTAATTGTGCCTTTGTCACTAAATCCCCAGCTTTAGATATAGAATCGTCTAAAGCAGAATTTATTGCTCCAAAGAAAATATCAGTTGATTTAAGGATAAAATTTAAGGCATCTTCTTCTAATTTATTTCTTTTCTCTATTTCATCCTTTTGTTTTCCCGTAAGAAACTCAGCATTTTTTGTTTGTGCTGCTGTTGATTCACCATCTAGTTTTAATATTACACCTTGTTGTTTTTTATATTCCTCTGTATTTTGTTGACCAAGCATAGCCATTGCAACAAGCCTAGCCTTTTCTTGTGCAAGTCTTTTTGCCGTTGAGTCTACCTCTTCTTTTAATATTTTTTCATTTTCTTTATTTTGTATTTTTATAACTTCATCAGAATTTTTAGCCTTAGATATTAGCTGTAAAATTCTAAGTTTATCCATCAACTTATACTTATCATCTTCAAGTTTTACGCTCTCTTTTGCATTATCTTCATCAAGTTTTAATAATTTTGCATATAATTCTTCTTCCTCTTTAGTTGCTTTCTTTTTTATATTTGATTTTAAGTTAGTTAATGCTATCTCTGCGTTAGTTAGTTTAGTCGTAGATTCTAACACTATTTTGTGTTGCTTTATATATTCTAGTGAATCTTTACCATTAATTTTAAGTATTTCTTCTAATTTTTTTTCTTCAATCTTTAATTGGTCTTCAGCACTTATTTTATTTAATTCTAATATATTATCAGCAGTTTTTTGTTCAATTTTTTCTATTTCTTTAGAACTTTTAGCAGCCATTATTAACTTTAACATTTCTATTTTCTCAGAAAGCTCATTTTTGCTTTTTTCTAAATCAATTGATGCTTTATAATAATCTCCTTGTCCTTTTAATTTGTCATTTTGTGCTTTCCGTAGTTCAGCCTTGTCTTTTGCATCCCATGTTCTTTTTATATTAGCCATATCGTTATTGAAATCATGTTCAAGTTTCAATTCGGCTTCATGTTTTTGTGCTTTAGTTCCAACAGCTTCTTTTAGTCTATTATCGTCATAAACCTTTTGGAATCTTCTAATATTTTCATCATTTTCTCTTGATGATTCTAATGATTTTCTAAATGCAATCTCATCCAATATTTTACCTTGCATAATAGTTTCTGCTTGGTATTTTAAAGTCTTTTCTTTTTTATCCTTACCAGCTGTTTCAGCACCATCTGCTTGTTCTTTCCCAGCTTTATTAGCATCTTTATTCTGCTCTTCCCAGTTATACTTTAATTTTGCAGTAGTTTTTATTGAATTTTCTGCAATTTTTGCATTAGTTTCTTGATGATGTAAAACCCATCTACTTCTTGCGGCAATAGCTTCTTGTATTTGGTCATATTCACTTTTTTGTGCTGCTCCTTCTACACTACTTACTACCCTTTTTTCTTTAGATGCTGTTTTTAATTGATTTTCAAGTTTAATTTGTTCTGTGAGAAATATGTTTATTTTTTCTCTATTCATATTAATCGCTATCTCATCCTTCATCAATTGTTGCCTAAGCATAAAATCTCCATTAACTTCTCTCATTACTGTTGAAAGTTTTGATTCAGAATCTTTTACATCTTTAAGACCCTTTGTTTGTTCTGGAAATTTTGTTTTAAGCTGATTAAACAACTTCAATCTATAATCTTTTACAATATTTGTATCATTAGCTTTATCTCCAAGCAACTTTTCAGCAGTAGCTAAGTCATTAATTCCTTTTAATTGTTCTGGAAACTTTTCTTTTAATGCTTGTAATTTTGTTGTTTTTTCTTGTGTTGCATCAGATGAATTTTTTAAGGCATTAGCTAATCTATTAAATTCTGACTGAGATTCTTTTATTGGAGCAATACCTAAAGCCATTTTCTCATTAAGCTCTTTTTGCTTTGCATCAGTATCCTCTACTGTTGATTTATATATTTCATACGCAGCATAAGCTACTCCTAATACTATTGCAATAACTCCAAATGCTGCGGTTAAACTTCTTGTTGCAATAGCAGCTCTTGCTTCGGCAAGTGTCATTCCGTCGATAGCAACAGTAGTTGCACCAGTAGCAGCAGTAGCTGTTGCCCTTGCTATTACCGATTCTGCTGTTAAAGTAATATCTCGTTGTGTTTGCAAGTTAAGTCCAGCTTTTGCTCTCATTAATAGTCCTTGAACAACTAATGAGGCACTATCATAGGCATTTTTAATTGCTGTTCCTGTGGCTACTAATGCGACCGCAGCTCTATATCCAAGATATATTTTAGTTAAATTAGATACAACGTCAACAGTCCTTTCTGCAGCATCGTTAGTTCCAAATAATGATTTCACGATTGAAGTACCAAAGTCAATTACACTCTTTGCTGTATCATTAAATTGATTTCCAATATTAGCTAAGGCAAAGAAAGTAGACTCTTGTAATTTATCTAAACTGCCTGCTACTGTTTTCATTCTTGCTTCCATCCCTCCAGCAAATACTCCTCCTGCTTGACCAGCAGACAATAATGCTATTTTGAAATCTTCAAAACTAACATTTCCATCTGATACTCTTTTTTGAACATCAGATACACTTAATGCTAATTTTGGAAATCTTTCATTTAAAGATTGAGTTAATACAGCAAGCATTGGGAATCCAGTCTCAGTTATTTGACGAACCTCAGTACCCATCAAACGACCAGTAGCTTGTACTTGAGAGAAGGCATAAACTAATCTTCCCATTCTATCATCTCCACCTAATGCAGCAGCACTATTTCCAATTGATTCAAGTATCTGTGGAATTTCAGTGCCAATTGTTTTTGAAGATACACCAGCAGCCTTAAATGAACCTACTAATTGATTTGTAGATTTGATTACTTCTTCAAAGTTTAATGGAGTATTTACTGTAAATTGTTTTAAATCATTTGTAAGTTTTTCGCCATAAGCATCACCTATTAAGTTTTTCATTGAAAGACCAAATGCCTGAACACTTGATTGTGCATCAATCATTCTTCTTGCAAAAGAACCTAATGTATCTATTCCAAATATTGCAAGAAATCCAGTACCTACTTTTGTTAATGAACCAATGGATGCAGATAATTCATCACTTGATTTTTGAGCATTTTTACTCTCTAATGCTCGATTTCTTAATTGTGCGTTATATAGTTTCTCTTCATCTGTACTTAATTGAACAGTCTGTCTTTTTTTTTGAAGTTCAGCATTATCTTGCTTTGTTGCAGCTGTGCCTTGATTTATTACCGCTGTACCTTCTTTTATAATGGAAATGTTCTTTTGCTTTTCCGCAGTTTCTGCTCTTTCAGCAGCAGCAATTGCATTAGATGATGATATTTTAGCAGAATCAAGACCTTTTTGTATATTTGAATCTTTTAATCTTTCTTCGGTTTCATCACGTCTTGCTGTTCTTTTTTTATTAATTGCTGCTGCTTCTGCATTTTCTGCAGCAGCAATTTTATTAGAGTCTGATATCTGTGTTTTATTAAGACCCTGTTGTATTACATCAAGTTCTAATAATTGTTCTTGTGAATTTTTTCTTGATGTCCTTTCCTCATCAATTTCTGCCTTTTTTTTCTTAGACCTAGCAGTACTACTTTTAGATACTTGTTCTTCTACCTTATCCTCATTAATTAATGCTGCTGTAACTTTATCGTGTTCTAAAACAGATAATTTAACAGAATTAACCTGCTGAAGATTATCTCTTTTTATCTGTTCAGTCAAAGCCCTTGAAGCAGCAGCTACATCTTTTACCTTGATACCTAAGTCTTTAAACTCTTGTATTAAGTTAATTAATCCATTTAAGTCTACTTCAGTATTTAACTTAATACTATCTGTTAAATTTGCCATTCTATTTTTTCGGTTCTAATGCTTTGTTGTGTGCTTCTATTTCCTCGTTTACGAGTTCTGTATAGTTGAGATAATCGAGAATACTTTGGTGTTCGATTTCTTTTTGACTAAGTTTAATACACTTCGATATATTTTTACAGGACTCAACGAACTTTCTCCAAACTTTAGCGTTTCCAAGAGCCTTTTCGTTTTTAAAATATCGAATGTCAGTAGGTCTTGGTCTGACTTGTATAGATTCATCTCTTCGGCTGTCATCGTCTCCTTTGCCCAATACGGAGTAAAATCCATTAATCGTTGAAGCCAATCCATTGAAGGAAGTGATGAAAGTTTCCAAAAAAAAACCGTAAATTCATCGCCATTTGGAGCATCCATAGCTGCTTGGAATATCTTAATCTTTTCAGAGTTATGTTCTAAGTCTACTGTGTATGGATTTTCATTCTGTGTCATAATTGCAAGAGAACAAGCCTCTAACATTGCTCCTACGTAGTTGAAATTCCTTTTATGCTCTTCATATAATCTAAGAGTCACTAATGCCTCATCGAGCTTTGTACTCACTAATCTTGAATCATTTGACGAGTTTCTAGTTTCTTCTAATTTCTCAATTACTTCATTAATATAATCTGTTGATACCTCTTTACTCATTCCAATCTCACGCCAAAAACGCATATTCTCTTGATATTGTAGAAAGCGTTCAGCAGCCATCAAAGTTAATCCTTTTGCAAACACAAAAAACTTAATTGTGTTTATCTCAAATATCGGGTCTCTAGAAATGATTCCCTTTTCTAATGCTTCCGTGAAATCAGCACACGGTGTATTGTACTTCTCAATTAAGGTCATAGTAAAACTATAATTTAAAATATTAAATCTGAGTAATTAATTCGTAAATTCAAGTCAAATTCAAAAGCATAGCCTTGAAATGGTCTATCTATGTTTCTTTCAAAATATCTATTGTAAATTTCTTGGCTTCCAAAAGAAAGGTCAATTGGTAACCAATCGTACTCATCAAATGATTCAATAACTATTGCAAGGTTATTATAATCGTCTGTAATCATAACCATCTTTACGGCTAATGGAATTGACTTTGATTTGTCAATCGTTACTTGTCCATCTATCAAAAAGAATATTAAAGTTCCATCTGAGTAAACTATTGGATTTACTTTAAAATCACTTATGCTTCTAACAATAGAGTCCCCCCTACTGTCGGTAACTTCTACAAAGCCTTCTAGTTGGAGTCTCTTATCGCAAAACTTATCATTTATTGCCTGTTTTAGGTCGTTTATCTTTATCATAATGTTAAAGTCTTGCTACTTGTTTAAATCTTGCCATTACTCTCACTAATTGAGATGGACTCAACTGAAATCCTATGCCAGTTTTAGTTTCTTGTATTTTAGCTAATTGTGCATAGGTTATATCTTTACCTTGCACCTTATCATTTGTGAATCCAATAGTACGACAATATTTAAGATTATTTTTACTTACAGATTTTTCTTTTTTGATAACAAAGTTCTTAAATAGCCCCCCAGATAAATATAAATTATGAATGCCAGTTGGTCTTGCACCACCCTTATAATTCCTTCTTGCATTTGCTTGTCTTTCAGAATATCTTCCATCTAATGGTCTTGAATTAGATACACGGTAAGAACCATCACTTAACTGACCTAATTTTACTCTATTTAAGATAGTTTCATGAGCCAATTCAACAGCACTATCTACTGCAGCTTGATAGTCTTCTGACCTTTTCTCAAGTTGAAGGATTAATCGCTCTATGCCACTTACGTCTAATGTAAACATAACAAGGTTATAATAAAGTTAAGGTTATGCTGGAATTTCGTATTTTGGATATACTCTTACTGTTACTTCGCTAGATATTCCTGTCTTAAATGGAATATATCCAGTCTTATTTTCTTCAATGTCAATTTTCTTACACATACTTCCATTTAGGTAAAGTTCTACTGAAACATCACCTAAACACCATCTATTATTACATATCGTAAAAGTATATCTCTCTTCGTCATTTACTGAGATATTTTCATTGGTAAATTCGTAGTTGCATTCAAATACTTTTCTACCCAAACTATCAGTCAATTTAAACATTTTAAGAACATTTTTGCTTTAAATATACACAAAAAAAATTGTATTTCAAAATCTTGATGTTTTTTCAAAAATAAATTATACAATATGCTTGACAATAATCAACTTATTGTGTAGTTTTACAGTCTTAAATAAACAATTAAAAACATGAAAAATAAGGTTGAGATTTTAGGTCACTATGGTTCTGATGAGATAATTGCGTGTTCAGCATGGACAAGTACAAGCAGAGACCTAAATGACGATAAAAAGAGTAGGATACCTAAACTTATAAATGATTTATGGTCTCATGGTCACGAAACTCCATTTGAAAAAGGTATAGTTCACTTCTTAGTAGATTGTGATATTGCATCTCACATACACTTACTTAAGCACAGAATAAGCTCAATTAATGCGGAATCTGCTAGATATAAAGAATTAAAAGAAGATAAGTATTATCTGCCTCTTGATATAGGCTGGAATGTTGAAATGAAAACAGCATCAATGAGCTGGATAGAACAATTAGCTGAATTTACTGAAGAGGGTAATAAATTATATCATCAATGTCTAGAAGAACTTACTCCTATTCTTGGAAGAAAAAGAGCCAAAGAGTCTGCTCGTTTCTTTAAGACTTACAATTCTCAGATTCAAGCAGATGTAATGTTCAATATGAGGAGTTTTGCTAACTTTCTTAAACTTAGAAACTCGCCTCAAAGTCAATTAGAAATCCGAGAAATTGCTTCTCAGATGTTAGAGTTGGTCAAAAATATTGATGGAAATCCTTTCAAAGAAACTATTAAAGCATTCGGATATTAAACATAGCTTGAGCTTTGAGGAATAAGTGAATTTACGCCATCGCAAGACCAACAGATTGAATCATTCAATAAGTCTGAAATGTTTGTGATGGCTAAATTTAATCTCTTATAATATTCTTCTTTTAATTCAGGTAATGTGAACTCACGAATCTCTTGGAAGTTAGCCGATGTATACCAATTTCTCTTATCAGAGTTTAGTTTACTATTTAGGATTTCAATTCCCAATTTGTATTTAACAGCCTCACCAAAGAACTCTTTGTATTCGCACAGAATAGCCTCTAGATTACATCTGATTGCTCCGTTGATACAAAATAGCTTCTCATAAACTGTGTCGGTTGTGCCTGTGTTTATGTAGTCAATTTGGTCTACTTCTGTGAAGTCAAGTCTTCCATAATTAACCTCGCAATCAGATACCATCCAACAGCTACCACACATCTCTCCGCAAGTAACCTCCATCAATACCGAGTCGATATTTGTTAATGCTACAAAGATTTCAGTTGTTAATTGAGATG
>Ga0209296_1002690_pt1 | contig 12535 bp, 40 predicted proteins | sample S_130206_EF_Meta_FD_187319 | JGI IMG/M metagenome (GOLD analysis project Ga0209296, IMG submission 187319) | Freshwater microbial communities from Lake Simoncouche, Canada to study carbon cycling - S_130206_EF_MetaG (SPAdes) (version 2) | ecosystem: Environmental > Aquatic > Freshwater > Lake ...
AAAAAAGGCGGAAATAAAAATGTTGAAACAGGTCATATACAAAAACTTGGTAAAATAATGGGACAAAGAACTAAAGAAAATAAAACTGGAGTTTACGCAAGAACGAAAGAACAAAGGATTGCAGATGGCATAAAAGGTGGGAATAAAGCATATGAAATGAGAGTTGGAGTTCACGCAAGAACGAAAGAACAAAGGATTGCAGATGGCATAAAAGGTGGTAGTATATCTGGAAAAATAAATTTTAAAAATAAAACTGGAATTTTTTCCTTAACAAAAGAAGAAAGAAGTGAAGTGGTGAAAAAAACAAATTCACAAAAGTGGATGTGCCTTGAAACTGGATATATTACCACACCTGGACCTCTAACAAGATATCAACGAGCAAGAGAAATAGACACTTCTAAAAGAGTTAAAGTATCATAAGGACACTTTTTAAACTGGCACAAGGACACTTGAACTTTGTGTCCTAATGACCTATAATACTCTTACATACACAGAAACCTCTTATGAACTATGTCTTCGGTGATGATTTGAAGTTCTTTGTTAAACATCATCTTCCATACCTACCAAATCGTGATGAAATCGCAGCACAATTAGAACGCACAGAAACTTCTATCACAACTGATGAAGCAATTAGTGCTTGGTGCGAGCATGATGCCATTCATTATCTTTCACAACAACCATTCAACAAACAAGGGGAAGAGTGTGTAGCATATTTGGAAAAAACATTCAATCGTGGTTGGTTGCCTTTGGGAGAAAAATATAATACATCTATCCCCAGAGAATGTGAGTGTTCTCATATCACACAAGAACTTATTACAGAAACCGCAGAAGACATTCAATCTTTGATGTGTGATGAGTTTGAAAGATGTAAAGAAAGAATGAAAGATTATAAAGAAAAACATTTTATGAAAACTTATAAGGATTGAAAAATGATTGAAATGAGAATTGTTGATAATGGACTGATGTGCCGTCCAGATTTTCAGTATCGGTATCATCTTCTTGCTACTGATGGTTCTGGTGCTTTACATCCTCCAAATTCTAATAATATGTGGAGTGAATGGAAAACTGCTGAATGGATAAAAGCAGATGACTATAAAGAATGGGTAGAACCAGAGGAGACACAAAATGATTAAAATCAGTAAAACTTACCATATCGCACTCACAGAACAACAGGCAAAGGAACTCTATTGGTGCCTACAAGCAGCAAAAGAACAACATAAATTAACTGTTGATGACGAACTAATTCTTGTTCTCAACGAACTCAAACCCCTCTTTGATATTGGAATACGATGAATAACTACAGAGACCAACTGGCAGATGAACTTTACAAAGCAGTAAAGAAATTTAATGAAGATTTGAATAGTTCAAAACTTGATGCTATTCTTTACCAATATGAAGACCAGAAAAACAGACAGACTGGAAGAACTACAATACTTTATATGAAAGCAATCATAGAAGCACTTGAAAATCCAGGTATAATGGTAGAGTTCATAGACCATTATGAACATAACTGGGAAGGTGCTAATCTTCACTTAGAAAGATTAGGGAAGATTATCGATAAACTTGGATATAATATTACTGTCCAGGCAAAGGGACGAGCACAAGTGTATCTTTGTAATAGGTTTGGAAAATGAATAACTATCCATCTTATTGTTGCCAAAAATGCGGAGAGCAGATAGGATGGACTGGAAGGTTCTTTCAGTTTATTCGTGTTCCATTACATCGGTGCGAAGAAACAAAGAAACCTTATAAAGCAAAGATAGAAGTAAGTGAATGTGGTGCTAGTCGGTGGGTGAATAGTACCGAGTATTTTATGAGTGAGGAAGGGAAAGAATTCCTAAAAGAAATGAATGAATTTGCTAAACGACACATAAAGAAAAAATGATTGAAATACAAAGAATGCTAGAAGCACAATTGATTTCTGCTACACTCAAAGTTTATATGAAGTACGATGTTGAGAATTATGAATATTACTCACAATTATTGGAAAAATGTGAGGAATATAAAGTAGAACTACGCACAAAGAAAAAATGAAAAATCCAAATCCAGAATGCCCCAGAGAGACCCCTGAGAGGAATGTAAGTTTATAACTTATAAATAATAATGCTCTAATGTGTTCGCATCCATAAGAGTGGAAAAGGTGTCTTCGGGCATCTTTTCTTGTATAAATAGTATTGCGAACACAATTTAGAAGCAGAACTATGGAAACTCCAAAAGAGTATCATTATACCTATTATTCTTATGAAGAATGGGGTAGAGGATATTTTGGTTCAAGAACTTGTAGATGCTTACCAGAAAATGATGTAAAGTATTTTGGTTCATTCAGGGATAAAACATTCAAACCAACTCAAAAAATAATACTCAAAGATGATTATGCCACAAGAGCAGAAGCATATGCCGATGAGATTATTTTACACGACTTTTATGATGTAGGTAATAATCCTCATTTTTCCAATAGAGCAAAAGCAACTTCTACTGGATTTTGTTATTTTCCGTCAAGAGAATGGGCATCAAAAAATGGTAAAAAATCTGCTATTAAAAATAAACAAAATAAAGTGGGTATATTTGGATTAACTAAAGAAGAAAGAGTTATAAATGCGAGAAAAGCAAATAAAACGAATAAAAAAAATAATACTGGAATATACGCAATAACTCCGGAACAAAAAAAAGAACATAGTAAAAAAGCAGGACAAAAAACTTATGAACTTAAAATAGGAGTTCACGCTTTAACGAAAGAACAATTGAGTGAGAATGGTAAAAAAAGTGGAACTATCTCTGGAAAAAAACATAAAGAAAATAAAACTGGAGTATGCGGAAGAAGTAAAGAAAAAATGTCTGAAGATGGTAAAAAAAGTGGAACTATCTCTGGAAAAAAACATAAAGAAAATAAAACTGGAGTATGCGGAAGAAGTAAAGAAAAAATGTCTGAAGATGGTAGAAAAGGTGGTATAAGTGCTTGTAAAATAATCAACGCACAAAGATGGGAGTGTTGTGAAACTGGGTATGTATCAACTTCTGCTGGTGTAGTTGCTTACCAAAGAGCAAGAGGAATTGATACATCCAAGAGTAATAGAAGCAGAATAGCATAGGGGCACTTTACAAATGCCCTTTCTTGTGGTAAAATGTGGGCAGGTCAATCCTGTTTAGACAAAACGACTTATGAGGAGGTAAAACAATGACTGAACAAACACAAAAACAACAGCACATTGAAGATTTATTATTTACAACCAATATTGACTTATGGTGGGAAACTGTAAAATCTTATATTGAAGAATTGGAGGAAAGTGATACTTATGAAATCTTAAAATGTGCTATACAACTTCAAGATTACATAGATTCATTTGTTATGAATCCAATTTTTATATATGAAGGAACTGTAATTCCAGTAAAAAGCAGAAAAACATTTGGTGATGACTTTAACGAAGTGATTGACCTTATGAAAGAACTTAAACAAAATAATAAAAAGATTTTTCTTTATATGCTTTATAAAGTTAAGGATGAATTGGGGTCTTTTCATTATATTCTTCGTTATGCTGATATTGGGGAATTGGAGAATGACTGAACACAAAAGAACTTATAGGAGAATTTCTTATGTTAGATGAAACTTTTACCATAGAAGAGTTGGAAGATAAGATTTATAACTTAGTTAAAGATTTTCCAGAAATAAACACCATAGAGTCAATTCTAAAAACTATTAGACTTGACCCAAAATTTAAATACGTTCAAAAATATCTTATTCCAAAAATTATTTTTGCTCGTGGAAAATTTGAAATAATTAGAACTAGAATAGTTGCTGTTGGAGGTAAAAAATGACTAAAACCAATCACTCCCAATCAATTCCAGTATCCCCAAATGTATTTCCCACAAAACAAATAACGGAAAAACAAACTAAAATCACGGAAGAAAATCTTAAAGATTTTAAAATTCCTGGACTAACTTTCAAACCAGGAGGAAGTATCACTATATCTGGTAATGCTAAAATGAATTTAAATGTTGATGGTGAAAAGGTAGAAATCAAAAATGACTGAACCGACAGGATATAAACTCAATCCAAAGAAACTCAGGGGAGCATCTACAAGTGTTCTTCCTGCTTTTCTTGGTGCTTTTTATTACACCGAAGATTATGAGTATTTTGATGTAATCAAACCTTATCTTATCATCCCAGAAAAACCTAAAACTCTGGAAGAAATCAAACAAGAACTTGATAAGAAGTTTGAAGAAATCATAGAGCAATATAAAAGGAACTCTTATGCTCATAAACTAACTGCGGAAAGGAAATACGAAGATAAGTTTGATAATATTTTTGATAATTTTCAGTATGCTGTGAAGAATGGATTTTTTCCCCAATATCTTTCTCTTACCACATCTGGTAATTCTCTTTTTACGGTAAATGGTGGTGGATTGAGTGTGAATAATGCCATTATTTCTAATGTCAATACTCATAATATTGTGATTAACTCTAATGTTAATAATGTTGGATATTGGGAAAGTAAACCAATTTTTAAAGTATATTTTAATAAGAGACCAAACTGGTTATCAAGGATATGTGCTAAAATTATTTTTGATATTACTTGGAAATCAGTATGAAATACAATAGACCTATGAATGTCTTTGAGAAACTCCAAGCAGGTTGGTGGGGGATAGGACAAATCTTTGGAGAATGGTGTTATACTATGACAAATGATGAGGATTGGGAGTTCTTTCAATATCTCCAAACTGATTATGTAAAATATGAGGAGGATACTTATTATACAGACACTTGAAGAACTGGCACAAGGACTTCCCAAAGTCCCTGTAAATGCCCTATAATACACTTATAACCACAAAGGAACTCAAAAATGGACTTCAAAGATGATGTAAGATTTGTTATTATTGCTCTGGCAATGTGCGTTCTTGTTCCATTCACGTTGATTAGTTCATTCGTATTTACTGGGAAATTTTATTCTATGATTTATGGTATTCCTTGTGAAATTTGTGGTGAGGTAAAGAAAGACACTCCCTGAACTGGCACAAGGGAACTCCAAATCCCCTAAAAATGCCTTATAATACACTCATAACCACAAAGAAACCTTATGTCTATTCAAGACGCAATTTGCGAACTTTCAAAAACAATAGTTCAAAATTCAGAAACCATTGATAAAGTTTCGGGTTTGTCCAAAACAAACTCACAATCAATTATCAAAATATCCGAATATATAGGCAAACAAAATACAAGAATTTCAGAACTAGAAAAACAAATTCAACAACTCAAATCTAAACTAAAATGACTCCCAAAGTCCCTGAAAATGCCTTATAATACACTCATAACCACAAAGGAGAACTCTTATGGCAATTGAAATCAGCACTCAAATCCGTATTCAACAACACGAAGGTTATTGGTATACTGTGGAAGACACTCACCTTGATGTGGGATGCGATGGATGTACCATTTCTATTTGGAGTGATAAACGAGACCATTATATTTGTATGGACCAGGAAGAAGCAATCGCAATCGCAGATACAATCTACAAACTCTTCAAGAAGAACTGAAATGACTAAAACAAAACTCACAGCACACCAACTCGCAGTTATTATTGATACTTTCAATCAGTCTTTGATGACTTCTAATTGGAGTGGAGTATATACTCACAAGTCAAGGGAGAATGTAAGGAATGTGATTGCCGGGATTATGAATGAAATGAGTGTAGAGGTTATCACAGACAAAGCAGAATTTACAATTGATGCCGACTCGGGTATTTGAAATGAAATCCGTAAAAATCACAGCAGAAATCACAATCACTCCTGAAGAGTTTGAGAAGTGGTGTGATGGGGACATTCTACCAACTGAACGGATGTATCATCAGTTTATTGAAGGAACTATTTACAATAAGTTTAGAACTTCTTATGATGTTGGTGAATATGAAGATTACATCAATACTACAATTGATGATAATGGGTTGAAACTAACTTTTGAGGAACTGAAATGACTAAACTTTGTAAGGATTGTAAGTTTTATAAGAGAGATTGGATTTCTCATATTGTTATGGGATCTGATGGACTTGACAAGTGTCTAAATCCTATTGTTAATGAAAATCTGGTTAGTGGGAAGAATGAAGGTAAATTTTGCGAAATTCAAAGAAAGAGTTATGGTGGTTGTGGTAGAGATGGTAAGTATTTTGAGGCACGGAAATGACTAACCAACAATTTTACTCCCTTTGTGGTGTCCTAACATTTTCTGCGGGGGTAATTGCAAACTCTCCAATTCTGTCAATATTTGCTTTTATCTGTTTTATTTTTTCAATTCGTGAGGCAAAATGACTGACAACCCATTATTACAAAAATACGACGAACTCTACGGACAAAAAGAAGAACCTAAATCATTTCCATCACCAAGATATAGTAAGGATGCCTGGGCAATCAGACATCTTGAAGAACTTTTACACGAACTAAAAACTGGTAGGGCAGTATTTCTTGATAGTAAAATAGAACCAAACTATCGGCATTATGACGCAAGGGAAGATTTCAAACATTATATAAATGGTTCAAATTTGGAACCACAAATGCCATTACGAATTGATGGAGGTGATGAAATCACTTTAACTATTTTTAGAAAATATAGGTAATTTTATGAAACTAACTATTGTTGATATTGCCATAGTATCTCTTATTGTTCTAAAATTCACAGGAGTAATTGATTGGACTTGGGGACAAGTATTATCTCCTCTTATTATTCTTGTTGTTGTTGGATTTATTCAAGGTACTATTGAATCTTTTGAAGAAAGGAAGAATAAAAAATGAAACTAACTAAAATGATTTTTGACTACTGGAAATATTGGATGGGGCAACCAAAAGGATGTCCCGTTCATACAGATGGAGTGTATTTTCCATCTCATAGTAAGTATCCGTGGGTTCAATTTTGGTGGTGTTTGAATATTGGTTGGTATGAAATGAATAATAAATCACTTGCTATCACTTTGCCAGTTGATGCTGTTGATAAATTTAAGTTTGTTTGCCCAGAAGATTTTGAAGGTCTTGTATGAAACTCACAGAAACGATTGAAAGGTGCGAGAAATTTGTTCTTGAAGAGATTGAGTGTTATAATTTTGATATTGAATGGTATCAAAAAAACATAGGAGATACGGAAAAAAATAAACAACGCATCCAAAAATGGAACGAAGAGAAGAATGAACTTTTAGAGGTCTTGAATAATTTGAAATTTATAAAATTTGAGAGTAATATTCAAGAACTTGATGATGTTATAGAGAAAGAAGAATGAAACTAACTAAAATGATTTTTGACTACTGGAAGCACTGGATGCTACTTGATAGTGAAGACAATAATATGATAAATGGGTGGGACACAGAAGGAATTGCGTATTGTGATGGATATAATGCCTCTTTTTGGTATATTTTGAACATTTCATTTTATGAGATGAATGATAAACTTTACGCAAAAACAGGATGTACCGAATCTTATGAGATTTTGCGAGATTTTGATGAAGATTACTTATTGGAGAATGGATATAAATGAAACTTTTTGACGCATTAATTATAAACAGTGGCAACGTAGATTCAAAACCTAAAATTATTCGGCAATTATGGTGTATTCATTATCAACTTCGTTCTGGATATTGGAAGTGTAAATGGTCTTTTCAGATTTGGCAATTTATGATGACGCACGATATAGAAAGATTGAATGAAAAATGTCACGGGTTAACTGGATTTGATGAGTTTTATGCCACTCTTAATGGTCTTTGGGATGGTGATAGATGAAATTATTTTCCTATAAAACCAGAGAAGACTACGGAAAAGATTTTTATTTCACATTCCTCAAAGGACAAAAATACTCACTTCTTCAAGCATCTTTTAGTGTATGTGAGTATGCTTCATTTCCTCATATTCAAATAACTATGGGTGGTGGAAAATTATTTGGAATATTTGTTTATTTTGGCAAAGTTGGATTTGATGTGGATTTTGTATCCAGAAATTGGTGGTTATAAAGACACTTGAAGAACTGGCACAAGACACCACCAATCCCCCTGTGGATGCCCTATAATAGTCTCATACACACAGACACCTGATGAACTTTTCTGAATACGGCAACGAGGTAATACTAGAAGCAGAAGAACTCCGTGCTATTATTCGGGGTGAGATTGGATTTCGTAAGTGTCCTGATTGCCAAGGTGATGGTGAGAGTTGGACACTTCATTATATTCTTGCTGATGACCTTGACCAAGATAATGAGCAGTTCAAAGAAGTGAGTGCTCAATTTGCTGCTGATTTTGATGAGGACAATCTACCACCACAATATTCTTTTGGTGAATGTCATCTGTATTCTTGTGAAACCTGCCACGGTGTTGGTTATGTCCCTGTGGAGCATTTGTGAAAATGACTAACCAAGAAATCTCAAATTTGATTACCCCCGAATTTATTTCAACACTTAAAATTGTTCTTGAACATCTTTACAAATGTCCCAATCAACTTGGTTTAGATTTTGATGAAATTGATTTTCTTCCTGGTGTTATAGAGGGTATGAGAACTGGTGAGTATTATGACTAATTATTTTGATTGCTATGACAAATGGTCTCTTGTAAAGTATGTTTATGATGGAGACCACAAGATGTTTGAAGAACTCTATCAGGGCACAGAAAAAGAGTGCCGTCAGTATGCTTATGTGAATTATACAGATAAAGAACACCGTGATATGTGCCTGATGGATTATGAAGGAAGGGAGTGGGATGTATGATTGATAGAGAAGCATACTCCAAATACATAGAGGGAAAAGACAATTATCCCTCTCATTCTCATAAGTGGATTGTGAGAACTTTTACTGATACAAGTGATTTCAATCCCAATGAGTTGTTCTATCGCAACTTCGGTCCATTTGAAACCAAAGAAGAAGCAAAAGAGTTTATTGAGAATTATAAGATAAAATATACAACCAAAGGATTTATTACAAGGTGTAGTATTCAACCATTATGTGAAGTATTATGATTAAAAAAATTATCAAAAACTTATGGGAAAAACTTGTAATTCATAAGTATGTCTATTATGGAATTCAATGGGGTAATTATGGTTCTTTTGGATATAATAGTAATTGGGAAAAATTTGAATATTGGCAAACCAAATATAAAGAACTTGGATATATTCCCGTGAGTACTCATATTTGGGTTTCTTGTAGTCAGTATTTGTCAAAATTGAGGATAAAAAATGAGTAGAACCGAAAACCCTGACGAAATCGTGCTTGAAAATGTGAAGATGTTTCACTTGGAAAACCTCACAGAAAATGCCTTATGGATTGGTGTTTATACAAAAGATAATAAAATCTATCACCTTAATATTGTCGCAAAGAATAATGAATTAAATTATTTTTGGAGTGATGAGACACCTGAAGAACTGGCACAAGACCCCACCAATCCCCCTGTGGAGGTATTAGAATTTAATGGTATCTGTCGTGATAATTGTCAAGGAACTAAAATCTCTTCTCTTCCTGGACTTCCCGAATATACACCTGACGAACTGGCACAAGGGGCTTGACAAGACCCCCTAAATGCCCTATAATGACTAGATAACCACAAAGGAACTCTTATGAAACCTTTTGATTACTACTCCAAATCACAAACTGCTTATCCCAACAAAATTGATTATATCACCCTTTATGTTTATGATAAGGGGGAGTGTCTTTGGTCTGTTCCTACTTGGGAAAAGGATAAAGCAGAACTAAAAGAAGAATATCCTAACGCAATCATTCAGGAAGTTCTGGATGAGGAAGGATACAAAGCACACCAACTTCAATATACAGATGAAAAGCATAAACTTCACGAAGAGTTTGTGAATGATTTGTTTGAGGATTTTGGTGTGAGTGATAATCCCAAACGATATAAGGCATTTGACCTTGCTTGGGAAAAAGGACACGCAAATGGTCTTGGAGACGTGTATAATGAGTTTGATGACCTTGTAGAACTTATTAAGGATTGATGACACTTGAAGAACTGGCACAAGACCCCACCAATCCCCCTGTGGATGCCCTATAATACACTCATACACACAAAGACCTGATGACTGACCTCAAACGATACAAAATCACTATTACTGTCACCACAAGAGATAGTGCCTTTGATACAAAAATTGGAGACCCTATTTGGCATCTTCTTGATATTGAAAATGGAGAACGACTTGATAGTGTTTCTCTACCTGTTGAATTACCTTTGATTAATTATGACTAAACTTTTTCAATACGACAAAAAAGTTTGGGAAAATGGTGAAACCTCCCATACTTGGCAGTTTGGTATTCTCAAAAATCGTTCATTACTTTGGGTGAATTATGAAAATCCTACCAATCATCATTGGTCTTCTGGTGGATTTCATATCAATCTTTCTTTTCTTGCCAGTTCTCTTTTTGGTATAGAACTTAATAACAACAAACAGTGTCTTGCTTTTGAATTTTTTACAGAATACTCCGAGGGATTTGAGGAGAATGACTAACACACAAACTAATCAAAAGAAACTAAATTCCTTTGAAAAAATTGTATTGGGGTTTCGTTGGACTAGACACTGTTTCAAACTTTGGAAAATATCTATGACTACAAGTAATATTTTTACGAACGATTTTATTTTTAATTCCTTGAGTGTTAGTTATTGGATGGAACTGAAATGACTAAAATCAAACTCAAAAATTTTCTACTTACACTTTCGCTTCAGGTTCCTCTTTCAGTTTTTCTTGTATTTGGGGTTCATTTCCTTACAGGTTTGAGTATCTTGTGGTGTTTTCCTATTGCTTTTGTTCTTAATGCGATGTATGATGTTGGTGAGAACATTATGCGGTGTGAAAAATGAAATACCAAACAATTGAGAGTTTCGTCAATAATCTTCCAGAAGAAGACCTCTGGAAAATTATTGAGGATTATGAGACAATGATTGATGATGATGAATTTGTGGCACCATTTTTGAGGCAAAAGGCAAGAGAGTTTTCTGATATGTATTTTTATAGGGATTATATGCCGAAGATTGCTTTATATGCCTACCGACACTTTGCCCTGAAATACAAGGAGACACAAAATGACTAACGAACAAATACTTGAACTTGCTAAAACCTGTGGATTTGATAATATCACAGGTAAGGATGAAAATTACTGGGAGTGTGAGGAAGAACAACTCTTGAAGTTTGCCCTACTAATCCACACAGATGGATACAATAAGGGTTATGATGAAGGTTATGATAGTTCTACTATGAGTAGTAAAATGAATATGTGGGAAGAAGAATGACTGTTGCTGAACTGATTGAAAAACTTAAAGAGTATCCACAAGATTTGAGAGTGGTTGTTCGTGGTTATGAGGGTGGAGTAAACGATGTTAGTCATTTTCAAGAACTTGAAATCTTACTGAACTACTATGATGATTGGTACTATGGGAAACACCTAGAGGCATTTTCTTGGGTCGAAGATACAACTCACGAAAAAGTTCCAGCACTTAAACTTTGTGGAGAATGAAATGACTACCGAACAAAAACTCACACTTCTCATCAAGGTTCTCAAACAATCCGCAGAGGAAAAACACTGCTATGATAGAGAGGAGGACTCGTATGAGTACCCCCCAAAAAAATGGGATATTTTTGAAGATGGTATTGATTATGGTGCGATTACCTTTGCCCGCACACTATTAGAACAAATCGGTGAAAACTTTGAATATCCTTGTATGAGGGAAGAATGACTAATAATCCACTAATACAAAAATACGAAGAACTTTACGGAAAAAGGGAAGAACCAAAGAAAGTAGTGTATGAAATTCCAGCAGAAATCAAAAATCTTTCTATAACTCCTGCTACTGCTAAATTCAATCAACTTACAGCATATGCTAAAACTTTTGAAAGATTTGGTGGAGATAATGAGTTCTTGAAAGTTGCTGATAAAATTCAGAAAGGTGAAGCAAAAGTGGTTAATATGATAACAAATATGGAAAATTTCTCAAAATCCATTACCTTTGAGGTACATGTATACACTTGACGAACTGGCACAAGGGGGTTCCAAAACCCCTATGAATGCCCTATAATACACTCATACACACAAAAACATTATGAACGTCAACGGATACGAAATCAAACCCTGTGCTAACCTTGAGGGTGCTAACCTTGAGGGTGCTGACCTTGAGGGTGCTAAACTTGTGTTTGCTGACCTTCAGGGTGCTGACCTTAAGAGTGCTAACCTTCAGGGTGCTTACCTTTGGAGTGCTAACCTTGTGAATGCTAACCTTGAGAGTGCTAACCTTGAGGGTGCTAACCTTGAGGGTGCTAACCTTGAGGGTGCTAACCTTGAGAGTGCTAACCTTGTGAGTGCTAAACTTGTGTTTGCTTACCTTCGGAATGCTAACCTTGTGAATGCTAACCTTGAGGGTGCTAACCTTGAGGGTGCTAACCTTCGGGGTGCTAACCTTGAGGGTGCTAACCTTCAGGGTGCTAACCTTCAGGGTGCTAACCTGACTGGAACCATTCTTGAGAAGAAGAAAGAAGAATCTCAAGATAACACTTCACTTTCCCAAAAAGTTAAAGAACTTGAGGAAGA
>Ga0209296_1002691_pt1 | contig 12531 bp, 8 predicted proteins | sample S_130206_EF_Meta_FD_187319 | JGI IMG/M metagenome (GOLD analysis project Ga0209296, IMG submission 187319) | Freshwater microbial communities from Lake Simoncouche, Canada to study carbon cycling - S_130206_EF_MetaG (SPAdes) (version 2) | ecosystem: Environmental > Aquatic > Freshwater > Lake ...
TATTAGAATATAATGCAGATACTCCAACTTCTCTTTTAGAAGCTGCAGTTATCCAGTGGTATTGGCTTAAAGATCTGGATGATCGAGGCGATCAGTTTAATAGCATTCATGAACGGTTGATCGAGGGCTGGAAAAAAATAGCACTTAAATCATCAAATGGCTTGCATTTTTGCGCAACGGAGTCCGTTGTCGAGGATTATGTCACCGTGGAATACTTGCGGGATACCGCAATCCAGGCGGGAATCAAAACCAATTATCTAGATATTCAGCAGGTGGGTTGGGATAGGGCCAAAAATACTTTTGTTGATGTACCAGGGAACCCGATCCAAAATTGTTTTAAACTTTATCCTTGGGAATGGATGATGCGGGAGGAATTTGCCCTTAATATTCCAAAAGGGAAAACCCAGTGGATTGAACCCGCATGGAAGATGCTTCTTAGCTCTAAATCCATCTTGCCTTTACTTTATGAGCGCTATCCAGATAGCCCTTTTATTCTTCCTGCAAGTTATGAGCCTCTTGATGTTGCTAATCAGGTTCGTAAGCCGATTTATGGTAGGGAAGGTGCAAATATTCAAGTAATAATTGACGGTAATGTTGTTTCTGAAACTCCTGGGCCTTATGGCCAAGGGCCTTTTGTCTACCAGCAGCTTGCACCCCTGAAGCAATTTGATGGATTTTATCCTGTGATAGGCAGTTGGGTTATTGATGGCGAATCCGCAGGAATTGGGATTAGGGAAGAGAATTCTATTATCACTAAAAACACCAGTAGATTTGTACCCCACCAGTTAAGTAATTAGTTGAATTTATAGGCGGTTATTCATGCAAGGTTCAAACACTTTTATTTTTGAAGAACTTGATCAACAATCAAAAGATTATCTCTTGGCTATTGGTAAGAGTAAAGGGAATGGTTTTCCCGGAATTTATGCTAGCAAATTAAACTATGGTATACTTTGTATTCTTTTTGGAATATTAAGTTTACCAATTCATATTTTTATCTCTTCTATTGATCAATTTGCGGAGCCACTTGCTCTGGCAATGTTACAAACCGCTTTATTTATGGTGACCTTATGGGTTCAGGTTCGAGCTTTTCGCTTGTTTGGGTTTATTAGAACGAAGACCCATTTTGTTTTTGTTGATGCCAAATATTATTGGGATTGTAACAACTATTCAGCGCGTGTTGTTAATATTGAAAATATCAAGTCATTTGAATGCAACTTTAACGACTATTATAAAACTTATGAATTTAAAATGGATTGTGATCATGGTTTTGTGAAAATAACGCTTTCAGATGAACAACCCGCCTCTAAACTTTATAGCCTTCTATCTTATAAATCTGAAAAAACCAAGAAACCTACTGAAGGCAACTTCACGGAAAGCAAATGGAAATGGCTTTATGATTTTACCTTTTGTATTCCTGATAAAAAATATCTGAAGCCTGTTGATGGTGATGACGGATTTGTTCTTGATGAAAATTTCAATAATCTTTCTACTAAAAGCATTCCTGATCCCTTTAAGGCCGGAAAAGAAAAAGTGCGTATTGGTTGGATTTCTGCTTTTATTATTTTGGTCGTTTTCGTTTTCTTTGCTTTTTTCAAATGGGATAATTTAAACAGAGATGATTTGATATGGGAAGGTATACAATCAATTAATACTGATGAAAAAGTTTACTGGTTGCGGATTTATATGCGAGATCATCGTAATACCCTTCATCGCGGTGAAGCTGGTAAGCAACTCGGCGACAAATACAAATATATTTTTCAAAATATTGGTGAATCTAAATCAATCATTGATAAAGATGACAAGTCGAATTTTGATTTAGTTTCTAATCGTAATCCCCCTGTGAATTTTAATAATCAAAATTTGCCTAATCTGATGCCCAAGTTGAAAAACATTGTCGTACCGGATCTAAAGTTGATCCAAGGGCTTCAATCAATTGTTCTGCCTCGAATGCTTGACCTTCAAGAACCTCTTTTTAAATTAAAAGTTCTTCCGCTAGATCCTGTTTTTCCAGATGCTAGTAAGCTTACGCCTGCTATTACAGATGCTTACATTAATTCGATCATTGGTGCCTTTGGAAGTGAGTATTTTATCCTTTCCAGTTCTCTTGATGGCCCTGCCCATATTAACATTGTTTACAGTTTTTTTGAGGAAAAGAATCAACAGAAAATTCGCTTTGAAGTTTCATATCGGCAGACACTGGAATCTGAACCAACAGAAAAAATATCCTTAGTAGTAAATATCCCTCATAGGGAGCTTAAGTATGTTGAACGCGCTGCAAATAGATTAGGCGTTTTTACCGTTGGCGATCCCTCTTATAAATGGTCATTCCCAAATTAATTGTTATTGAGCTTTTAAAAGCTTTGCGGCTTCCAATGCGAAATAAGTTAGAACTCCATCAGCTCCCGCTCGTTTAAACGAAAGCAAACTTTCAAGAATTACCTTCTCGCGGTCTAGCCATCCGTTGGCCGCTGCTGCACAAAGCATGGCGTATTCGCCACTGACTTGGTAAGCAAAGGTTGGGACTTTGAATGCATCTTTTACTCGTGCCACTACATCGAGGTATGGCATGCCTGGCTTAACCATTATCATATCTGCACCTTCAGCGATATCGAGTGCCACTTCACGGAGCGCTTCGCTTGAATTGGATGGGTCCATCTGGTATGTTTTCTTGTCGCTTTTTCCGAGGTTGTCAGCAGAACCAACTGCATCGCGAAACGGGCCATAAAAAGCAGATGCATATTTTGCAGCGTAACTAAGAATTGCAACATGAGAAAACCCAGAATTATCTAGCGCTTTTCGTATAGCGCCCACCCTGCCATCCATCATGTCGGATGGAGCTATTACATCGCATCCAGCGCGAGCTTGAACAACTGATTGCTTGCATAATACTTCAACGGTTTCATCATTTACCACGATGCCGTTTCTTACTAGTCCATCTTGGCCATGCGAGGTATAGGGGTCTAGGGCAACATCGCATATTATTCCGATGTCTGGGACTGCGCTTTTAATTGCTCGAATTGTTCTGCATACTAGGTTTTCAGGATTGAAGGCTTCTTCGCCATCTTGTGTTTTTAAATTTGTAGGCGTTGCAGGAAATAAGGCAATTGCTGGAATGCCGAGATCGCGCGCTTCTTTTACTGCTAAGGTTAATAAATCGATGGATAACCTTTCAACGCCTGGCATGGATGCAATCGGGGTTCTTAAGTTGTTTCCTTCTTGAATGAATACAGGCCATATGAGGTCGTTTACGGTAACACGATGTTCAGAAACCATGTTACGAATCCAAGGGGAAACCCTTAATCTGCGTGGCCTTGCTAAGGGTGATATTTGGATGTGCGTATTTGTTTCGTTTTTATTATTAATCATGACCACATTCCTTGATTTTTATTCAACAACAGCAATACATCTTATTGTAGTTGTTAACGTTAAGAAAGAAATCGTTCGTGGTTTATTCAAAAAATGCTAATTGGTTAAGCCGAATAAATGATGTTCTAAAGCGAACTATTTTTATTCTTCCGCTGTTTGATTTGGTAGGGTTCGTAATTTAGCATTTTAACTTTTAACGGTGCATCAATTCGGTAATTAATTCCACGCCATTCGATGTTTCGGGAAAACAATGCAAATAAAAGGGCTTTGGGGTAAAACAGTTGGGTTAGAATCATTGCTGGAATGAAGGCGATAAGTTTTAATGGGGTCAGCCATTTGGTGAATTCATTTCTTTTTTTTATTATTCTCCTTACAAGGTATTCTAATAACAATAATTGGCATAATGTAATTACACCGTACCCAACTAAGCTGGAAGTTGCCAGAACTGCGATAAAAGGTTGATTCAGAAGGGCGCTTGTTGCAATCAGGATTAATAATAATAACGGTACAAGAGTTACCAGAATGCCATGCATGACAATTTTCCACCACGATGAGTGATAGAGAATCGCCCAGAGTAATTGCCTTTGTATCCATGGGACTAACGAAGATAAGGTTACAGATTCTCGATTAATCATGAGAACTGATGGTACAAATTCGATTGTATATCCATAATTCTTTAAAATATCATAGAGGGGGACATCTTGAACCAGTGCTTTTTCGTAGTAATCAAGAACATTGCATTTTTGCAAAACATCGATCCGGATAGCTAATGATCCGCCCCAGGGAATTCTGAAGAATATCATTTGAAGAACCGCAGGAACGTTCCAGATATAGCGGATTAGATCTCCCATATTGGCTCGCGGTGGGAAGTACCAACGTTGGCCTGTTACAGCTCCAATTTTTTTGTTTCGTAGTGGCGCAATTAATTCTCGTAACCAAGTTTTATGTGGCATCGCATCAGCATCGATCATTGCAACCACTTCATAATCATTTAGATTGCTCTGTATGGTTTGAATTAATGAACTGTTTACTAGGCTACAAGTTTCCTTTCTGTTTTTTAACACGCCTATTTTCACATTGTTTTTATCCCTGGCCTTAATTACTTCTTCTGCAAGTGCGTATACAGGATCATCCGGATGGTCCACTACGATGATTACATCGTAATTCGGGTAATCTTGATTAAGTAATGCCGGGAGCGCTGTTTTTAAAAAAGGATCTAATCCCCTAAGATTTAAGCAAACAACTGTTTTCGGGCAATCAGAATCTTGGAGAGGGGTTGATTCCCAATTCAAAAAAGTTGGGGCAATGTATATTACCAGGATCGAATGAATAAGAATCAATAGGATCGCAGCGAATAAAACCACCGTTGCAATTGTTGTCATTCGCTTTGTTTTTCTATATTAAATTTACTGAGTCTTAACCTGCTCTTGATAATTTCTCTGTTTTATTATCAATACTTCATATTACCAGTTATTTCTCTTTTCTGCAATCAATCGCAAGCCTGATCTCCTTTTTTTCATTAATTTGAATTTTTATGATTATCAATAAACTGTTCATTTTAGTTCTTAGTCTCTATTTTTTTGGATTATAAATTTATTTGTGTCTATAAATAAAATTGCTATCCCGATTAACCCTTTTTTGGAAATTAAAAATGATCGCAAGTAATAATTCGTCGGCAGATTGGTTTGTTTCAGGACTGTCTGCTGTTGATGCAAATAATTATCATTTAGCGGTTGATGAATTTACTAAAGCTATTCAATTGGATTCTCAGCATGGTGAGGCATATTTTAATCGTGGACTTGCCTTTTATTTTTTAAATAAGCATAACGAGTCCATTTCAGATTATTCGAAAGCTATCGAGTTAGATTCCCAAGATTCTGATGCCTATAACGGCCGTGGTTTGGTTTATTATCAGCAGAAAAAACACCATGATGCAATTTCTGATTTTACAAAGGCTCTTGAACTTAATTTATATAATGCCGATGCTCATAATAATCGGGGCAATGCTTATGAAGATTTGAAAAATTTCGACCAAGCTATTCTTGATTACTCCAAATCTATTGAGATTAATCCTTTGAATGCGGATGCATTTAATAACCGAGGTAATTCTTATTACCACCTGCTAAAATATCACGAGGCTATATCGGATTACACAAACGCAATCCAAATTGATCCGAAAAATCATGGTGTTTATAATAACCGTGGAAATGTATATGCTACTCTCGGTAAGAGTGTAGAAGCCAATGCTGATTTTTCTATAGCTAAAGAATTGAAGCTTAGTTGAATTCTTTAACTTAAAGTTATTTTAAGTCTTTTTCTAATTGTTATGTGTTTGTTTATTAATGTATTGATGGTTTTGTTGCGTTTTTGTGAATCCCAATAATTTTCTAGCAATTTTGTTTTATTGGGTTATCCCTAGTAGTGCTCAAATAATGTTCTTGGTATTATTACATCAGTATGTTTTATTTTAAACAACTATGTTTTAGACGTTTTCATTCATGAGGTTTATTGTGAAATTTATTTTAGCTTCTTTGGTTCTTTGTATTTCAATGTCTTTTGATCTTTTTGCTCAACAAGGCGCTTCTGAAAAAGAATTACTTTCACTGTTGACGAAAATGGAAAAAGATTCATGGGTTGCGATGAAAGATAAAAACCAAGATTTCTTTAAGACGTATATGGCTGATGATGCTCGTTGCTTTATGGCTGATGGTTCGGAAGTGTTAAAGATTGATTTTATCAAGAATTTAAAGGATTGGGATTTGGAATCGTATTCTATGGGTAAAACATCGTTGTTGCAGATTCAACCTGGTGTTTGTTTCATATTTTACAAGTTAGATTACAGCGGAAATCACAAGGGTAAGAAGATTAAGTTTAATGATTTACAAAGTTCCTCTCTTTATGTTTTGCGTGATGGTAAATGGCAGGAAATTTTTTATCAAGAAACTGTTATGCCTGAACCTAAAAAGTCCAAGTAATATTTTCCTTGAGTTGTCGCTCTTCGCGACATGTTATTTAAGGAAATCCTGCAGGCGCTTTATTTCTGCTTCGGTCATGGGTTTCCATTCAATGGAGACTCCTGCCATTTTTGTTCGCAGTTTTTCGATATCTTTGGCCGAAATATCCACGCCTTCTAGTTTAAGTTTTTTTAGATTCGGAAGGGCGCTGAGTTGCTCAATCACTGGGAATGTTAATTGCATCTCTGTGAGTTCAAGGCTTTCCAATGATTTCATCTGAGCAATTGTTGTTAGCGTGGCATCTGTGAGGCATGGTTGGCGTGGTTTGCCATTGTGTTTTGAAAGGCTGTTTCCAAGTTTCAGAGACCGAAGGTTGGTGAGTTTGAGTAAGTACATATTGCGTGGATCGGTTTGTTGTGTGTGCCAAGTTGATAATTGTTTCAGTTGCGTTAATTCGCCAATGGCTGCCATCGCTTCTTCACCCGTGCTTGTTCCAGCAAATGTGAGCGTTTCTAATTCAGGCAAATCTTTAAGCAGTGCAAAACCACTGCCTGTAAAACCTTTTTTACCAAACGCAGGATGAAAAAAAGATAGGTTCTTCAGTGATTTCATGGTTGCTAGATCGCGAAAAGCTTCATCTGTTAATTGGGATCCATCAGTTACAAAACCTTCTAAATTTAATTTCGCCAGGCGCTTAATAGAGGAATCGTCGATCCCTTTAGCATTTCCTATTGCGATACGCCTAATTCCAAGGCTTTCAATGGCTTTAAACTGGTCCTCAGTTAACGGTTTATCTGCTTGAATTTCAAGTACTATGCCCTTGAACGCCCAGTGACGGCCGATTTTTGCTTTTAGGGGTTCAAGAATCGGTGGAACAGTTGGCGCCGAGGGTTCAGCAGCAAAAAGCAGCGATCCAACTAGGAACAAAAATGTGCAGATTGATCGAAATTTAATCATTGTATCCTTTATTTAAATTGAGCGTTATATCGTTTTCTTATGAAGTTTATGTTGTCCAGGTTGAAATTTTTCTAGGCATCGCTTTATTTACGTCTTAGATTAATTCCGATACGATGCCCTTTGAAAGGCCGCCTTGGAAATTATCAGGCAGCGGCATTCCGATTTTGGTGGTAACAGTTTGCCAAACATTCGCAATTGGCATGTCTTGCTTTGCTAAATGCCCTTGATGTTTGATCCCTAGCGCGGAACCACCACAAAGGATGAGTGGAAGATGTTTCGAATCATGTGCGTTTGGTCCACCATTGGTGGTGGCCCAGGCCGCAATAGTGTTATCGAGTAATGTACCTGCACCTTCCTTTACATCTTTTAGCTTTCCAAGAAAGTAAGCCCATTCTGAAAGATAAAGTGAGTCTAGTTTTCGCCACATGGTTAATTTTTCATCTTCCTGAGCGTTGTGCGTAATGGTGTGCAAATCCCATGCACTGTTGGTGAGGTATTTGTAGCATCGGGCTTCGTCCCCTTCGGTGCGTGGAATATGGCTAACAACACGGGTGCTGTCAGTTTGGAAAGCTAAGGCGATAATATCGAACATCAAGCGAGTGTACTCGGAGTATCCTTTTCCATCACTTGCGATTCGGTCACGGGGTGAACCTTGGCCGAAATCGGGGCGGGGAACTTTAGGTTTTGGGCGGTCAATCCATTCTCTTTCGATTTTGATTCGCTCTTCAAGATCGCGAATCGAAGTGAAGTATTGGTCTAGTCGTGCGCGGTCTGCGGTGCCAACTTGCTTCTGCAATGCCGCCGCTTGTTCTTTTATCGAATCAAGTAGGCTGCCACGTTGAGACATCGCTTGCTTAACGGCAGTCAGCGTCTTGTTGTCTTCGTTTCCGAAGAGTTTTTCGAAAAGCACTTCTGGCCGGTTCTCTGGCGTGATCGGTGTGTGATTTTTGCTCCACGACAGGGTCATTGGGAACGGCCCACCAAAGCCTGTTTCGCGCACCGTGCCGAGCACAAGTGATGGGAATCGCGTCGCGCTGCCATGATGCGCAGCAAGTTGCTGATCGACCGATGTAAGCGTCTTGGCATTTCCCACGGTGTTAACACCAGTAAGCAGGCAACAGCAAGAACCGTGTCCACCGGTAAATGCGGTGAGCCCAGTCATCAGTGTGCAGTTATCTTTGAACGGTGCAAGGGGCTCAAGCGTAGATGTAAGCGTGTAATTCTTGCCGGTAGTGGTCGGCGTAAAACCTGAGGGTTCAGCCCCAAGTCCCCAATAAGTGAACATGGAACGGCGCGGAATTTCGCTTTCTGCCATTGATCCTGCTGTCGTGATATTTTTCGCATTGGCACTCATAACTTCAAGCCATGGCAAGGCGATTGATGCGCCTAGGCCTTTGAGAAAGGTGCGACGCGGTAGGAGCCAGTTGTTTTTGTTAATGTTCATGTTGGCTAGTTCCTTAAAAGTTATTTGGTTTGAAAAAAGGTGCTGGCTATGGTGGCCTGAATAATTTCTTGCAACTTGTATTCATGCTTTTTGGCATGTGCAGTTATTTGTTCAACTGTGAGATGATCTGCATAGTTGATCGGGCGGCCCAGGGCGTAGCACAAGAGTTTTTCCGTGAAGGCTTGGACAAAGGTTTCTTTCGATGTTAGGAGTGCAGCTTTGAATTCTTGGATATTATTGAATTTGCTACCATCGGGCAAGTGCCCGCTTACATCTAACGCTGGAGAGTTTTTGTCGCCGCGCATCCCTTCGCCGTTCTGGCGATCTCGCCACATTCCTGTTGCATCGTAATTTTCTAATGCCATGCCGAAGGGGTCGACCCGGGTGTGGCAGCTTGCACAATTTTCGGACTGGCGATGCTGTTCGAGACGTGCCCGCACGCTTAGCTTCTTTTCCTTGCTTGCAGGTAGATCACCCGCATTTGGCGGTGGAGGTGGAACAGTTTGATTCCATAGTGTGTCGAGCACCCAGGTTGCCCGACGGACAGGAAGGGTACGGGTGCCATCAGAAAGATAAGTCATGATTCCTGACATTCCAAGAACGCCTCCGCGCTGGTTGTCGGCAGGAGCAGGTACTTTTCGGAATTCATCGCCCTGTATTCCTTCGATTCCGTAATGCTTTGCCATCCGTTCGTTAATTACCAGAAAGTCGCTGTTCAGAAAATTGGTGACTGGTAAGTCTTTAAGCAAGACCTCTTTGAAGAATTCCAACGGTTCCCGTTTTGAACTATCTCGAAGGGTGTCATCGTAGAAACGGTAGAAATCGCGGTTTGGCGGATTGCCGTTGTCGAAGTTGCGTACACCGAGCCATTGACCAGCGAAATTACGTACAAACTCGGCAGCCTTCGGATCTGTGATCATTCGATTAACCTGTGCCCGTAATACTTTTGGGTCACGCAGTTTGTCTTGCTCAGCAAGACGATAAAGCGCTTCATCGGGAGTGCTGCTCCATAAAAGATACGACAATCTGCTAGCAAATTGCCAGCTATCAATCGGTTCTGGGCCCTGCACTGGGGTTGGGGTTAGGGTTGAGGGTGCTGCCTCGCTGCCAAGGTATAAAAATTTGGGTGAGCATAATACATTTTTTACACCTTCGCGCACTGCTTTGGCGAAAGTAAAATTGCGATCTGCTTTCGTCTTCAGCGTCCAATTAACGATATGGTCAAGTTCCTCTTTTGTGACGGATCGGCGGTAGGCACGAGGTAAAAACTTGGCAAAAATTTCTCGCAGATAGTTGTCGTCATTCCGTTCTTCCCCATCCGAAAACAGAGTTTGTCGCCCTTTTGGTGGCCAGTCGACTATTGGCCCTTCCCATTCCATATTCCCGATCCAAAGGCGCGGGCGCTTGGCGATGTTAAGCTTCGGATTCCAAATCCAGTAAGGCCCTTCAAATGTCTTCCGGCTTTCTGTCGCCTTCGCAATGGTCTCCTCTAGCAACTTCTTCTTTGCTTCGATTTCTTCGGCCGATTTTTTTTCACTCTTTGCCCGTGCGATTTCGCCGCCGACGATTACCTGCTTCCATTGTACATCCCAATACTTGGGATCGGTGATACACGGTTCTTTTCGCTCGCCGAAGTCCCAACGAAGGCGCCAGTCGCGACTCATGCCCTGTGGACCCTTTTGTAGATACATCAGGAATTCGTATTCCTTGGGCGCATCGAGTGGCGCATCCACGACCACGCTTTTTACGTTCTCTATGGGGCTGCCGTGTGCGTATTGCGATATTAGTCGCACTTCCTTCAGCGCCTCTTCGTCTTCGCCTTTGAATGCGCCAGCCTGGACCCGAATGCGATACCAACCGTCGCTAGTCACGCCTTTCTTTGCCCAATCCACGTTGTAAAAACGCAGGCTTGCGAGGTATTCGGTGCCGCCGTTCTTCAGTGTCCAATCATATGGCCCATGCGGCACATAACGCCGATCTTTCGATCCCATTTGATCGAAGTTTGGCTGCGGAATCCACGCCAGCGGTTCCTTTTGGGCAGCGATGACCTTTGGCACGCTTGTTTCTATGATCTCGCCAGCTTCATTCTTGTATGCCGTGTGGAGGCCATGAACGTAACGCTCCGCTGGGCCGTCATAGCTGAACTTCTGCACCTTTGGTTTCTCGTTGAAAACTGCTTCATCAAGAACCATGTCGGCAACTGACAAGTACTGTGAAAGTTGGCCTTCGTCCATGAACAACCCTGCAGAACCCCGATCAAAGCCGCCCACCTTTCCATCCGCTGGTAATTCCTTTTCAATTCTCCGAGCGTAATTCTCATCTAATGAAAAAAGATCACGAACAGTGTTGGCGTATTCCACGCGATTCATTCTGCGAATTGGCACACGGCCACCTGCTCCTTGAGCTGTTTTAGTTGTTTCGTCTAATTTTTTAGCTACCCAGGAAGCGACCGCAAATGCTTCTTTCGCATCAGGGCGCATTTTTATTTTTGGGGGCATTGTTCCTGAGTTGATTTTGTTCATTACTTCTTTCCACAGGTTGGTGTTATTACCAGCCGTGAAATCTTCTGTGAGCAAATCGATTCTGAACCCGGCACGGGCCGACCCGGCGTTGTGGCAATCGATACAATGCATCTTAATAAACGCAGTGATTTCTTTGGGCAATTCACCAGCGCTGACGGTTGTTGAAAATAGGAAAGGAACAATAATCGTTAAAACAACACGCTTCATGGTTTTATTCTTAATATTTTGGTGAGGGCGGTTTGCAATTATTCCGGTTCTTGGTGTGAAAGCTTTGTTTTCAAAAGCCTTAAATTTCATGGAATTTACTAATCCAAGCCAATTTTATTTTACATTTCTTAGATGGGTAACGCAACAAGGTTGTTGGCTTATTTGTTAGTATTTAGCATGGTAATAATAGGGTGAATCTAGCAATCCAAATTTAGAAAAACTATAAGTTTGCCAGGCGGGTAAATAAGAATTGATGCTTTCAGATTTAAATGACAGAAGATAAATGGGCGCTGAGGGAAACGTTCTACCTCTAATTTTAGCTGAAATATTGAAGAAATTACTCAAGACAACACAAAAAATAACACATGGGAAACGGTAGATGGTTTCGAATAGTTAAATTAGGCTGCCGATTCTAGCACAGCTTAAAGCATCCTCAAAGCCTACGCCGTTAACCTTAATTGTAATAGAAGCAATAGTTCGGGAAAGCCACTAGTATCGTTTTAAATTCGATAACCCTTCGTATGTTTTCGGTCGATGGCCTTACTGATGCAGGCAGACTGGCGGATTGTTTGGCTTGCTGCTGCCCCAAGGGAGAGCGCGAGTCTGGACTGCTAATAGGGATATCGGCAGCACATGGGCTCTCAGAAGATTACGAACTAATTAATTCAAAATCAATTTCAAGTTATCAGAGGTGGTGGTAGTTTCACAACACACCACGAGTGTGTTTTCAAGCATTCTTAAGAATTAGATATATGCATGTTATTTAAGGCAAAGCGGAATCTATTCTAAATCAGCCAGTAATTAGTGCGGAAGACTAACCGGAACTCTGCCGGAGGGCGATCCTTGCGGGGTTCTTTTCTTGCTTTTTCTTCTCCCTACGAACATCATTAACCCTAGCAGCAGCATAAAACCCTTGGTTTTTGATGCAATCGCAGCACCTAGGTTCATCAAAAATTCACTAGAAAAAAACCTTTTATTAAGTAGGATAAATTAGTTCAACCTTGTGTGTTTAGCTCTAGATTCGCCCTAATTGAGATTATTTTGCATACGACTTCGTTAACTTTGCTGCAAAAACTGCGTA
>Ga0209296_1002692_pt1 | contig 12530 bp, 14 predicted proteins | sample S_130206_EF_Meta_FD_187319 | JGI IMG/M metagenome (GOLD analysis project Ga0209296, IMG submission 187319) | Freshwater microbial communities from Lake Simoncouche, Canada to study carbon cycling - S_130206_EF_MetaG (SPAdes) (version 2) | ecosystem: Environmental > Aquatic > Freshwater > Lake ...
AAGTATCTGGCTACAAGTAATTCAGCAGCTAGTGATTCGGCATATTCTACGCATCGTTCATGATTGTTCAGCTTTGAGTTGTACTGAATGCCGTGACCGAGTGATCCGGATTGTGCAAATACAACATCAGAAGCTCGTCGGTGGATAGCCCACTCATCGGCTTCCGTTACTGTCATTTTCTGCATTTTGCACACACCCAGATAACGATTTCTTGGCCATGATCTCTAATCGTTAAGCCTCCGGCAGTTGTCTGCCATTCCAGGCATTCATCGCATCGATCTAGCGCAGTCGTAGTTATAGATCCGTCGTCGTGGATGACAGACGCGTACCCGTCCTTGATAAAAGTGATCTCGCCCATCAGACTTGAGGCTTCCATTGTCCGTCTGAGGTCAGTACGTACCACGCTGGAGCGCACTGCTTGGCCTTGACCTTCTCAACGCACATATAACCGCCCCAGCCCTTGCCAGTTTTAGCTGATGTGCCTTCCTTCCAGATCATGTGGCCATGAGCGCACATCGGAGCAGCAGCTACTTGTACGCCGCCAAGAGTGCTTTTGATTTCGTCAATGGCCACGCCCAGCGTCGGCATTCCGGCTTCTTCAGCTGCTTCGCGTGTTTGAAATGACGGAACATCTCCGTGCTTTGTGCTCCAGTAGTCATATGCCACGGCAGAGTCCTGAACAATCTGTGAATCGATTTGCTCTACTTGGCGCATATTTTGAACTGTTGGCCGTTTGTCAGTGCCAAGCACTAGGCCGGCGCAGCGTCCGATTGCTGAGGTACAGGTATCTTCAATAAACCATTTTTTCATCTGGACGTTGTAGGTGTTCACATTTCCAAATGCGTAATCGATGCCGGCTGGCTCCTGATCTTCATAATTGCGGTAAATCCGGCATTCGACGAGGACATAACCTTTCTCAAGATTGACGTCCATTATTGACGTGTGGATTTTGCCGTTTGGATAAGTGGCCCAAAAGCGTTGAATTCGAGCAGCTACATCTTCGTAATTATCTAGGAAACTCACTTGCTCACCGCCTTAGCTGAGATGTGGCGGCTGACTGATCTGCCACGTCGGTATCCGTCTCGCTGGCCTTCTTTGTAACCTACTGAATAGCTCACAATCGACCACAAAATGCAGCCGATCATCATCAGGACAAATAGTCCGATTTCACTTGTTGTCATTTTTGCTCCCGTGGGAGCCTTGTCGAATGCTCCCAAATAAAGAATGACATTGATGGCTGACATTTTCAAGATTGGCCTCGGCGTGTCTATTTCTTGAGAGCGATCTCCAACATCAACTGATCCAATCTTTGCTCAATTCGAGAGACTTGATCCTTCAGGCTGTTGCCACCATTCGAAGACAGTTCCCTCATGATCGACTTCACCATGAATCTCATTGACGAATAGATGGCAGTAAGCAGCGCAAGAACAAGCCCACCTACCGCCGTCCATTCGCCTACGCTCACTTCTTATTGCCGAATGCGACGTCGTTCGGATTTGCCCAGCGTGCCAGCATTGGTACTAATCCAGCGACAAGCCCCATTGCCAGATCCTTTGGATTTGTGTTGCCCGTAAGATAAACCGCCAACATTCCGGCCACGGAGCTTCTTGCCCATGATGCCGCTAACGCTTTAAAGTCTTTCATTTCTTTTTCTCCTTTTTCGGCTTTGCCTGTGGAAGTGGCTCGACCTCTGGATATTGTCCTGTATAAGAGACGAGCTTTGGCCTAGCAAAACCGACGATTTCCTTGCCCATATACCGGCGCTTGATCATCACCATTCCGCCGTTACGTTGATCGCCTTCTCCTGACGTGTTGCCTTCGATGCAGAGAACGCTTGTCTGGTCTACCTTGACGACAATTCCGATGTGGCTAATTCGATCAATGCCATCGTGTGGAAAGTCCATGAAGCAGAGATCTCCGAGCTGCGGCTTATCCTCGATCCATCGGCCAAGCTCTTTCATCTTGTGAGCACCACCAGCCGTTGAAACCATCGATGTGATCTTGACCTTAGCTTGATCGAAGCACCAATTCACAAAGGATCCGCACCACGGTAAACCGTCCGCCTTTGTAAACTTGCCGTACTTTGTCAGGTTGTCGCCTTCTTCAATCGTGCCGACTTCAGCTAGTGCCACTTCAATGATCCGAGCGGCAGTGCCGTCAGGATAGTTTTTCATTATTGCAACAATGCCGCTTCTTCAGCGGTTAAGCCTAATTTGGAAAATAATGCGGCACGCGCTTCCTGTTGTGCTTGTGCTCGTGCTTCAATTGTTGGCGCAGATTGGATTGCTTGAACCAATGGAATTTGTTCAGCAGTTGCAGTTTGGATTTGATCGTCAATTTGGATTTTCATTTTTTCTCCTTATGAATTCTGATAACCATAAACGCGGATTGTGCCGCCTGTCATTGTTCCAACGCTTGACGTAATTGTGAAAGCGGTGTATTGCGTCGCATTGTCCAGAAAACCATTGAAATTCAATGTGTTTAAGGTTGAAGAACCCGGCACGCTATTGTTTTGAAAAATTGTTCTTTTTGCTAAATTAGGATTCTGGACAATGCTTTGTGCCATAAGTGTATTAGTGTTACCAATTCCACAAGTTGTAAAACCTATATTTTCATCTTTGATTCCAGTGATTGTTGTAGAATTGTAAAACATATAATAGCCGACTGAATAATAACCTGCTGTTGTGCTACCAAAAGTCAAACGAAGGTTAGTGTCGGCTGAAGCAACGCCGCCATTTAACGTGATCAAGTAGTTGTCATAAGTTGAACTAAAAGCACTTGTGACCTCTACTGATGAAACCGCGCTGCCGATTGTTTGTGATTTGACTAGCGTTAAGCCGGCACTGCTGGAAGCTGGTGTTGCCCATGCTGGCGCTCCAGCAGCTACTGTTAAAACCTGACCAGTGCTGCCAATACCAAGACGATCAAAAGTTCCAGAGCCAGTGCCTTTGATTAAATCGCCGGCAGTTGTGATTGCCGTTGCCATGGAATTAGTAACCGTTACTGCTCCAGAAGTGCCACCGCCCGAAATGCCAGTGCCAGCTGTAACGGCAGTGATGTCACCGACGTCATTTGTGATCCAAGTGAAGTCCATGTCTGTTGCGCTTGTCTTGGACAAGATTTGACCAGTCGTGCCGCCTTTAAGTTCTGCCATTGATGTATCGACTGCCTGACCAAAGGTGTTGAAATCAGCTGGAAGATTTGTAACGAGCGAACTGCTCGTCGGCATCACCCAGCCGAAGTTTGTTGTTGGATTTGCCATCGTTTCTCCTTAATTGACGACTAATGCATCCGCATAGTCAAGTGTGCCAGATAGTGTGTTAAATCTTTCAGCGACACTTACATCCTGCCATTCCATAGCCTGAAGCGAGAATGGCAATGGAGAGACGATGAGTGTCACGGATAATTCGTTATAAGAAGCCTGGAATCTCCAGCCTTCGACAAAGCCCAAGAAATTTCCTGATTGCATATTGACCGGCAAATTGGCCAGCGAGATCGGCTGACCCATAAATACATTAATCAAAGAATTTCGATCACCATCGTCAAGTTCCGGATTAGTCAAGGCAAAAGTGATTGATTCCAGGAATGCTTGCGGCTGCGCCCTAAGTGTCAAATAGAAATTGGCTTGAGATAGCGCATCGGCAGACTTTTCCAGAGACGTGGTTATTTGTTGCGCCAGTTTTCCATAAAGAGCAATTGAAGCTGCGTCAGTGGCAGTCTGCGTTCCGGATTTCCAGACTATGGAAACGTCGTTGCGAATATCTCCTGCCTTCGTCTGGATCTTGATTCCACGGCCCAGAGCTTGATTAGCATCTAAGTCGGTGTATCCGTTAGTGGCCAGATAGGTTGATCGATGTGTCGAATCTGCATAGGAAATAAGTCCAGACGCGTCCTCGTATAAATAACCAAGTCCAGAAGTGGCAAGGTCTGCCACTAAATTCCAGGTAACTGTCTGACTAGATCCGCGATTGGCCAGCTCATAATTGCCTGGACGATCTATCTCTCCAAGTCCGGTATTTTCCGCAGTAGCCCAAGTCGTAGTCGCTGGTGTGTAATCCGCCCACGTAAGAGCTGCTGGCACCTCGCTCCAGTTATTGACCAGTAAATCTTCAAGGATTGAATAAATCTGGTCGCCGTCAAAATCCTTAGATAACACGCCCAGAGTCAATGCCTTTTGAAGCCTTGCAAGCGCCCCTAGAGCCGTGATGGTGATCTCCTGAGTAATTGCTACCGAGCCAACCTGCGAAACAGTCACAGAGACGTCCACAATGGATCCGCCAAAAATAGGCACAAATGTCCCAGATGTATCTTTGACTTGAATTGAGACGGAATCATTGATTTCGGCAGTAATGGCTCCCAGGTTCAGATTGATGAGATTGAGCGTGCAATATCCGGCTTGGGCTTGAGTATAGATATTTGTGCGACCAGACGAAATCGCAAGGTTGGCCAAAACGACGTCAGTAAATTCGACGCCTTTGATCAAGACCTTCCATTCAGGAGACCACTGCGTCATTAGAGTGCTACCAGATTACCGCCGCCACCAGTGCCGCGATAGTAAGAATCGTTGAGAGTGTCCACGATTGTCCGTGCGGTGCCTTCCTTGTCAAAAGCGCCATTGACTGTCAGATTGATTGTTGTTCCTGATGTAGCAGCTTCGGCCATACGGAATGAACCAACATTAAAAGATCCTGTGACCACATTGGCAGCGCCGGCGGCAGCTGAGGCAACACCATTGCCCGTCGATGAAACAGCCGTTGATCCACCCGAAACTGATGGAACATTGATTGTTGGCACATTTGTTGAAGTCGTTGTTATCTTAGGAATTGAAACTGTAGGAACACTAACGCTTGGTGCTGAAATCTTAGGAATGTCAGGGACTCCAGGAATTCTTCCGACTGTATTGTTGTAAAGACCAATGAGTGCGTTAATGCCGGATGTAGCACCAGAAATCAAAGAATTTAGACCGCCTATGACAGCGCCGACAACATTAATCACTCCGCCAGCAATTTCTCCTACAACCTTAAATGCACCGCCCAAAACTGTTGTTATAACTGGAACGACATATTTTTGAATGAACGCAATAAAGTCTGTAAATGCTTCTTTGTTGTTATCAATTGCATCAGTGATAGGCTTGAAGAAATCGGCAAATTTGCCAAGCGCCGGCACGACTTTGCTGACAATAAAATCAACCAATTGCTGAATGATTGGGAGCAATTTATAGCCAATAGTTTCTTTGGCTTCTTCAAATGTGACTTTCAATCGATCCAAGCGGCCTTGATATGTTTCGGCGTTAGCAGCTGCAGCGCCGCCAAATAAATCTGTCAGCTTTGTCTGGACGTCTGTGAATGACATTGTTTTGAGTTCAGCTGATGAGAGTCCAATGCCCAGTTTGCCAAGCGCGGCAGTATTGCCGTCATAGGCTTTTCCAATGGCATTTGCCACAGCTTCCAGAGGCTTTCCCGTAGCGGTTGAAACATCAAGAGCAACGGAAAGAAGATCCTGAGCCTTGCTGAGATCATTTGTTGAAAGCGCAATGCGCTGCAAAGCCGGACGAAGTTTTGAATCGCTGACGCCCGTCGCCAGAGACATTTGGAGAATTTGATCTTCCGTAGCTGCAATTTGCGCTTGAGTTGCATTCGTTGCAGATTTGAGGGCATTGGCTAATTTGACCTGCGCTGCTTCATCTTCAATCGCTGCCTTGACACCATCGATTCCAATCTTGATTGCGTAAGCGCCAGCAGCAGCCCCAGCAGCAGCAAAAGCCAATCCTGCTTTCTTGGCAAAATCTCCCATTTTGGACGATGAATCATCGACGTCTCCGTTAGCTTGTTGAAGTGACTTTTTGAGCTGATCTACATCAGCAAGAATCGAGAGCTTGAGTGTGCGCGATTGTCCGGCCATTTACCACTCCTTTAGGATTCGATCAAAAGCATTTTCCCACTTAGCAATGATCTCTGGCTGTATTTGGCGAAGTGTCGGATAAATAAACCAACCAGTCGAACCACGTCCGGTTGACCCTGACCAGATAGGAAACTGCTTGAATTTATTTGATCCGAACTCCGTACCGCCCCAGAGATCCTTTGTTGTTGCACCGCCGGAGAATTTCTGACTTACAAAACCAAAAGACAATTCGCCAATCTTGGACGATTTAGATACACGGGAGCCACTGGCAATCCTGTCGGCTGCTTTACCTCTGGAGACGGCTTTTTGTTGAATCTTGCCTTGAGCAAATTCTGCCAGTGCCGATGATTCTCTTTTAGCTGCATCAGTTGCCTCTGAATCCATAGCCTTGAAAGCAGAAGTAATGGCGCGAAGATCTTGCTTATTGTAAGCAATCTCAACGTTGTCGCTCATTCTGTTTCTCCAGTATCTCAAAAGCCGTGTAGATCTGCTCCGCCGTCGTCCATTCGCTCATCGGAATTCCCGTCGCTATTGCTAACTCGACGAGTATGCGATTTACGCTTCCGGCGGCGTAACTTTTGGGAGAACGTCACCGACTGTCACATCGGCCACTGTTTCACACCAAATTTCATATCCTTTAATTGGCTTACCACCGGCTTCACGCTTCATGGCATTCCACGCAAGGAAGAGAAGATCAGAGATTCCGATCTTCTCTTGCGCTTGCGAAATTGTGCTGCCTGTCTTTTGTTCCCACTTAGCCCACTCTGGAGGTTGTGCAGTGTAAGTGCCGAACTCGCCATTTGTGTATTCGATTGTGATTGGTAGTCGCATTTCGTGCTCCCGTTTCTATTGGTCAAATCAAGTGATTGTGAGAACTGGTGTTCCGGAGACAAGCATCGCCCAGGTATCAGTCTGTGCATCTGGAGCTGCGCCGCCAGCAGTTGGAGCCACTGGAAAGACGTTGCCAGCAAATGATGCGCCGGTTGCTGATACAAGTGTAAATGCAAGTGCAGTATTTGGAGCAGAAGTGAACGCAGTCCACATCGCTTCAAAGAGTGATGAACTCGCGCCCCAGTCTGAAAGAAGTGCAATGTTGAGAGTCCACTGATCATCGATGTGCTTGTAAGCCTTGCCATCGAGTGTTTGATAAGTAGTAATCACTGGCGCATTAACCAGAGTGACCGAAGTTGTCTGAGCGTCATAGTTAGTAGTCGCAAGGGTGAACGTTATGTCGCGACCGGTGACGATAGTTGTTGGCATTTGTCTATCTCCTTAGATTGTCTGTTGTGTGTAGTAAGTGCTGACCGCGAGATCCGCCACTAATAGATTCGATGCTCCCACCGATTGGATTGTCGGACGTTGAACGTCTCCGACTTCGTAACCGCCTGGCATCGCTGCGATGATGCTGATGATTAGCTGCTCAAGATTGTCAAGTGCTCCGGCCGTGTTGTTGTAAGCAACGGCCGCAGTAACCACGAAGTTGATTTTCACGCGTACCGCAGATTTGCCGATTGTTGTCGTTTCCAAGTAAGGCGAATCGGGAACGATTACGCAAGCCGGCGGAATCACTGCTTCTGGAGGCGATGAATAAACTGATGCAACGACGCCAGAGAGTGCAGTGGCAAGAGTGCCTCTGACGTTTGTCGCAATTGATGTTGGTGTAGGCATTAGATGGCCATCGTTCCAGTTTCAAGATACGGACTCAACAAGCCCACGACTCTGTTCATTAATGATCGTCCCATGCGATAAGGCGACGGCTGAAAATCTACGCCTTCAATCTGACCGCCTGGAGCGACCACTGATTGGAAAATCTCCACACTTACAATTGTCACGGCTTGTTCGACTGCCGGAGTTGATGCGTAAAGTGTGGCCGCGTTGGCTCCGGATAGATAAGCAACGCCAGCAGGTATGACTTCGCGGAACGTAATGTTCGCGTTTGTCTTAGCTGCCGTGAATACGTAAAGCGCCCCGCCATAGATATTGATTGACGGAATGAACGGAAACGCTTCCCAATAGTTTGAAGTGACTGTAACTGTTCCGTTAAAAGTTGATGGAACGCAACCTGTGACGACGACTGTCTGTCCCTCGACAAATGTGTTCGGACGTTGCGTGACGTAGTAGGCAACGTTATTTTCAAGATATACGCCGGCCACTGCTGCTTGATTAGCCGTAAGCATCGGCAGAATTACCTGTTCAGCAGAATCAATGATTCCTTCTAAATAGGCGTCTGAATACAGGGACGACGAAACGCCCAAGACTGTCCGCAGCTGCGATGCAGTAATGATTGCTGGCATTTCATCGTCCCTTCGTATTCGGCTGGGCTAGATACGGGAGCGCACCTAGCCCATGATCAGTGTTATTAGGTTAAATTGAAACGACGTAGTCCGCCGGCGAATGTGACTCCAGCCGCGACATATCCGTAAAGCATCAATTCGATTTCGCCAGTTGTTGGAACGTTGGCGGAAAGTGTAAGTGCAGGAGATTCAAAAATTTCGATTGAACGAGGCTCAATGATAAACGCTGATTCGTCGATAGTTGTTGAAACCATGTTTGCATCTACGTAGAGATCCAAGCCCAAGACGTTTCCACGAATTGACGTTGGATTAGCAGTTCCACCGGCATTTTGTGTCAATGGCTGAGCGTTGTAAATTGGACGGCCAGTTGTGTCAGTTGCACCCATCAAGAGTGACCACTGTGAAGTACCGGCAACGTATGCAGTTGCAGTGCGCTTTGTTGCACTGTATGCAGCTGCTGATTCCTTTGATACGAATGAGATGATTCCTGCTGAATCTGCTGCGACTGCAGTGGCTTGTGTTCCGCCAGCAGTGATTTGAGCAATTACGTACTCATCGACTGCTTGAGCGTAGCCATCACGAAGATTTTGTAGCATGATTTCATAGAATGATGGATCTGAACGATCTAGTAATTCTACTGAATAGCGTTGAAATCCGGCCTTCTTGATAACTGTCGCATTTACATAAGATGAAGTGATCTGAGTTGTTCCAGTTGGATCTCCACCTTCTGCAACTGTTGCAACTGTTGAATTTGCAGTGATCTTTGGAATTGACACTGTCATTCCGTATGAATTAAGTGGACGTGTACCACCGCAAGCGTCCACAGTTGGACGAACCATTGTTGTGTTTGTTGCAACGTCGCGAATATATGAAACTGGTGAGAATGCTGGATTTGTTGTAAATGAATCATCGGCAGCCATTACGTACTGACGAGAATCTTCATTTCCCATTTTCGCCTTGATTGTGTGCTCTAGGTATGCCCCTGGAGTTGCAATTGGTGAACGTGGCTTTGTGAAATACAACGGACGAGTTGTCTCTGTTGCAGTTACGACTTTGGAAGCCTCAACCGCTTCGGCTGCTGCTTCGGGAACGGCTGGAGTTGATTCCATTTCGTTTTCTCCTTGTGTTGGTGTTGGTGTGTTTGTTTCTGACTCTTCGGCTTGTGGCTCTGATTCAGAATCTTCTTGTTCACTAGCTGCGACGGCGACTTTTGCGCTCGCAATTGCTGGGTCTGTTACGAGTGAGACTTCCTTGAGAGCACTTGCGCTGATTACTAGAACGCCATCGACATTCTTGTACCTTTCAGCAAGAACTCCTACTGAGAATCCGTCACGTAATCCAGATGATGCTTCTACTAAAGAATCGTTTCCGGCAGTTGTGTTTCCAATAGCGAATGTTGCATCAATGCCTTCGTCGGTGACTTTGTAGGATTTCAAGAATCCGATTGGCGCTTCACGGCGATGTTCCAAGAGCAATTTTGTTGTGTTGCCGAAAGTAATTGAACCTGGCTTAAATGATGTCGCTCCGGCTGATGTAGATCCAGTTTCATTCCAGGTCACGATACGTCCAGAGATTTCTCGCTTTGGAAAGTCCGTTGCCGTGACTTTGATTGAAAAGTCCAGATTCATCGGAGTTGGCTTTGTTTCTTTCATGAGATCATGTCCTCTTCTCTTCGGATTTCGTCTGTTGTGATTGCACCTATGTCATAAAGCATTTTGTAAACTTCTGCGCGTTCTTTAGCAGATCCACGCAAATAATCATCAAGATCGAATTTAACTTCCTGCGATGCTGGAACGAAATCATTTGGCATTCCAGTCATTGAAAGACGCTCTTCAATGCTGGTCATGACATTTCTCAATGAGAAATCGACGAGTGATTGACGTGAAAGAGCAGCGTTGGAGTAGGTCATGCTGGAGCCAGTTTCTGCATCGACGTAATAAGCCGGAATGCCACACGCACGCGCCAATTCAGTCGCAACGTATGATCTTGCTTGATTCAATTGCAGTTTCTCTGGGTCAAATCCTAAAGCCTGCAATTCAACATCAGCGTTCAAGAATGCAGTGGCGCGATTGCGTCGAGCAGCGCCCCAAGATTCCAAAAGTTTAGCGATGCGATCTGCTGGAAGTGCAGTGCCGTTAGATTTCAAAACCATCGTTGGAACTGGCTCGCGTGCGTACATAACCGCAGCGCGTTCTAATTCTGCTCCGGCTTTAATTGTGCGACCAGCGCGATTGAGAATTCCCTCATCGTTTCCGTAGAAAACTGCAAGAGCACCGACGCCAGATTCAGGCGCTGGAATGTTATCGATGGTGTAATACTCAATCTCTGTTCCGCGTGCGTTTGTAATAATTCCAACGCGAGTTGGAGAGATTCTTTCAGCTGCACGAATGCGATACGTATCGGCATAAATCTCAGTAATCCTGAGATACCCGTAACCAAATAAAAGGAGATCTTCGCAAAGCCAGGCATACGTACTAGATCCTGGAACACGTGGATCCGGTTGATTGATGCACTTTGGAGGAGTTTCAACTTCTGTTCCGTCAGCCTTTACACGAACCTTCAATGGAATTGATGCAACGCTAGACGTGATGATGTTACGTGCGCGAGCACACGTTGGCACTGACATAAATTCAGCGCGAGACGCAGTGATTCCAGTTAATCCGTAGAAATTATAAATTGAATCTGTTGTATTTGTTGGCGCAAGAGATGCCTGGACGTCATAGGTCGCAGCTGGAGCAGCCGTCGTGATATTGCGAGAGAAAATTCCCATGTCCCGAAGTCTAAAGGTGTTCTATACATCTACCCGACCAGAATATCAATCTCCATCTCTGGGCGTGTCGCGAAATGTGTCGCAAGAGCCGAAGCCACTGCCGCGCAGACTGCAACGCTTGAGGCGCGCCGGCCGATGATCCAACCGCCGTCCCCCATTGGCAATCTGACTGCCGATAATATCTGCTTGGATAATTCTGCCTGTTTTCCGTGGATCAATCTCTTTGAGGTAATCGCACCCAGCAATTCATCGCACGATTGGCCGTAGAGAGCGCCATCAATGTCAATGACTGGAATTCCTGCCGGTTGCAATCTAGCGGCCACGGCTGACGATGTTCTCTTGCTGAAAGCCACATATTCGAGCGGATACTTTCTGGCATAGGGCGCGATGTCATTGGCGATGGCTTTATCGTCTAGCGAGATTGGATTGTGCCAGGTGTGCAGAAGTTTGATGTTGAAAGTGTCGTCAGGATTCTTTTGAGCAGCGACCAACGCCCCATCTCTACGATCTGGCGATAGATCAAGGCCGAACCAGGTTACCTTTTCGACATTAAGTTGAATCTCATCAGATCCACACTCTTCCCATTCCTTCACAGGAATTGCTCCGGAGATTGTATTGACCCAACGGCACAACACCTCCGTCTGGACTACATCTGGCGGATCATTGAGAACGGCGCGGATATTATCTTCGTGGATTGTGTGACCAAGCGCCGGATTGCTCGCGACCCAATTCTTTTCATCTTCAATTTTGTCCGAAAATGCTGACCATTCGAAATAGGCAATGTCATCGTTTCCACCAGCAGCCGATGCCATACCGCGCTCGCGTAGCTGATTCAAGATTAAGGAATGTTGATCTCCAGCATTCGAAAACGTCCAGAGTTGAGGATTCTTGGCGGCCATCATCGTATATCTCATCGCTGACCAGGCTTCGGTGTCTTTTAATTGACGCGTCTCGTCCATGTAAACAGTCTCCGGTTTAGCAAATCCACGCGCTGCGGCATTAGCGGCCTTGACCACGTACCGAGCGCCGGACATCAGCTCAATCTCCTCGGATCCATGAGCCCAGCGAATCTTCTTGACTTGTTTAGCTAATGATGGATTGCTTTCAATAATGCTAACCACGTGCCGGAATGTCTCTAGCGATGTAGTCAGAACGTGAGCTGATCCAAGCTGGAGCGATTCTTGCCACAGGAAAAGGCGAGCCAGAATCGACATCTCCATAATCGTAGATTTTCCATTCTGACGAGCTGCAACGACCACCACCAGAGGCGCGTGCCAGCGTCCGTCCGGCTTGACCTTGAGCGCGTGCTCGAATACGAACTTCTGCCACGGCATTAGATCAATGCCAATCTGAGAGGCGAAGTCAATGATTTCTAAGCCCTTAGAAGGTAAATCGTTCAGGCGTGAGGAGATTCTAGGCGTTCCTGAGCCAATTAGACGCTTAGATTCGGTACTGATTCCCTGTTCGACCCTGTTCGAGTCTGTAACGACCTGCAGCGCCCGATTCTGCCCTGTTGTGGCCTTAGTCATGGCTAGTGCTCTCTTGAGTCGGTGAAAACGGAAAAG
>Ga0209296_1002695_pt1 | contig 12525 bp, 26 predicted proteins | sample S_130206_EF_Meta_FD_187319 | JGI IMG/M metagenome (GOLD analysis project Ga0209296, IMG submission 187319) | Freshwater microbial communities from Lake Simoncouche, Canada to study carbon cycling - S_130206_EF_MetaG (SPAdes) (version 2) | ecosystem: Environmental > Aquatic > Freshwater > Lake ...
GTGAACGCTGGTGCTAAAAAAACACCTGCTGAGCGCGAACCTTTTGATGAATTGCATCGCTTACATGCTGCGACCATGTTCTCCATGTTCATCGCTTGGTCTGGTGCTTTGCTTACTGGAATTATGTGATCCACTGTGGTGGCTGGTTGTTGGCAGTAATAACAAGTCCATTGATCCCGAGATAACACACTGAGTCTTATCTTTCGATAGCTGCGTGTATCTCTTGGATCATTACTCTTTAATGCCATCCGTATTTAGTCCAATGTCTAAGAGCAGCGCATGTATCTGGTTGACCATCTACCTTGCCATAACGATGGCCAATATACCTCAAGCCCCAATCAATCTGTTGCAATGGTGTAGCTGTAGCCAGCCACTTACTTCTACCTTGAGGAATACCATGATGAGAACCATTAGTAGCAGATGCTTTCCATGCAGATTCTTTTCCATACAATGTAGATATACATTTGTAATGGTCTTTAGTTAGTTGTGCATGTGCGTATTGTTTAGCATTCATTTTTAGATCTGGTGCAGCCGCTGATGCTGGTAAGCATAGACCTGCCCCAACAGCTAAACTAGCGGTCGCGAGCAGTCGGCTGAAGCCGCTCGCTAGCGAGTTATAGCGTACTGGCCTTGTCAAGTTAGAGCGTGAATCTTGGGAGTTTCTTGTCATTTATCTTTACCCCATCCTTTGCCCTTGAAGATTGCAGCTGTTGGTTGGTATAGGCGAATCATGATTGATTTACACTTGCAATAAACTGTGTCGCCTAAATCATTGACGGATCGTGTAACTTCTTTAGTCTTATTGCAAGACATACATTTGTATTCATAAACTGGCATTTCTTTCATCCTCTATTCTACATGTGCTACATATTTCAGTAATCCATGAACCGCATTTTGTACAACGGTTTATCTGTAGTGATGCTTTTGAATAACCTGCTTGAAGCAATAGCACGATCAGGTCATCGAATCGAAGCATTGCTCCGTATTGCGAAGCATCTTCCCCTTGCCCGTTGAATCGCATAACAACAATCGGTAATTCCCCAACAACCGAACGTTGCTTGACCTGGTCGAGCCATGCTTTAGGTTGGAAGGCAGAGCGAGCCTTTACTTCAAGGTCGAACGGAACCCCAGTAATGTCCTTGCCCTGCCTACCAACCCCAGCCGATTCAGCGTGTTCCCACCACTGAGTCAGATACTGTGCGACTACCCTTTGTGTCCGGTATCCGCGATGCTTTCTTGATTGACTAGCCATTGACCGTATGACACTTGACACATTGCCATATCGTGTAAATCGGATTGTCCAAATCAACGTCAATGCGAATGTCAGTGACTAGCACTGGCAGATTGCACATTTGACAAGTAATCCATTGCTGTGGTTTAGCGTATGGATCATGAACTACATCTTTCAAGTAATGGTCACCTAATACAACTGGTGGCATATCCTCACCGTCGCGAAAGACTTCGATATAACCCATTTGGCTACTTCTTATCCCACTGTGCTGGACATTGCTCAGACCTTGGTGCGGCATCAGCTGCGCAGACCCAACCAGAATACGAGCCTTTTGCATTTGTACCAGTCTTGCGAATCATTCCGCCATGCTGGCATTTAGGAGCAACTGGCACTGGTTTAGCCCCAAGTTCTTCCTGCAATAATGCAATCGCATCAGCTGCTTGTGTTGGTTGCTTTACTTTCTTGTCACCGTAGATTTCCCATGTTTGTGCAAACGATGCAGCATCTATTTCTGGAACAACTACAAGTGGTACGGAATGTTGTACGACTTTTGTCATTTCTTCTCTAGATGGGCGTTTTCCCTTAGCTGCAAGATTTGCGTTTGCAAGCGCACGACCGATTGCCGAAGTCTCACAGTTTTCCAATGCGCTAGTTGAATTAACACCGCGATCAGTAATCTTCTCCTCAGCGAGTCCTGTGGAGTACGCGACGCTATCGAGGAAAGTCCGATAAAGATACGCCTGAACAATATATTGCCCATTCGAGAATGAAATGAGTTCTGTAGCAATGCGACCATCTGGATTCTCCTTCCACCATTTGTATAAACGTTCTTCTACGGGTTCATAATCTTCTAGATTGAATGCCATTATTCTTTTACCTCCAAAATACTCATCAGTTTGTTGAATACGCCAATTCCTTCGGCGCAATCATCTTCTAAAACTGCGACATATACAGTTTTTATTAGCCATGCCAATTCATCTAAAGATAGTTTATTTAGCATCTGGTAACTCTTCTTGGCTTAGTAGTGAATCAACCTGCTCAGTGAGAGGCCAATGTGTGCCGTCTGGCCATAGGGATACTTCAACCGCGCAGTCGAAACAATAGTGCCGCTTTTCATTTTTTGACTTAGGGTGAACACTGACAACAGTCCAAACTGCTTGCCTTCTTCCCTTTTCAAACTCTGTCCCGTAATGTGCTTTGCAGTAATCACACCAGATACCGGACTTTGTTCTAGTAACTGTCAAGGTCATCCCAATCAGTTGTTGCAATTTGTCCAGCGAGTGCAATGTAACTACAGCCATCCTTGTAGCTGTCCGTGTGGTTTGGCGATTCTTGTATTCTCGCAATCTTGACGAGTGCCATGCAGATTGCGACTTCGTTTGGCTCAATATGGTGGTCAAGGTAGGTCGACCAGAGTCTTGCAATGCGAAGGTGATTGATAGCTGGTGTGCCGTAGTCTGCACCTCTGTCGAGGATAAGTCCTTTTGCGTCGTCAAGGATTTCATTGGCTTTCATTCTTGCCAGAACGCTGATCGTGAGACATTGCGACCGCGAGTATAACCTTCGCGCTTACCATCCTTGAAACCTTGCCAATACCATGCGAAATTAGCAGCTGCAAATAATGCAAGAACCGCTAAAAATTGTATCCAATCCATTTGTTAGCCCTAGTCTGTGTTGGTTCGTTCGACCTTCACACCTTTACGGTCTCACAGATAAGGAACAGAATCAAACACATTTAGTAACGAAATGATAACGATTCTCCAAGATCTACTGCCTCATCGAGCGTAGGTCGCAGTGGCACTATTGAATCAACGAGGCTTTCCATAACCTTTGCCATTGACTATGAACGTGCCGTCTTTTTCTATATAGATTAGCTGTACGTTCACGCGCTTACCATCAGTTTCCATGATTGCAAAGGCTTGTTGCCAGTTAGCCGTTCCTTTGGTGTATCCGGCCGACTTAAAGTTCATTAGATTGCCTACTTCAACACCATGGAGAACACGCCCCAAAACGCCCCCAGAAGCCTCTGTGAAGGCACTACGCCCTGCCCTATGAGTGTGTCCACATATGACGCTCTTGCCATGCCTACGAGCCGCCCCAAGGGCTGTAAGGCCTGCATTAGGATTAATGCCTTGCTCGTCTCCATGGATAGCAATCCAATTAGGCGCGATAGCCATAGGCTTTTTGTGGAAGGTAATGCCAAGGTCATCTAGCTGCATAAATCGTTCGAACTTCATCTCAGGCAATGACAAGAATGCTGGAATCTTTTTCATAATTACGTTGTATAAACGGTCTGTGTGGTTAGACCGAATCATGTCTGTTACTTGTAAATCGTATAGTGTCTGAACAGCGAGGTCGCGATCTTCTCCAAGAGTTTGTTCGTACCAACCTGGTGTTCCTTCTGTCCATCTACTGATTTGTGGTAAATCGATTTCGTCGCCAATCGTGACGACTTTGTGAGGCTTCCAAGCGCGGATAAACGCCCCAAGGTTTTTGACTGCGACTTCATCATGATACGGAACCTGTAAATCTGATACGACTACAGTGCGTTGAATCATTCATCCTCATCATCTTCAAACGGGATGGAGTCGATTTTGTTAGGCAACGCAGGAAGTAGCCAATCAGGATAAGTTGCACGATCTGAAATGATTGCTAAAGATAAATCAACAGCGAAGCCAGCCCTTCGTAGGCTTTTGTAAAACTCATGCATGGCAATACTGTAAGCATCTAATTTCGAATACGTGTCGAGGTCTATGACCTTCTTACGAGTCTTTGCCATGGATTTATTATCGCTCTAGAAGTATGTTGTAAATCTCATCGACGCGCTGATTGAGTCGCTTTATTTCACCAAGCAAATGTGTAATTACATAACCAGATAGGCCACCAATGATTGCCAAAGTGGAAATGTAGAGCGTAAAGAAATCAGATTGTGTCATCGTTTAGGTGTCGCGTATCCAAATACACCAGCGACTAGGGATCCAAGAATGGCACGATAGTCCAGAGCAAAGTTAGAAGTTGTACCCCAAACCGCTAGGAATGCACCAATGCTTAGGATAATTGGATTCTTGATGTTCATTCTTTCTCCTCTGGATGGTCGATTATTTCAACAATGTTGTTATCTGGCTTTGACTCGTCATAACCACCAAGTCCATAAACGATTTCCCTCATTACGCCACCCTTGGTGAAACTCTAAAACCAGTTCCCGTATTTATTGGACTTGAAGCAGTAGCAAACGCACCTGTAACGCCCGTTTGAGAATAACCTACGAACATATTACCGTCAGACTGTTTTTTTGGATATAACTGAGTCACAAGGTTTATGCTTGTACCAAGTCCATAAAACGAACTTGTAGTGGCTGCTGATTGCATATTGAATGCCAACCAATACCATCCTGTTGTAATTGCTTGTGAGATTGTTACTGCGTAAAGAGAAGAAGCAGCAGTTGCCGATACAGTTCCACCATCAACCAATACAGTGTTCGGTATGCCACCATTGTCATTGTAAATTCCAAGTCTAACACTTGCAGTTCCAACAAATGCAGATGAAGTTAGAATTTGCAACCTATCCAAAGTAACTGAGTTAGGGAAATACATTGGCATATAATAAGTTGTATTTACAATCGCAGTTGTATTGCTATTGAAATTACCACTTACATAATACTGACCTGATTGGAACGGTAAGAATTGGAATTTGGCTGCGCCTGTATCGTAGGCTGTCTTGACCGAGTTAGGCGTTGCAGCCGTTGTCGTTGATGTTGATGATGTTGAGTCGGTAAGTTGCAATGCACCTGATGCTGATGTAGATCCAGCAGTAATGGCCACTGTCTGAGTCCCAGAGTTATATGTAATTGGAGCAGTTGCAGCGACTACGCCACTTGCCCCAGTGGCTCCTGTATCGCCTTTGGCTCCTGTAGCACCTGTTGCTCCTGTAGCACCAGTATCACCTTTGACACCTTGTATGCCTTGAATACCTTGTGCACCTGTTGCTCCTGTAGCACCAGTAGCCCCAGTGGCACCAGTAGCCCCAGTGGCACCTTGCGCCCCAGTTGCACCAGTTACACCTTGAGATGAGACAGTTACTGCATTGACTTGCTCAGTAACGGTGACGGTATTGACAACTGGTGTAACAATTATTGTGTCGCTCATTGAGTAATCTGCGCATTCACTGTTGCGACTCCCTGAATCAAACGAGTCACTACACCAGCCGATGACGTGATTTCAAGGTCATAATCGTACTTGTATGCACCCAATGCACCAGTTTGTGCAGCTGTAGCACGAATGGCCAAAGTACCTGTTGCAGCAGTAATTGTGATACCACTACTAGATGTAAGACTAAGTGCTGATGTTGCCGATGATGTGAGCTTGAACTGCATTGCCGCTGTGTACCCAGTGAGGTTGATAGCAGTGCCGTTAGAGTCTTTGTATGTGACAGTGAGATACCAGTCAGCACCTTGATCTATTATGTATGAATACTGCTCAGCCATTTGTTCCTCCTAGCATAGGTATCTGAAAAAACTCACCATCATTGTCAGCTTCTTTCGCAAACGAGATGTGAATGTGGTGGTTGTGAGCATTGATGCCATCGTATTTGCGCCAAGCCCAAGACTGTTTTGAACTAGCAATTTTTCCCATGTGGATAACGTAAGTAATTCGCCGTTCGCCATTTTTAGCAGCAAGTCGTATCTGATCTGCCAAATATACGGACTGCCCTTTTTGCTTGGACAAGTCAGCATCAACGTCGATGGCGCGTACCCAGCCGTCAGCATCTGGATTGTGATCAGAGACAGTTGCAGAATGTCGGGCATCCCCAAGCCAGCCGTCCGATGCTCTATCTCTATCCGGGAAGGAATCATCTACTTGTAACCTGAGTTGGGATGCAGCTTTACTTAGTCTTGGCTTCATTCAAGTAAGAGAGCAGCTTCTTCTGAGGTGATATTTAATTTGGCCAATAGCGCGGCTTTTGCCGTTGCTTTGGCTTTTGCTGTTTGTTCTTTTGTTTTTGATTCAGATGCTATAGCTTCAATGTTTGCAATTTCTTCTGCGTTTGCATCTCTAACTTGATCATCAATTTGCACTTTGTAAGTCATATTTATCCTCAACTATTCTGATAACCATAAACACGGATTGTTCCGCCTGTGAGTGTTCCACTGCTAGCAGTGAGTGTAAAAGCTGTATATTGCGTAGTGTTATTTACAAAACCATTGTTCCAGCCTGCATAATATGTAGTGTCCTCAGAACCAAAGGCCACATTCCAACTTGTTCGTGCGGCTAAATTAGGGGCAAGAATTGTGGCAACACCTGTAATGCCATTAGCAGAGGCATAGCCAAAATCTCCTGAATAAGCAGCATTGGATTGTCCAAAACCACCTACTGTGTTTCCTGAATATGAACCATAAACTAGAAAAGAATAATAACCTGACGTGGTTGAACCTAATTGCAATCTCAAACCGCCAGAAGTACTAGCTGTACCACCTGAGATTGTCACTAAATAATTGTCGTAAGTTGATGAAAATGCACTTGAAATAGTTACTGAAGAAACACCTGATCCGATTGTTTGTGCTGTAATAAAAGTTAAACCTGAGCCAGCACCAGCAGATTTAGTAACCCAAGCAGATCCAGAATAAGAAACTATTGTATTTGAGTCTTTGAGATAAACAGTTTGACCTGCTTGTGGAGATGCAATAGCTGAATCTCGGGCTGCTGCCGTAGCAAAAACCAATACGCCCTGCATCAAATAACCATTTACGTCTCCGGCTGATAATACGTCGCCAGTTGCAAAGGTTTTGAAACCTAATCCTGCTGCCATCTATTGCTCCTTAATATGATAAAACGCTAGTGCCAAGGATACCGTATAGGGAACTGCCTATAATGAATCCGTCGATGATTGGTTCTTGCGTTGTGAGGGTTGTTTTCCAAGTATTAGGGGTAATCGCATGAGCGATGCCTTGGACTTGAAGAGTCTTAGTTATTGTAGATCCGCTAGGTTGCAGGTTAGTTATCTGCACTTGGTCAAAGTAATCAAGGTCAAGAGCTGCTGTAACTCCCGAATTGTAATTATCAGTCATGAGGTCAAGAGTCATGGCATCAATACGAATAGTGGTGTCCTTGTGTGAGGCCACATAGGCCTTGGCAATGTTTAGGGCATCGGTGTCAGTCTCAACAATTAGGTTGGAATATGACAATGAATGCGTGAAATAGGTTGTAATGCTTGTCGCATCACTGGCAGTTTGGACTGCTCCACCAGTGCGCTGGACTGAAACGTTATTGACCACTTGCTTATCATCAAAGGCAAATACCACGTTTGCATAATTTATGCCAGAGCCATCTTGGTTAAATACTGTGGGAGATGCAGACGCAGCTGCTAGAACTTGTGAACGAGACTTGAACACAGCGTTACCAAGCGTATCCATGTAAAACGCCCCGTACTCAGATTGCTCTATGTTCCTAGCACTTTGTAGCACTGATCTAACACTGGTATCCACCGATGAGGCTTGACAAGTTGAATCACCCGTTGCAAACGTGCGCATGTTTGATGGCCAAGAAACCATGTCAAGCAGTTTGCCTAAACGAGTTCCAGTTGTCTGACTAGCAGTGCCATCCGTGATAGTCGTAATGTTTGACATGTTGAACAAGCGAAAACCATCTACTGCTGAAATATCGACATATGCTACGTCTTGTCCAACTGGGTATGTATAACGATAATCAGTTGTATATCCAGAAAATATCCAATAAGTATTTGAATTAGAAGTTTGAGTGGCACTGATGCGCAATTTACGCAATGGTTGCATTAGCCCATAAATCGGTGAGGACGTGTTTTGAGGGTCAAATATCCCCTGAGGGTCGAGAACTCTCACAACTGCTGTACCAGCCTCATAGAGGTCTTGGTTGATGTTTCTGCCCCGTCTGGTGTCTATCTTTACAGTGTTATCACTAACGTCAAGGACGTAAGCAGCGTTATCAGCAAGAATTCCCGTGCCATCAAGTTTGCCATAAATCGGATCATCTAAAGTAAATGAGTTACCGAAAGTTGGGCCATTGCTGAAGTTGATAGAAACATTGAGGGTTGCTGGCAATGCCATTAGAGAACCCTAACGCCAGACCAACTACCGCCAGAACCGCCTGATTGAGATTGAGTTTGCAATGATGCGCCAAGCATTGTCGCCAAATCATTTTCAGTAATGAGATGTCCTTGAGGATAAATATTAACAACTGTAGGCAAATTACTTGCAATACCACCCGATTGACCAGAATAAGCGCTAGCATATTGTTCACCGATGTTTATTCCCATTGGATTATTGGTAGCAGGTAGTGATGTAGGTGGTGCAGGTTGTCCTACAACAGGTACTCCAAGACTTGCAATTTTGGCTGCTATTTTGTTTAGGTAATCCATCCAATCTTCAAATGGATTTCTAGCAGTAGGTAAATCTTTTAGCCATAGTGAAAGTTCTTTGGTTTTGCCTTGAACATTAGCAAGTTCATTAGCAACGCGCATAACTTCATCAGCATTGCCACCGATAAGTGCCATCTGTAATTCTAGGCGCTTACGATCTTCTTCTGACACTTTGCCTTTGAGTGCTGCAACAATCTGGATCTGTGCAAGGTCAAAAATGGCTGATGCCTTCTTTAGTAAAGCATTATCTTTTGCAGCTTTCAGTTGTGCTTGTTGCAGTTTTAGTAAATCTGCCGCCCGTTTTTTTGCTAATTTCTCAGCAACTGCTTGCTCTCCCACTTTGGTGGAGTTTTGACCGCCAGTGAAAAATCGACGAGCGCGACCGACTTCTGATTTAGGAACCATCAAATTTAAAGATGGAATGTTTTTGGCTATTGAATCTAAAGTATTTTTTATGTTACCAAAGAGATCTAGTACAGGCTTGAATACGTCGTATGTTGTCTTGGCAAATGCGGCTAATTGAGTAAGTGCCCCTGCAGTGGATTTAGCCAGTATCTGCATGTCTGTTGTTAGTTCTTTGACTGATGTATTTCCAGAAAGAATAACTAATGAATCAATTATGCCTTTCCCAATTACTTCTTTTGCTTCACCTGCATTGGTAGTCAATAATTCCCATTGCCCGGCATAAGTTTTAAGATAAGCAGCGCTAGAACCAGCAAAGGTTTTATTAAGTTTATCTTGGATTTCTGCATAAGAAGCAGTCTTAAGTTCAGCTTGAGTCAAGCCAAGATTATATTTACGAAGTCCTTTTAGATTTCCGACGTAAGCCTGTGCCAAATCATTGGCTACTGTGGTCAAATCTTCACCCGAACCGCGACTCACATTGACGGCACTATTAAGCAATTCTTGTGATTTAATAACTGAGCCAGTTACTTGAAGCAACGCCTGCATCGCTGGCCTTAATTGATCATCAACCACGCCAGTTTGCAAACTAAGATTTTCCACAAATTTATTGATGTCTGTTGCTGATAACGCCAGACCTAAATTATTGATGCTTTGAGTCAAGCGAGCTGTTGCTTTCTCATCTTCTGCAAATGCTTTAGCGCTGGACTTAGCAAAACGATAGATTGATCGAGCGCCAAATGCAATGCCTAAAGCTGCGCCTAAATGCTTGGCTGATTTGCCTAATTTATCGAGGGCAGTTTCTGCTTGTTTAAATCCTTTAGCATCTAACTTACTGCCGATTACAATTTCTTCTCTAACTTGCATTATGCCGCCTTACGAAAAACGTTAGTAGCAGCTCTTGACCTAAATTGAGTCAATGCTTTATCGATTGCTTTCATGGAAGCGCCTTCAGCCAATCCACGATTTGCATACCATGCCCGATAAATCAAACGACCTCGACCTTTTAAACTTGAAGATAATGGTGGCAAATTCATAAGAAATTGCTTACCGGCATTTGGATTAGATGATCTACTTACGCCTTTACTTGTGCCTCCTGCTTTAGGCCCTACCCAAGGTTGCGGCCCAATACGTCCAGCTCCTTCATAAATAGCACCAACAGGTGATTTATTTTGAATTGAAGCCATAGAAGAAAATCCATTTTTATTTATTTTGCCAACTGTAGTTTTGTAAGTAATACCACGTTTGATTTCTATGGCACTATAAAATGGAAATTTAGCCTCTGAAAAAGGACGAGGAGCCCATTGAGACATTGGAGATTCTGAAGGTACAAAACCTTTAGCTTCTCTTACAACAGGTTTCAAGGCTTTGGCTAATTCTTTTCGTAAAGTTTTTTCAAGGTCAGGAGCAAATTTGCGAAGTGCTTTGCGTAGATCAGCGTTTCCTCTGAGTTCTACTATTAGCATCGCTAATCTCCTTGTTTCTGTCCTTGAGTCCATCCAGCATTGCTTTGAACATTGCTGGATCTAACTCAATCAAATGTTGTGGCGCGATTCCTGTCTCGATACTCAAACGAGCAACAAGATAGGTGAAGGAATCACGCCCTATTGCAAAGGGTTTGAATCCAAAACTTCCACGTTCTTCAACGTAGCAAGAAAGTTTTCAAACTTTGCATCTACAGGTTCACCCGACCGTTTGACAATCTCATGAGCAAGCCAATAGACCATCGTTTGCTTTTCTTCCTCGCGGAATGCTTTATGGAAGCCCATGTTGTAATGTTGTTCAAAGAGGTACTCCACAAGTGGAGTTACTTCTCCTTCTAACACTTTTCCATCCACAAACGTGATTTGTAACTTTGCCATGCTTTGCCCCTTTTTGTTTAGTTTTTAGAAAGTGCCAGTCGATGTAACTGTGATTTCACCAGATACTTGAAATTGCAAAGATTGGATTCCGAGGTCTGAAACTGCACCGTTAATTGGTGTAATTGAATCGATAAGAATTAAGCCACTGTAAAATGGATTGGCAGCTGAACCAGCTGCGTCCTTGTTTAGTGCGCACTTGAAATATGCGTTTGTTTTAAACAATGTATTCATAGTCTGAAGAACTGCTGAAGCGGCATCATCATTAATTAAATCAACCGTTATCGAATTAGTTTCTAGTCCAGCCACAAAACGTCTCCCAGTATCGCCCATGGCGGTGGTTTCCAGGCTATCTACTGAACGATTTAATGTGAAGTTTGTAACGTATGCTGAAAGGTCGATTGAGGCAGGGCTTGTAGTACCTACCTTGAAACCGACTTTATTGGTTAGGCCTTGAGCCATGGTTATTCCTCATCTTTCTTTGTAGGTTTTGGTGTTTCTGTCTTTGGTGCTACTTGCCCGATTTTTTCGAGAAAGTCTGCGTTTGCTTTGTCGTTATCTGGCATTCTTAGCTCCAACTCGTAAGGATTGATACTGACATCTCGCAGCTGAGAAGGTCTCCCGATGCAGCATTGAGAACGCTAGGTGCTGATATTGAACCGACGTTATATGTGAAGGTTGAAGCAGCTAATAAATTGAAAGCTCTAACTACAAACTCTTCAATGCCATTGAGATTTCCTTCGTTAGAAAACAAAGGGCAAGTGAGCATGATTTTGAAATTGGCTAATGGTGAGATAGAAATCTGTGAATTATTGTTGGGCGTAATGTAGGGATCATCTGGACTGACAATGCAAGAATTTGCAAGAATAGTCTCTGGTGGAAATGCAAAAGTTTGCCAATAACTGTTATCAACTAAAACTTCAGCAAGTGTTGTGCGCAGTGCAGTAATGGCTGTCATTAGCCCACCATGCTACGAGGATCTATAGCGTGAGCAATAAGACCACGAATTTTTGCTAACAAACTGTTTGACATGCGCCAAGGTGATGCACTGCCATCGATGGCTACGCCACCAGACGAAGGGGCATTACGTGCCTGAAATATATCTACGCATAGCATCAATGATGCTTCTTGAACGGCTGTATCTACAGTCCAATCGGTTGTTGTGTCGCCTGTAACTGTGCCATAAGGTGTAATTGTATTTTTCTCTGTTGCTGCTGCAGCTGAAATTGTATAAGTAATGCTCAATTCTGAAACTGCTGTAATTGTCTTTGTGCCATTCCATGCAGAACCACAATTTGTAATGACTACTGAGTCTCCAACAATAAAGTCGTGAGCAGTCTCAAAATATAATGTTGCTGTAGTTGTGGTCTTTGAATGTGCTATTGCAAATTCACTTTTTACCCAAAGCATTGGAAGTAGGACTGCATCGGATGCGTCGCACACTTCTTGCAAAATTGTATCGGCAAATAATGTGCCAACGCCAAGTACGCCTCTAAGCTCGGCAACTGTTGTTAGTGACATTATTTCCTTTCTAAAGACTCAGTGAGGGCAAGGGCTATGCCCCCACTGAGCGACTTAGTTACTTACAGATTATGTAAGGTTGTAGCGACGAACACCCTTGCCGGACTTGCCGACGTAGATTGC
>Ga0209296_1002696_pt1 | contig 12522 bp, 29 predicted proteins | sample S_130206_EF_Meta_FD_187319 | JGI IMG/M metagenome (GOLD analysis project Ga0209296, IMG submission 187319) | Freshwater microbial communities from Lake Simoncouche, Canada to study carbon cycling - S_130206_EF_MetaG (SPAdes) (version 2) | ecosystem: Environmental > Aquatic > Freshwater > Lake ...
GATAGTACTTATTATTTAGGATCACCAGAAGAACGAGGATTGGGTATTAAGTTCTTAAACATCTTTAATAGAATGTTTAAGATGGAAAATGATTACATCGGTACTGTAATTGAGTATGAGTATGAAGTGATCAACGAACCACTATTCATGTTAGTTGTAGTTAAACTAGGATTAGAAATTAGAGTAAAAGAACAAAACAAATGAGAATTATTAAATCAACTCTGCGAGCGGTTGTTGAACGAGTCACTGAGATTGAACTGGATTCAATGAGACTGTTTGTATTCGAGAATCTGGACGAATCTGGGAAGCCTTGTGATTACTGGGTACAGAACTGGGAGTGTGATGACATTACCAAACAGCTAGATTATGACGAACATCAACACATCACACACATTCTTCATGACTACTACAAGAGCATGGGGAACAGTTGAGTGAGAAAGTTGTTGACGGTATGAACCAAGTGTGCGATACTCTTCCTATGAACAACACACAAAACAAATCCTCTATGACTCAAGACCAAATCGAATCTGTAAAGGCAGCAGTGAACGAATTCTACACTCTTGATGATATTTTCTATTTCATCGAAGAAGGTATCTGGACTAAGGAGATGTTCAAGAAGTTCATCTACCTTTTTCAGTCTAGAGCAAGAAGCGGATGGGTACAGGTATGACAAAGAAATCGTTAAATCACTTCACCAGTAAGATGTATCTAGTGACTTATGAAAAAACCACTGGACTTGGTTGTTGCGACTATGGCATCATGTCAGTACATAACAAACCTCAATCAGCGCACGCAGCACTGAAGAAGCTAGTTAAGGAACAAGACAAGAAAGATAGCGCATGGACCAACCATCGATTCAATTTAAAAACAGTTGATATAAACAGTCCTTTTTCAACACAATTATTCGAACATTTATATTAATATGGAAAAGAAGAAAAAGGTTTATATCGTATTCGTTGACGGATATTATGAAAATCGTCAATTTTGTGATGTCTTTTTTACTGAAGAAGCAGCAAGAGAATACGTTTCCAAAAGATCACGACCAAAATCACACGACATAGAAGTCTACGAAGAGACTGACAACGGAAGAAGTAAAGAGATTTATTAGTTATGCTAATCAGGATTACCGATGACTGGAGATCTCTTTCTCACAAGATTGATGTTTATACTGTTGGTGATCTTGATATGGGTATTAAACTAATTGATGGTAGTTTTGGGAACACTTATAAAGTTTTTGATAAACGCCTTTTCTTTCTGGCAGTGATCAAGTATGGCATCGAGTACAAGTACATATGTGAATCAAAAGATGTTGACAAACAAAAACAAGTAAGCTATTATCATCACATGGAAAAAGAAATCTACTACGCAACAATCACAATCAAAGTGGCAGTGAACAAAGATTCAGGAGAATGTCTTACTGAGACTGTATCAAGAATAAATCAGGCTATTAAGAAATTTGATATTGACGGAGAGATCAAGGATTACACAATTGAAAGTGGTATTGATGAATGATAATCAAAATATTAAGGTTTGATTGCTCAAAAGATTTTTTAATACCATCAAAAGTGATCGGTGTAGTTTCTACAGGAAACTTTGATTGCTGTTATAAAGTAATAGACGAACATCTATTCTTCCTTGCAGTGATTAAACATAACATAGTGTTTGATAAAGTAAAAAATTGCTCGATGTAGGGAGAAAAAGATGTTGACAGCATAAACTAGGTGTGCGATATTAGACACATGACAACACAAGAAACAAAAACTATCACTACATACAAAGTTAAAGATTTGATGGGAGGGTGGACTTCTTTGGCTCATAAAACTATTGAGGAAGCCAAAACAGATTTAGTCAGAATGAGAGATCGTGTTGGTATGGTAGAATGGAAATCCAGACCACCACATAACTATGTATTAGTAGAGGAACAAACAGTAATTAAACATACTATTATCGAATAATAAACATGAAAATAATAAAGCCATCTATTAATATAAAGTACATCATCGAATGCTGTAAAAAAGAATCTTGGGAATATGAATGTGGTTATTCTCTTATTCAAGAAGCTATTGATGAGATAGAAAAATTAAGAAAGTTTTTTCCAAATGCCAAGTTTCGTTTGGTTCGATCTGAGTGGCAAGTGATCGAATAAACTGCTCGATATAGGGAGAAAAAGATGTCGAGGACTGAAAGATAATAAGGATTACTAATAAAGTATATAGTAATAGTAGATACTAAGTGTATAAAAGAAGACAGTTTTGTGACATAATGGCACACTTTTTGAATAAAAACAGACAAATATTTGTGTTTTTTACAGAAAATTGACAATCTATTTAGTCTTTTCAACCACCAAAAACATCGATTAAAAAAGATAAAAAACATTAATTTTACTCTGTAGAATAAAGATTTTTAAAAATTTGTATTTAAAGTATAAAAGATATACAATAAAAAATAAGGGAAACTGATTTTATAAAGTCAGACCTCCCCAAAAAATTTTTATCAAATGTCAAGAAAAAAATTATATAAAGTTCTCCCCCTAATAGTAATCCCTATTACCACACATCCACCTATACCATTCCCGTATGACTAGGTCGGACTCATTCCAATAAACTCGCGAGTATATTAAATTCGTGTTTAAATAATGAGCTTGTCACTTCGTGAAAAAAAGATAGCTCTCGTAGACAAGCCTAGCGTCTGTGGGCACAAGCGTAGAGTGTATATGTATATGTGTATATAACGTGTATGTATGGGTATGTATGGGTATGTATGGGTATGTATGGGTATGTGGGTGTACGCATACATTATGTAATGTGGGTTATAGGATACATCATAGGTAATAAGGAACACAATTTCACCACAAACAAGAGTAAAGCAAGTATTGACAGACAACCAAGTATAGAGTATAGTACCAGTATGACAACTAACTTCACGAACGACGGACTGATGGTAAGCAATGGGCAAGTGATTGCTCGTAATGTTTCGGTATCTACTAATTATAGTGGAGAAGAAAACTTCTTGACACTTTCTTATACTGATGAAAATGGTATTTATAATAGAACCACCAAGAATTTCCATGAGTATACGATGATGGTAGATCATGTGTCAAAGACGATTGATGGTGTTTTGCCACATAATGAGGATTGGTATCTCTTCTGGAAGAACCAGAATAGCGCACCACTCTTCGGAGTTTGATAGTATTTGTTAATTTCTCCTACCCTACTGGGTGAGACTGCGTGGTTTCTTTACTGGGTTTTTCATATCTGTTCATAAGACCAGTAGGGTAGGAAATAACAATTCCCTTTTGTTAAAAACAGGGATTACTATTTAGTTAAACGAGGATCACTATCTATATAGATAAGGATTCTTGTTTCGTCGTGCCGTCAGGTAGGCAAAAATTACCTATTAGGCAAGAGGCAAAAGGTTCCTATAGGAAAAAATTGCCGGTTTTTTTGTTGAAAATAGTTCTTGTTTTATTTTTTGGAATCGTGTACACTGGAGGTGTCGGGCGGGGGCTGGACTTTTTTTATCAATTCCTGTTGGCGGAAGCCTAGTTCCCGCCCGACACCTCCAGTGTAATCTAGAATAGTGTCGAAGTCAAGCTTTTTCTTTTGTCAAAAAACGTGTCGATTGATGACGATTCTTGTTGCTTTCCTGTTGGGGATGTGAGATAGTGTTTGCCGTATGACAAACCAAGACACCAACTACTTCCTCGAAAACGACTTCTCTGAGGAGGCACTCAAATATGTCAGGACTGACCTGTTCACTCGCAGGATGAGCTATCAGAGGGAACATGGGTTTTACGAAAACCAAGCTCAGATGTTTGCTCGCCTTGCAGAACAGGCTAAGGGTAGCATTGAAGCGTGCAATACTGAGTTCAAGTTGGTTGAATTGGCACTCTTTGAGCTTCGTCTCTTGAAAAAAAATTCTTGCTAATCCTTAAAATAGTTCTTGATAAACACAAATGAGTATGCAATAATGCTCTCGTCGGTTGAAGAAAACACAAACACAAAAAACAGAAAGAAAGACAAAAACACTATGGCACACGATCTAACTATTCGCGAAGACGGCTCGGTTGAATTTTTCTCAGCGGTCACCAAGGGGTGGCATGAGCTGGGTCAGACAACGGAAGCCAAGGTAACAGCATCAGAGGCAATCAAGGTTGCCAAGCTGGACTGGGAAGTGGAGCAGGTTCCCTGCTTGCACGAGGGGATCAATGGTGAGTTGCTTCAGGTTCCTGATAATTACATCGTCAGGCGCAAGGACACTCTCGCTCCCCTGAGCGTTATGTCCTCAAGGTACACGCCAATCCAGAATCAGGAAGTCTTTGACTTCGCGGACTCGATCATCGGTGAGGGACAAGCGGTTTGGGACACTGCGGGTTCCCTAGCAGGAGGTCGCAAGATCTTCATGCAAGTGGAGTTAGAAGGGAAACTGTTTTTAAACAGTAATCCTGATGACACTACAGTGAAGCGTGTTCTTTTTGTGTCCTCCCACGATGGGTCTAAAGCCCTTCAGGGAATGATCACGCCAGTGCGCGTTGTCTGCCAGAACACGCTGAATGCTGCGCTAGGGAATCGGTCGAACACCTTCAAAGTGTTCCATCGCAAGAACTACCAGAGCAAGCAGCAGGAAGCTGCCAAGGTTCTCGAACTGGCTCATGCCTACTACGAGGATTTGCAGGTCGTGATGAACGAACTGGCAGAACAGGAAGTCACGGCTTCCTACGTAGAAGGCTTCCTAGGGACGCTCCTGCCTGCCAGCAAGGACGAGGTGCCCACTCGGACAGAGAATCGCAGGAAAGACCTTGTGAACCTCTTCCACAATGGGAAGGGCAACCTCGGGAAGTCCAAGTGGGATCTCTACAATGCGGTGACAGAGTTTGTGGATCACCACTCTGTAGGTCGCTTGTCCACCACTCGGACGCTTCGCTCGGAAGCCTCGGACAATATCGAAGCGGAGACTCGCTTTGAGCGGGCAATCCTCGGTTCGGGAGCAGTCCTGAAGCAGAGGGCACTCGACCTCCTGATCGCCTAAGAGCGAGAGGGAAGGGGGGGGGCAACCTCCCCCACGGGATCGGTAGTTGAAAGGGGATCACTAATAAGTGGTTCCCTTTTTCATTTGTCAAGAAAAATCTTTGTGCTTGACAACCCCCACTTTTTTTAGTACACTGGAGGTGTAGGGCGGGAAGTAGACTTTATTTTCTGGGGGTCAAAAAGAAACCTAGCCCCCGCCCGACACCTCCAGTGTACAGGAGCAGACCGAGAATTGCAAGAAAAAAGAAAATGCAAAGATAATGAAGATTGTTGTTGCGTCCTGACTGGGAGTGTGTAATAATGTTCTCGTTATGAAAACCTACTTACTGCGAATCAACTACAAAGCGAAGATTCAAGTCCTCGAAGGCGCAAACGCTGACGAGCTTCTTGAGAACCCTGTCATCAACGGACTCGATCCACAGGTAGTGGTTGTGGAGTCTGAGGTAGACGAGGGAACAGTAAATGTTGTTGAAGATGGATTGACTATGCAACCTGACTTCTTTAACATGGATGTTCGGATGAAGGTTGTGATAGAAATCGAAGACGACAACCTTGAAGAAGACGACCTCCAAGACATTGTAGAAGGTGGTCTGGAGTTTGATATGGATGGACTCTTCGTTGTCTGGGACTGGGAAGTCTACGGATGGGGAGTAGAAAGTGTGAAATAATGTTTGCAGTTCTCCCCAGAACCTGCTATTCTCTTTATGTCAGTTAAACAGTAAACACCATGAGTACTACAACTACCAAGAAAATCCACAAAGCGGTTCTCACCATTGAAGTCGAAGTTATTGTCGATGAGCATGAGAACTGGAGTCTCGATGAGATTGACCATATGATCGGTGATGCTTTGGAGAGTGGTTCCATAGCAATGCGGAGAGAAGTCGATTTTAACTTCACCACCTGTTCAATCTCTTACAAATAATGTTTGCAGTTTCCCCCAGAACCTGTTAATATCTTCTCGTTATGAAAAACACCTACCAATTCAACTTCGACGACACGACCCTCACTTCCAAGCTGGAAGACATTGTATATGATCTGGAGAACATCAACCCTGAGACGATGACCTCTGCGGAACTTGTGGAGTTCTGTAAGCTCGACCTCCTGATGCAGAAAATCAGAAACGAAGTCCTTAACTATGCGGCAGCGGAGTGCATTATGCACAACTCTCTCAACGACTAATACATATGACTACTGAACAAATCACTGCCATCAAATGTGCCTATGCTGACCTCGTAGGAATCCTTCAGTGCCACAACCAGTACGAGACGACCATCCATGACTGGGAGAGCCATCTGGAGTCCATCCAAGACTTGGAAAAGCAATTCCCATTCATTGATCCCATCCCTGTTGAATTAGAGCGAACAGGCTGTAATTAGTGCTTGCAGTTCTCCCCAGAACCTGCTATTATCTTCTTGTCGGTTGAAACAGTAAACACAAAAAACACCATGAGCCACTACGAAACCCTCCTCAAGCAATACGAAACCATCGCTCACACCTTCCATCATCAGTTCCCTGACACTGGGTTGTTGGAGAATCTGGAAGAGGAATTGGATGAGCTGGAAGAGAATCTCTATCTGAGCGAAGTCGAGCGTCTTAACAACTGCAATCTTATTGTGGAATAGTGCTTGCAGTTCTCCCCAGAACCTGCTATTATCTTCTTGTCAGTTGAAACAGTAAACACAAAAAACACCATGCGTAAATTCACACTCCCCTTCTCCTACACTGTCAACGGTGAAATCGAAATCGAGGCATCCAATCTTGCTAATGCCATCTACAAGTTCAATCAGATGGCTCTACACCAGAATCCTTCGGGACACTTCCCCATCTTGGACAAGGCAACAAAACTAGTCCCTGATGCTGACACAATGGAAGTGGACGAGGACGAAGCAGAGGACATCAACCCTCCCATCAAGTGGAATGTACAAATCACTCGGACTCAGACTGTCACGGTCGAAGTGGAAGCCCACAGTGAAGAGGAAGCGGAAGATCTTGCCAAAGAGAAGGTTCACGACGGGGATATGGAAGACTACTTCTCGGACGAAGGTATCGAGGTTGACGAAGTTGAAGAGGCTGGAGAATAATCCTTGTAATAGGGGAGAGGGTATGGTATCCTCTCCCCTGTCAGTTGAAACAGTAAACACAAAAAACTCTATGAACTACCAAGCCCTTTCCACTGCGATTGCCAAAACAATTCTCTTGATTCTCGTTGTCCCCTCTGCTATAGTGATCATGTTCACCAAATAAACGCGACGAGATAATGAACTCGTCACTTCGTCAGAAAAAGTTCACTCTCACACACAAGCCTAGCACCTATACACACTCACACACATTATGTTTGGATCTAATACTACCCTCGGTTCCCAGAACAGCTACAAGGAAGGTTATAACGAAGGCGTGGACGATGTCTTCATCGCCTTCAATGAAATGATGGACACTATTAAAGACGACAACACCTACCAGCTTCTGAAGGGGTTCTACGGCAAACTCAGCGACAAGTTCCCTCGTCCTGACGACAACTACGAAGAGTAATCTTCGAGGGAGGTTGAAAAATCTTCAGCCTCCCTTCACTTTCCGCTTGTAATCTTAAACCATCTGTGCAATAATACTACTGTTATGAACGACAACAACACAACATACGGGACAGCAATCAACATCCTCTTCAAAGCCTCTAAGGGCAAGTTTGCCCAAGTGGTCTATCAGAAGAAGGACGGTACGACCAGTAAGTACACGGTTCGTACTGGAGTCAAGAAATATGTCACTGGTGCTGGGAAGTTCCCAGTCCCCAACTCGGTGACGGTCTACTCGGTCACGGCAGGAAACAAAGGCTACAAGACCTTCCTGCTGGACGGGATCAAGTCCTTCAAGTGCGGGAACCTGAAGGTCGCGAAACAAACAACAGGCATCATTTAACTTTCTGTGTGAGTCATAACGAGCAGCCCTCCCCCCTGTGAGTGCAGGTGAGGGAGGGTGAGCTTGGTTTCATTGGGTGCACCAGTTGCAACTTGATACTAACGCATGGGTATCGGTTGCGGCTGGTGCATTTTGCGCTTAAAAACAGTTCTTGACAGGGGCGTTTTTTCTTGGTACACTGGAGGTGTAGGGAGGGCACTAGGTATCCGTTTTCTACCCTTTTGAAGAAGGCTACTCCCCTCCCGACACCTCCAGTGTACAGGAGGCAAAGCGGGATTGCAAGCAAATAAATCGTCAAAGTTAATGATGATTGTTATTGTGTTCTGGGTTGGAGTGTGCGATACTGTTTTCGTTATGACAAACAACACGACACCAAACACGATGGAAGCCTTTGTGGCTGTAATGGCGAAGTACCAAGGACTGAGCCTTGCAATGCGGAGGGCAGTTCGGAGGGCAACAGAGATTGATATGGAAGAAAGCGGACAGTATGAGGAGATCGGCTCCTCTGATGTAAACTGCCACCTGTTCGACCTTTACAGGCAACTCGGCTCCTTTGAAAAGATAATTGTGAATGCAGTTGACCAAATGCGGTAAACCTGTTAATCTACTCACCTATGGAAAACGAACTACCTTGGCACGGCGTGATAGTAGATCGGGAATCCCTCCCTTCGGTGGAGGACTTCCTGAAGGAAAACGGACTGGACTGGCTGATCGGTAAAACTATTCTCCCCCTTCCTGCTTTTATCAAGAACGAAGACATCCTAGTGGATGGCGTGAACATCTTCGACATCTAAAGAAAGTTATTGCTAATCACTAAAAACCTGATAGAATCTAAAACGTATGAAAAACCTCTCTTCTCTCACCATCTCTGGAATCGCCCTCATCATCGCTAACGATTGGGCAAAAGTCCATGTTGCTGCTCGTCCCTACTTGGACGCAATGTTCACGCTGGACAGCATCAAAGATATGTACTATGCTGATACTGGTCGTTCGATTGTCCTGTACTTCCTGAACAACGCAACCTCTTGGAAGGGGGACACTGCGAAAGCGGTGAAGGCTGAGTTGAAAGCTCGCCTGAAGCGGTAGTCAGTGTCAAAGTGGAGAAGCCCCCTGCCACGATTAAGTGGGGGCACGATACTTTCTGCTTGCTAGTTAATAAGAAACCTGATAAGATTCCCTACGTTATGACAAAAGAAACCTACAACGGCTACACGAACTACGAAACTTGGAACACGAATCTCCACTACTCGGACTCCTTCTTTGACATTGCCAAGGAAGCGGTCGAAAACCTTGATACGGAGGCTGAAGACTTCGCAGAGGACTTCTCTCTGGACTCTCTGGTGGACGACCTAGCACAGGCATTTGAAGACCTTGTGTGGGAGATTTCAGGGGTGGAAGAACTCCCTGATGGCATCGCAAAAGACTTTGCCTTGCAGGGTCTGGAACAAGTAGACTGGCTGGACATTGCAGAGACTCACCTCTCAGACTTTGAGGTGCTGGAACCTTTCAAGAAAGCATAGTGGGTGGTAGGATTCTCCCCCTTCGTGGTGGTGGGGGGAGAATCGATCCGATAAGAGAAAAGTGTGTTTACTATAAACTTTTCCTTGTGCTAACCTCTTCTCTCTGCTATATTCTTTCTCGTATGACAAACCTGATTCACTTCCTCGCCCACGTTCTTGACTGTTTGGTTCTCACCCTTCAGGTGTTTGCCAAGATTGCTTACAACTTCTCCCCTGTTCTCTTGCTGATGCTCGCCTTTGTTGGCGTGATGAAATTGATTGAAAACAAATGATAAACCTGATAGAATACCTCGCCATGAAAACCAAAAAGACCACTGTAACGGACGGACTCAAGACCTACAAGAAGACTGCTGCATTCGGGAATCGTGATGCCAAGGTCGTCCACAAAAGCCACAAGGCATACAAACGAAACAGCAAACATCGTGAGAATCTGCTTGCATACGCTTAAAACCTCTGGTAATATCTTTACGTTATGAAAAACACAAAACTAATCAATGTCGTGCTGCGCGGGATGGCTTCCACCCTTCAGCGGATTGACCCTGAGAAAATCAACGAAGAGGGTCAGGAAGCCCTTCGGGAAGTCGAAGCTGCTCTGGAAGACCTCAAGTATGGAATCATCGGGATGCGGATCATCGAAGGGATGGAAGAGGACGAGCGGAATCGGGAATCGGCTGGAATCTTGTAAGTGGGCGGGTGTTCGGAGGGGGTCGAAAGACCCTCTCTTTTTTCTTGCAATCCGTTTTGAAACTCTGTACAATAGAGGTGTCGGGCGGGGTGTAGCGTTCACGATTTTCCCAGTGTTCACGACTCCGTGAACAGTTTAGTTCCCTCCCGACACCACCAGTGTACAGGAGTCGATATTAGAAAGCAAGAACATAAATCATCAAAATAAATGACGATTGTTATTGCGTTCTGACTGGGAGTGTGTAATACTTTGTGTCCAATGAAAAACACGACACAAGAAATGATCGAAGCAGTCAAAGAAATGGCGATGGCGAATTACAATAAGGGATACGGCTACCAGCAAATCGTCGAGTGCTACACGGACGAAGAGATTCGGGAAGAGCTGACAGAGGCCAAGGTTCGCACTGTCGGGGGTGCAGTTCGGCACTTCAAGAAACTTGCCAAGGATGTGGGAGGTTATCACGACGAGGTTATGTCCACTGTTTGGTAAGTCTCTGTCAGAGGGGGAGTTACGACTCCCCCGAAACTTTCCGAAACTTTTTTCTAAAGTCCCTTCCGATTCTGCCGATTACTTCTTGTAGCGATGAAAGACCAAAAAACAAAAAACGCCATGACCACCAACACCAACACCACTATGACCACCAACACCACTAAGGCACGCAAAGCGGCCATGAAGGCTGTTAGGGCTGCTATGACGATCTAACTTCCCAAGGGGTAGTCACTCCCTTAAAGGTGAACACGGAGGCTCCCTGCCGTGAATATCAAAAGTGGGAGAATAGTCTTGCCAGTAAAAAAGAAATGTGGTTTAATCTTCAGCGTTATGGAAAACAAAAAAGACCAAGCAGTGATCGCGGCCCTCGTCGAAGCCTTCAACAAGAACGGAGGTCTGGATGGAAAGTTCGCCACTCACGTTGACGAGTTCATCGACATTCTTTATCGGTTCGAGATCAAGGACTCTGACAACGTCAGGTACTACCTGACAGAAGCCATCTGGAATGATGACGGCTTAACGGACGAGTTGATCAGCGAGACAGTCAGCGTGTTCAACGAGAACGCCTTTGAGGCTGGCATGGAAGCCTACGACGACTACAGGGACGACCACGGGGACTTCGACGGGTACTACGGTAAACAGTACTACCAGAACCCAAACGGAGTTTGCGAGGACGCTCCCTGCTGCGGATGCTGCGGGATGATGTAAGTGCCTGACAAAGGGGGAGTTAAACTCCCCCAAACTTTCCGTTGACAGAATAAGAAACCTAGTTTAATATCACTCACCTATGAACTACCTCGACGAACTCCTCGCTCCTCGCACGGCACTCCAAGAAATGAAGGACGACTACTGCGACCTTCACAAGGACGTTTACGGCGTGAAGGCACGCTGGATCTACGGAACGGACGTTACGGAGGCGCAGATGGTCGAAATGCTCGCCAGTCTCCAGAAGCAGGGAGAAGCGGTCTGGAAAGCGGAAGCGGAGCGGGAAGCTGCCAATGATGAAGCCTTCATCAAGGAGATCAATCGCTACATCGAACTGGGGGCTGGGAATGCCAAGACGGCTCTCAAGTGGATGCACGATGCCCACGACACTGGCGGCGACCACGACTACCTTGGGTTCGACCTTGGGTGCAGCTACAAGTTCGTGACGAACTACTTCAAGGGGCTGTAAGCATCCCCTTCCCTCTCCAACCCCCAAGGGAAACCTTGGGGGTCTTTTTTTACCCTGATGAAGTCGCGACCTCTGGAAGTTCACCGCCTCGATAAACGGTAAACCTCTTTACTATAAACTCGCCGTTAGCCTACCTAGAAAGCCCACCAGCTAGGCTCTGCTCCCCTGTCCGCTATACCTACCTTGCCGGAACCCACAAGCCGCAGGAGAACCCTTCCTGCTTCTCTATTACGAAATAAAGATTATTATTCTTTTTCCTTTACCTTTCGGGTGAAATGACCGATACTTATCTCGTCATGAAAAACGAAACACTCTCCTCCTTCTCCAACTCCCCCTCCCACAAGGTCGTCGCCATTCGCTCCAAGTGGACGACGATCTGGTACATCGGCCTTGGCGACAAGGTGCGCGTTGTCTCGGTCAACCCTGCTGACCTAAACAAGACGCTGGCTGAAGCTCAAGGTTCTGCTGGCGTTGGCGTTCAGATCATGTTCGACTACAAGGTCAGCCCTGCTCAGGCTCGTCGCCACTATCATCAGATCATGTCTCGGAACGAAGAGTTCAACATGGGTTTCGTGTTGGATGATCGTCAGGTTGATCGGAGCGGGATTGAGTACTGGCTCACTTACCTCAAGACTCACGAGGACGCTCACTCCCCTCGCTACTTCGCCATGATCTTCGGGGCTGAGTAGCCCCCCCCCCCTTCGGTCTGACTCGACC
>Ga0209296_1002697_pt1 | contig 12522 bp, 13 predicted proteins | sample S_130206_EF_Meta_FD_187319 | JGI IMG/M metagenome (GOLD analysis project Ga0209296, IMG submission 187319) | Freshwater microbial communities from Lake Simoncouche, Canada to study carbon cycling - S_130206_EF_MetaG (SPAdes) (version 2) | ecosystem: Environmental > Aquatic > Freshwater > Lake ...
ATCGGATATTTCGAGGAGGACTTCATCTTCTTTGCTCATACCAATAAAGATAACAACTATGGAATCTCAGAAATCAGTTGGGTCCTCTGACCCAAGAAGTGTCCCGCAGCCCACTCTCGATGGCTCAATTGGTGATGGGTGCAGAGTACTTCTCATACGTCACGGGAGATCCGCTGACATTGTCCCCGGATCTGCTGACAGCGCTGACCCTCCACTGCACGAGATCGGTCAGAAGCAAGCTGTCGCAGTTGGTGCACGACTGTCTCATGCCCGGATTGATGCTGTGTACTCAAGTCACCTTCTTCGGGCACTGCACACTGCTGAGGCCATCGCCGCGCATCACAATCTTGAAGTTGGAATCTTTGAAGACTTGGAAGAAGTTCGTCTTGGTGATTGGGGCAATGGAGAATTTCGTCGACGTGCTGCAACTGGCGACCCTGAGTATGTCGAATGGTCCAAGACAAGCCGATGGGATGGAATTCCGAATGCCGAAGGTGATCAGAATTTTCGAACGAGAGTCTCAACTCGAATCAATTCATTGGCAGCGCTACATGAAGGTGGATGTATTGCGGTTGTTTGCCACGGTGGTGTCATTAACGCTTATCTTGCCGACTTGCTGGGAACGCAACGCTCATTGTGGATGATGGTGGAAAACACGAGCATCACCACGGTCAAGCTAAGCGCAACCCCAAGTGTCTTAACTCTGAACGACTGCAATCATCTGTACGACCTGCTTGCGCAATAGTCAGGTCTTACACCGCACGTGATGGTGATACGGCGAGATTGCAGACAGCAAACCACAACGCGGTTGCTCCTGCAATATGAACTGCAACAAGCGCTACAGGTACGCCGGTGAAGTATTGGGCATAACCAATTGCTCCCTGAAACACCGCTGCTATCAATAAGGCTTGTATCGCATCCTGTGTATTGGCGTCACACTGAAGTTGTTTCGCGCGCACGCCCAGGAAGACAATAAGCGCAATGGTGACGAGCACACTTACGCTATGAACCCGCGCAACGCTTGTTAAAGCGAATCCCAAGCGAACTGCTTTTTCATCACCCGCATGCGGCCCAGAGGCCGTAACAACTGTGCCAGTTACTAGCGCTAGTGCACTACTGCACACAACTAACCGGATTGCTTTGACCAAACCTGCAGGTCCAGTACGAAAGTATGTCGAGGTTTCTTCGCCTGATCGTCGAAACAACACGAAAGCATTTGCGACGAGTGCGAGCGAGACCAAAAAATGCGCCATGTTTGCAAAAGGGTTCAGACCTGTAAGTACGACGATGCCGCCGATAATAATTTGGGCGAGCACTCCAAGCACTAGTCCCCATGCAAGAAGAACCAAATCTTTTCTTGCTGGTTTACGGAAATGAGCGAGTAACACAGCAGCGATAACACTGAAGGAAACGACTCCAGTAAACATTCGATTCGCCTGTTCGATCAAAGTATGACCGGAGGAAACATCCACAAATTTAGTTGCGTTACATCGGGGCCAGTCGGCACAACCGAGACCTGAGCCTGTCAGACGAACTAAAGCCCCTGTAAAAATGATCACCGAGAGTGAAGCCAAGGCTGTGCCAACGACGGTTCTGAACGTCTTCTGAGAAACGGTTATCACGGTCTCCACTGTACGACAGCATCTCCAATGCTCTCCGTCTGGCGCCAGCAGTTCAATAGTGGCTACGGTCACAGTCATGATCACTTCATTTGACGACTACCCGATCCATCAGACATCCGAACCCATCGCTCATACAGAATCGGGTGACCCTGGCGCCTACGATCGCTACTTTTTTAACGGTTACTCACGAGACGGAAAACTCTTCTTTGCAGCCGCCATGGGCTTGTATCCAAACCGACACGTAATTGATGCGTCTTTTAGCGTGGTGCGAAATGGTGAACAGGTGAATGTTCACTCTTCCGGTCGTGCACCTCATGATCGCATGGAGTGCAATGTGGTCGGGCCGATCAAAGTGGAAGTTGTGGTGCCGATGAAGAAGCATCGCATAACAGTTGATGCACCCGAACACGCAATACGCGCAGACATCACTTTCGAAGCATCATCCTTACCGTACGAGGAGCCACCATTTCTTGTCCGCGCTGGAAATAGAAAAGTAATGAGTTACACACGCCTCACACAACTAGGCACATGGACCGGCTGGATTGAAGTTGACGGCGTTCGAACCGAATTGACAGCCGGAGACGTTGTCGGCTCGCGCGATAGATCATGGGGCGTGCGAGGGGTTGGTGAACGCATTCAACTCGGAGCACCCCTCAATGTGGCGCCACAGTTTTACTGGTTGTGGGCTCCTGTGTGGTTCGACGGCTTTGGAACGGTTTTCGATGTCAACGAGTTTGCAGACGGGCAACGGTGGCACGAATCCGGAGCGATGCTCATTGGTTCAGACACTATTAAGCATGCCCACACCGTTACGTACGATTATCAGTGGGAACACGGCACTCGACGTGCTGAGAAATTTGGACTCACATATGAGTTCGCTAAGGACTCTGCAGAACTCATATTCACTCCTCTTGTGCATTTTCAAATGAACGGCCTTGGCTATCTCCATCCCGAATGGAACCACGGAAACTGGAAGGGTGAATCCGTAACGGGTGGAGACAGATTCACAGTTCCAGTGGACGATCCGTTGCAAATGCACAACCTGCACACACAAACTTTGAGTTCAGTGTCATGCACCCTGTCAGATGGAACTATTCATAGTGGAATCGGAATACTCGAAACTTTGGTGCTCGGCGCACACGAGCCGTCAGGATTTACCGGCATTAGCGACGGTTACTCGAAGCCTTAGCCATGCTTGACGGACATTCCTCCGTCTACAACGATTGCAGCGCCATTCACGAAGGAAGATGCAGGTAAACACAAACTAAGAGTCATGTGAGCTACTTCTTCGGGTGTTCCGTATCGTCGTAATGGAACTTTTCGTTTCGCATACTTTTCTTTTGCTTCGTCGTTGATTCCTGCCGTCATCGCTGTGTCAATTGGGCCAGGACACACAGCGTTGACCGTGACATTGTGGCGTCCGAGTTCAACCGCAAAACTCTTCGTCAATCCGATGACTGCATGTTTGGAAGCCGTATAGGCCGATAACCCACCGGTGGCGACGATTGCCTCGGTAGAGGCGATGTTTACTATGCGCCCACCATTCGGTGCTTTCAACAAATGCGGCAGACAAGCTCTAATCATGTGTGCATGAGCCGAGACATTAATTGCCAGAGTCTGATCCCAGTTATTACTAAAGACATCATCTTCAGAGAACACTGACGAAACGAGACTTACTCCAGCATTGTTCACAAGGACATCTACGCCACCCCATGCTTCAACGATCAGACGAACGATCTCATGCCGATCAGAGGGAAGAGAAACATCTGCAGCGGCACCAAGTGCCGAGCCATGTCCGTGAGCCGACTCGATCTCGTCTACGACTTTCTGAACAGTGAGCGGGTCTCGGTCCACGACTAGTACCAAGGCCCCCTCGTCGGCAAAGAGATGAGCAGTAGCGCGACCCATTCCGCTTCCAGCTCCCGTAACAACCACCCGCGCGCCCTTGACGCTTCTCGACAATGTGCTCAATCTCATAAATCTCCCTTACTGGCCCCAAAAATAACCAAAACCATGCTGCTACTGGATTTCAGCCGATTCAGAACACATTAGTTCAATTCATCTCATCACTCCCTGTGATGGCGTCATCACTATCACCACTCTTTGTGGTTACATAAACATTTTCTGTGAGAAATTCCTCAAGTTCTGCTCAAACCTGCCGATCCCTATTGCGGATCAAAAACAGGGAGCAGACACATGTCTCACAACCACACACAATTCGTCAATCGCATCATCGTTGCAACTGCAGTCGTAGCCATGGGTCTCGTAATGGCCCCCACCGGTGCTCACGCTTCAACAGGAGCAGCAATCACTTCGTCTTCTTCAGCAAAGACAGCTCCTGGTCAACCAGCATTTGGCGACAAAGGCCCACACGTTGTTGCGGTTCAGACTGCAATCATTCGCAATGGCTTTTCACTGAATGGTGGAGCTACGGGTGTTTTCAACAAATCAACACAACGCGCTCTGAAGTCATTCCAAAAAGTTGTCGGTCTCAAGGTCACCGGTGTTGTTGATTCCGCAACTGCCAAGGTCTTGAAAGTCGCTGCTGCAACAACAACCACTGTTCAGGTCACAACAACAACTGTTGCACCAACCACAACAACAGTCCCTGCCGTTGTATACCCACTCACAACAACAACCTTTCCAGTTCGTGGAGCAAAGGGCGAGGCTGTGGTGGCAGTACAAAAAGCACTAAAAGCTGCTGGCCTAGAAGTTAAGGGTGGTATTGATGGCGCATTTGGTTCAGGCACTACATCAACTATTTCAACTTTCCAGACAAGCAAAGGTTTGGCAGTAAGTGGAGTACTCGATATCCCGACAGCGGTTGCACTCGCTTTGATCGCTCCAATTGCAACACCTGCTCCAGCACCAGCACCTGCACCTGCTGCAGTAAGCATCGCGAGCGCACCTACCCTTCTTGACCCTTCTGTTCTTCCTGTTCGCGGTAATCGTGGTGATGCCGTACGTACATTGCAGAATGCGCTTATTGGTGCAGGAATTGAAGTTAAGGGCGGCGCTGATGGTGTTTTCGGTGGAGCAACATTTATCGCACTTCAGAAGTATCAAACAGCTAACGCTCTTACAGTGACTGGAACGTTGACAACCCAAACAGCAGTAAAGCTCGGTCTTGTAGCTGCACCTGCCGTGACAATTTCAGTATTCCCAGTTCAAGGTCTTTGCAGCTACGAGAACACTTGGCACGCACCTCGTGGTACTGATCGCCTCCACCTTGGAGTTGACATCATTGCAAAAGAAGGAAACCTTCTTTATGCAGTCGCCGACGGCACAATCACAAAGCTCTACACAGTTGGAACTGACAAACTTGCCGGTAACGGCGTTCGTTTGACAACAGCCGACGGAACCTACTTTTTCTACGGACACATGCAAAAGCTCGCTGACGGAATCACCATTGGTACCAAAGTCAAGGCTGGGCAAGTTGTGGGTTACGTCGGAAAGACTGGCGACACCAACACACCTCACCTTCACATCGAGGTACATCCTCTCGGTGGCGCAGCAATTGACCCAACTCCAGTTATGGCTGCAGTTGATGCATGCAGCGTTACAACTCCACTCGCAGCACCAGCGGCCTAATACAAATCGTCTTCGTTCTCTTTCTTGTCACACGATCCAGTGATGAGAAAGAGAACGTCGATATTGAGTACTACGGACGAACTTCGTAGAAAGCATTCACTGAATGCTCAACATCTAGTTTCTTGAAGCGCGTGAATCCAGCTTCAAGAGCCATTGACTCGGCCCTAACAGCAGACAGGCCCAACGTACCGAGTCCTTCTCCTCCTGCTTCGGACATAGCTGACGACATACAACTAAGAACGCTGATTCCGTATAGCAAAGATGCCATCGGGTTTTTTGAAACGTTCAACTCAAGAGAATCGTGGGCCTTGATGTCCACTAATAACCACGTGCCATCATGCTTCAAGGCTTTGCGAATGGTCTTCATCATTTCTGTCGGATGAGTCATGTCGTGAATGCAATCAAAAGTACAGATCAGGTCATATCTGTTGTCATCTGCAATTGGTGTGTCTCGAGGGTCGAAAAATGAGACATTGCGAGAACCAGATTCGGACTTTCGTTCCTCAGCGCGCTCAAGTGCGAACTTCGAAATATCGAAACCATCAATAACGCTTTTCGGGTAAGTGGTGCCCAACAATAAGGCCGCCCCACCAGAGCCACATCCGATATCCGCTACTCGAATGCCTCCATCCAACTTTTCTGAGAGGCCATCTAACGCGGGAATGACCATTGGTATGAGAAAATTCTGGTTCCATGGCTCAAAACTACGTTCAATACCAACAGCGCCTTCCGGTCCATGCGAGTCGTAGTCGTGTCCTACGCCCGTTCGAAATGCTTCAGGCATGGAATTCAATGCGCCCATTGTTTGTGGAAGACGGTGAAACATTCCCATTCCATACGCCGGATGATTGGGTGTAGCCAATACAGCAACACCTTCTGGCGACAAATGGAAAACTGGATTCGGGTTTGATAGATCCGCACATGAAACGATGCGCGATGCAACCTGATTATGCAGCCATTCACGCACCCAGCGTTCGTGTAGACCAGCCTTAGTGGCAAGTGATGCTGAAGTGTCTCCGTCCTTAGATGAAGCCATAACTTCATACAGTCCAAGTCGATCGCCGAGGTGAATCATCCCGGCTGTCACTGCTCCTTCAAGTTTGCTGAAGATCCCGAAAGAGAACATCTTGAGGGCATCCGGATCAATTGGCCGTTGTTCTGTCATGTCCGCAATCTACGACAAAAATAGTGACGAACGATTACTCAATAGGTTCGCAGGTCCTTCGGTAAATGTTCGTTACCTGACAGCTGACTCAGACCGAACGTCATTCCATCGCCTATCTCGAAGACCTCTAAACGATTTACTGTCGCATGACCAATTACGAGTCTTTCCCATTCCCATGGTGTGGGAGGAAAACCAAGCATGTGGCAAATACTCACACTGCTTGTTCCGGCATGCGCCACTAGAAGAATGCGGGAATCATGTCGATAAGAACTTGTCTTTTTCCAAATGGGTAGATCAGTTTCAGCCCGTACTAAACCGTGTTCTTCCAGGAACAAACTTGCGCCCACATTTATTCGCTGAACAAAATCAGACACCGCTTCCCCGCCATCAAGTCCGCCCCAGCGTTCATGAGAAGGTTTTGCCTTCTCAGATTTGTAGGCTTCGATTGCCTTTTCTTCGGGAGTTCCATGCCAGATTGGATTTCGAATTTCCTCTAACCAGGGAGCAATGACTAGCTCCATTTTCAATGCAGAAAGTATTGGAGCAGCTGTTTGTTGTGTACGCACAAGGGGCGAGACATAAACATGGTCAAATTGTTCGTTGGCTGCCCATCCTCCCAATAATTCAGCTTGTTCGAATCCGCGCACGGTTAAGGGTGGATTATCGACGTTCAATCGGTCTCGAACCCACTCTGGCTCTGCGTGCCGAACAAAAACAATTTCCATTGGCTGAATTCTAGAGCGTTACGAGATCAGCGTCTTGCTATTGACTCGGAACAACGAAAACAATTCCACAAGAATCAAATGCACGTTGAAATTGACTTTGATACTGAGCATTATTGGCATCAGCACCGCTCACGTCGTAGATTCCAGCCAACGAATTGCCCAAACAAGCAGCTTCACTATCTGACACCGTGAGGCCAAACTGTGTAGCGACAATCTTTCCGATAACTGAAAGTTCAGATGAATCACTCACAGTATTCATTGTTGGGTCGGTCGCATCCGGACTTGGTATTGAATTCATAGGCAGAGTGATTTCACCGTTGTTCGGTGGTGCTATAGATGACGGTAAGCCACAACGTGTTACCAGTACGCCCTCTATAGCGTTCGCCTCCTGAAGAGCCGCGTCGGATCCTAGGTCTGCTGCAGCAGAAAGTGCATCGGCAATATTCAAAGCCCTATTGACGTCCCAATCGACCGTGTCCATAACGGAAATGAACAAGGAGATCTTCTTGGCAAGTGAAACGGCTTGAACCGTCACCGACTCATCGGATACCGCATTCACTGTTCGTTCATACACAGAGTTTGAATCGGTACGCAATTGTGAATACCGATCTTCCGAGAAATTGTCTAACCCTTGCGAGAAACCGGAGACATAATCGGATGCCGAAACATTTGAACCGCATGAGGCGTCCGAATTGTTTGAGCAAGAACTAAGCAGACCTAATAGCCCCACCAAGACTACAACTCTCCAATCGGAGCCAGATCGAGAGTTACGCACATGGCTATTCTGCCAGTACCGCGAGTTATTTGGCAGCCATCTAGTGTCTTGGCATGAACAAGATTGACGTATCTATGGCGATATTGCGCATTTCGATGGGTACATCAATTGCGTATCACGGAATCAACAAGGCGAAAAGTATTGCTGGAACCACATCATGGTTTGCAAGTATCGGAATGAAATGGGCCAAGTTGCAAGCCAGGGTTGCCGCTCTTACTGAAGTCTCTGCGGGGACAGTTCTCGCAATCGGACTCGCGACCCCCTTGGCCTGTGTTGCAATCATTGCCCTGATGACCGTCGCAATAATCACAGTGCACGCACGTGTCGGCTATTTCATATTCCTGCCAAACGGGGGTTGGGAGTATTGCGCTTTCATCGTCGCGGTGGCCACTGCTATTGCGGTCAATGGCCCTGGTTCATTCTCGTTAGATAGTTCCTTGAACATCAACCAAACTGCTGGGCTCTACGCCCTTCCAATTGGTGTGGTTTGTGCGCTGTGTCATCTGGTGCTTTGTTGGCGACCACAAACTACGCCTCCCAAGGCCTAGCCTTTCATTCGTGTTCATTCGTAGATTCACCCGCATCCTTCTCACCGTCATTTGCGTCGGTATCGCAGGAATGTGGGTGTACGCATTCGGATTTGCACCACGAGAGAGTTTCAATAAAATCAATGACTCAGCGTGGCAAGCCCGAGCACAGGCTCATTGCAAGGCCGCAGAAAACATTCGGTTTTCCTTTGAAGATTTAACTCCAATGAAAGCTGACGACCCACTAGCACTTCAGAAAAAAGCCAAACTTGTTGACGCTGCAACAGATGCGCTTGAAGACGCCATAAATTTGATTGCTGCTGACAGACCCTCTGACGCAAAAGGACAGGAACTTGTTCCGGAATGGATCGCGGACTACCGCATCTACATTTCAGACAGGCGCGCTTTTGCTGTTGCATTACAGGGCGCATCTGTTCGCCCTTTCTTTGCAGAAAGCGAAGTCCAAGGTGTGCCCATCAGTGAACGAATCAGTAAGTTTGCGCGGGAGAATGACATGAAGACATGTCAAACGCCATACGACCTGTCCGTCTAGTCGACAGTTACCCAACCCAGTTCGCTGTCGTATCTCCGAACAACTCGTGCGGGCGAACCTACTGCGACTGAGTAGTCCGGGATGTCATGTGTAACAACGGCATTGGCGCCAATGACCACGTGCTTTCCAATTGTTACCCCTGGCAAAATCACAGCCCCGTAGCCAAGCCACGCACCGTCACCAATGACAACTGCACGTTCCGGTTGGGATTGTTGCGAAATCGGTCGAGAAATGTCTTCATACCCGTGATTCTGATCAGTGATGTATACGTGATGTCCAGTCCAAACATCGTTTCCGATTGTGATTGAAAAGTGCCCGACAATCCCGCTCCCTCGCCCAATCAAGCAGCGGTCACCAATTGATACGACTATGTCTGAGATGCATTCTTGGCCTGGCACCATTCCCGCTGATAAAGCAACATCGGGGCCAATCAATGTGTCACTGCCTATTGATATATAACGCTCGTTGAAAATGGTGGTGGGCTTCCACATGATCATGCTGCGTTCACCGAACGCCGCGAACTTCTTTCCCCGCACGTCAGTCGCGCTCGTGGAGGCCCAGAAAGAAAGTCGCCTGTTGAGGTCAACATAAATACGACCAATTAGTTGTCTCAACATAGGGAACACGCTAGTGACCGAGCAGGGCACGGCGGGTACCGTATTGACATGCAGAATCAACCCCACACCATTGCAACTAATCGCGGCACCATCACTGGGCTCGTATCAGCGACAGGCGCTTGCGAATTCCTGGGCATCCCCTTCGCAACCGCAGAGCGACTAGAGAATCCCATTGATATCTCTTCGTGGAATGACAACTTCGTAGCGACGTCGTACGGCCCAATTTGCCCGCAGACTCCCGGCATGCTCGAAATGGCTCTCAATATGGATGCGTCACACATGAAGGAGGATTGCCTCAATCTCAATGTCTTCACACCAAGAACACCGACTGAAGGAATGTCATTGCCTGTTCTGGTGTGGATTCACGGAGGTGCCTATACAAACGGAGCCGGTTCCGTCGCGTGGTACCACGGCGAATCTTTGGCTTCACGTGAAACCGTTGTGGTCACAATCAATTATCGACTGGGTCCGTTGGGCTTCCTCGGTGACGGCAATTACGGCACACTCGATATGTTGTCCGCTCTTCGGTGGGTGCAAAGAAATATCTCTGCCTTTGGTGGAAATGAAAAGAACGTCACGATTTTCGGTGAATCCGCCGGAGGCTCTGCCGTCGTATCCCTACTAGCTAGTCCAGAAATTGACGGTCTCGCACATAAGGCATGGGCAATGAGTCCTTCGATTGGTCAACTTCGAGACAGGCCCCGCGCTCTTGAATTGCAAAAACAATTTTTGGAACTTGCAGGCGTGAACAGTTTCGATGAAGTGAAATCATTATCAGTCGAGGAAATTCTTGCCACCCAGCAGAAACAAATGGTTACGCCCACAAAGGCTTTTGATTTTTATGCACCAACAGCAGGTGGGGCATCTCTCTCCACTGACATTCTCCGCGATGCAGCGCGTTCAGCAATTCCGCTAGTCGTTGGCACTAATCGGGATGAGAACAAACTGTGGTCAACCTTTGACGAGGCTTTACTTAACGCTGACATTTCGCGTTGGGAAGAGTTCACCAACGAGACATTCGGAGAACGAGCTCCGCAAGCGCGCAAGGTATATGAATCACTTCGACCTGGCGAAACTCCGGGCGGCTTAATGTCGGCCATCAGCACCGACACAGGCTTTCGTCAGCCAGCGCAACGATTGTGCGAGAACCGTGTGGCCTCTAATACTCCTACTTGGATGTACTGGTTCACATGGCCAACTCCTGCGTTCGGCGGTGTCGTTGGCTGTTGCCACGCATTAGACATTCCTTTCGCATTTGACAATCTTGGTGCCGAAGGTGTTCTGATGATGACAGGCGACGGCGCCGAGCGTGTAGGCATAGCTGACAGGTTTGCGTCTGAGATAGTTGCCTTCGCCACTCATGGTCACCCAAGTTGGAGCCAATTCAACGTCAACGACCGTCCAACATTGGTTATTGATACACAGACCCAGTTGGCTCATGATCCTGAACCAGAGATTCGCAGCCTGTACATATAAGTGACAAACGGCTCCGTAGGAGGCACCAGGGTTCACCCATAACCTTGATGGGTCAAGGAGAGTCCTGAAATGTCAAGTACCCGCTCAAAAGTCATCGTGCCTCATTTGCTCGAACGTAAAAGTTCGTCTGAGCTTCTGACTATGGTCACTGCATATGACTCGACATTCGCTTCCATTGTGGATGAAGCTGGGATTGACTTAATTCTTGTTGGCGATTCGGTCGCAACAGTCATGCAAGGCCAGAAAACGACTTTGGGCGTATCCATGGATCACATGGAATACCACGTTCAGATGGTGGCATCAGCAAAACCCAAGGCATTGATCGTGGGAGACATGCCCTTTGGTTCGTACCAGGCGTCGGTCCGTGATGCAGTTACCAACGCAGTCCGTCTGGTTAAGGCCGGTGCCGAAATTGTCAAGCTTGAAGGTGGTGTACATGTGCGCGAAGCTATCGAGGCGATAGTGCGCGCGGATATTCCAGTGATGGGACATATTGGACTGACACCACAGAGTTACCACCGTATGGGCGGTAACAAAGTGCAAGGACGAACGGAAGGCGACCAAACAGGTAGCAGAGATCGAATTCTGTTAGATGCGCGTGCAGTTGAAGAAGCCGGCGTGTGTGCGTTTGTAATCGAAGCCGTTCCTGCAACCCTTGCAACCGAGATCACCGCAGCGGCTGTCGTACCCACTATTGGCATTGGAGCCGGCGTCAACTGTGATGGTCAGGTTCTTGTCTTGCATGATCTTCTCGGTCTCTCCGAAAGAACATTTACGTTTGCTAAGGCCTACAGCAATTTGCGACAGCTCTCTATTGCCGCGGTGTCGGATTATGTGTCCGACGTTCACAATGGTCGTTTTCCGGACGCGACACATAGCTTCTGAGAATTTGATGCAAATAATTCACTCTGTAGCCGAGATGCAGAAATGGTCATCCATCGAACAGAACAATGGCAGCACCATCGGATTTGTTCCAACTATGGGAGCACTTCACGAGGGACATGCACATCTTTTCTCTCGCAGTGCGACCTCGCACTCTCGAACTGTGGTCTCTATCTTTGTAAATCCATTGCAATTCAACAGCGAGTCAGACTTAGAGGCATATCCACGCCAACTGAAGCAAGACATTGCAGTTGCAGAGGGCCAAAACGTTGATGTGCTATTCACTCCCAGTCATGAGGAGATGTACCCCACTGGATTCTCCTCGACTGTTTCAGCAGGAGCCATTGCAGAGCACATGGAAGGTTTGCACCGCCCTGGCCATTTCGACGGCGTCGCGACGGTTGTAGTGAAACTTCTGAACGCAGTCTCCCCTGACGTCGCCTATTTCGGAGAAAAAGATTTTCAGCAAGTCGCTGTCATACGTCAAGTTGTTCGAGATCTGAATCTTGCATGCAAGATAACAAGCGTTCCCACAGTCCGAGAACAAAATGGGCTTGCGTTATCCAGCCGAAACACACGTTTATCAGAA
>Ga0209296_1002703_pt1 | contig 12512 bp, 10 predicted proteins | sample S_130206_EF_Meta_FD_187319 | JGI IMG/M metagenome (GOLD analysis project Ga0209296, IMG submission 187319) | Freshwater microbial communities from Lake Simoncouche, Canada to study carbon cycling - S_130206_EF_MetaG (SPAdes) (version 2) | ecosystem: Environmental > Aquatic > Freshwater > Lake ...
GACAAGTTGTGCGTTACGAATGACGGTTTTCTTGCCGGTCTGCTCGGTGAGGCTCATGAGACAAGTGTAGTTGCGGGGCTTTGCCCTGAACCACGCTGGGTTTTAGTTCTGCCACTCGTCGTCGAGGAAGTTGGTGAAATCTTCAGTCCACGTTGCGTAATGAGGCCAGATTCCTTCAACCCAGTCGTGAGCAGCGTCATGATCAACGTTCTCGTGGCGCATGTACCACGCCTTGAGAATGAGACCAGTGCGGCTGCGACCACCGTGGCAGTGAATGAGAACTTCACGACCTTCGCGAAGGAAAGCCTCGATGGAGTCAACTGCATCTTTCACGATGGATTGCAAGTGAGTATTGCGAGCATCTTTATCTATGAGGTAGAACTCGCGTCGATAAGGAAGGTGCTCTAGCCGGCCGTATGTACGACAGAGTGAAATGACACCCATGTTCGTTTCTGCGCTTGGTGCACCGGTCATGTTGCCTGCAAAGATTCCTGCGTCGTGCAGCATCGTTGGCTTGATGACAGATTCAAGTGGGGTCTCACGTTTTGGTGGGAGGCCAAGCAGGCGATGCGCGGTATCGAGCAATGTGCCAATGGTGTATTTCTTGATTGTTCCATCTGGTTGGCGCACACTGCCGTTGACATACGTGGTCCATCGAGAAGGGATCTGCTGAATTCCGTAGAGCGCACCAGCAATTGCACCAGTGACAGCTGCAACGGTGTCGGCATCGTCACCAAGGTTTACTGCAGTAGTGACAGCCTCCTCGAACGAAGATGTGTTTCGAACGCACCAGATGGCTTGTGCGATACATGTCCATACTGAACCGTTGCTGGGGTAGCCAGGAAGTGTTGGGTTCCATTGATCACTTAACATGTCGGCATAGATGTCGTGCTGTGGGCCACTCACGATGTCAAGAATGTCGACAAATGAGTCATCGAATGAACCAGAGATGATGATTCGACGAATGAGTTCAGCAACAATTGCCGCACCATACGATGCGCCTTCTTCATAGTGGGTGAGATCGGATTGTTGACGTGCAATCTTTGCAGTCCTTGGGGCACCCCATCGAACGCCGGCAATTGCAATTGGCACGATACGCATGACGGAGCCGTTACCTGCTGACTGGCCGAGGTAAACGTGTGCTTCTTCGGCTGCAGTCATGTAGTCGGAATTGCTGAGTGAAACACGAGTGGTGTTTCCAATGTCGCGTGCAGTTTCTGCCCATGCCTTGAAGTGATTCCATGTTGTTTCTGGATCAAACTTTCCATCGACAAGTGATTCAGCAAGAGCAAGAGCCATCTGTGTGTCATCGGTGAATTCACCTGGCGCCCAATTGAAACTGCCGCCACCAATGAGTTCTCCTGTGCCGCTAACAACTGGAGTAGGGAAGGTGCGGAAGTATGTGCCGGGCTCATTGAATTCGAATGGTGCGCCGAGGGCATCGCCAACTGCGGTTCCAGCTAACGCACCGAGAACGGCATGAAGTTGACGTCGGGTGAGGTTTCGAGGATCGAGTGGTTCTTTTGTTATCTGTGTCATAGGGCCTCCGTGGTGTTAGGCGAATAGGGTATGACAGACTATAAACGGAGGGTGTGTGGGGATTTCCGAAAGGCTTGCAATTACTGGCTTTTGCGAGAAAAGCAAAAGCCCCGCGATTTGCACCGCGAGGCTGTTACTCGGACTTGTCAACCCAAGAACTTAATCATAGGGCTGGCAAGTTCTATTCGGGCTTGTCACTCCAAACATGAGTGTATGGGAAAACAACAGAGGCGGAACCTTGCGGTTCCGCCTCTGACTACTTTGCGTGTCCTCGTTTTGTGAGAACGAGCGAGCTTTGCACGAGCGTCGCATTTTGTTTTGATGAGAGCCCAGGAGGGGAATCGAACCCCTGTCTTCGGATCCACGAATCCGTCGTTCTGCCACTGCACTACCAGGGCCTCGACAGTTATGTGTGAATCGGGTTTTGGTTTTGGAAAGAGAATGGCCCGGCGCTTTCGCACCGGGCCATCGACGGATTCGTGTACTAATAAGTGTACCGAGAGGCACTGCTAGGGGAAAGAGAACTTAGGAGTTCAAGATTGCGATGACATCGTTATGCAACGCGGTGTTGGTGGAGATGGCAGAGTCGGCGCGCCAGTTAGGTGTGCCTGTTCGATCTGACAATGTTCCACCTGCTGCGTGAACGATGGGGACTAACGCTGCAATGTCGTATGGCTCGAGTCCGATTGCATCGACTGCGATATCAACTGCGCCTTGTGCGACCAACATGTGTTGCCAGAAGTCGCCAAAGCCACGGACACGTTTCACGGTTTGAGTAAGTCGTGCAATGTTCTGGCTCTTGCCGGCACTGTTCCATGCATCGTTTGCCGTAATGGAGAGGTGAGAGTCATAGAGAGAGGTGACATCGCTGACATGAATGGCATGTCCGTTGCAAAATGCTCCACTGCCTTCGTAGCCCCACCAGCGAGTTGCCATAGCGGGAGCAGACACAACGCCAAGAACGGGGCCGCGGTCGCGATGCACGAGACCAATCAGAGTTGCCCAGACGGGAACACCGCGCACGAAGTTTGATGTGCCGTCGATGGGGTCGATGACCCATGTGTATTCACCATCGCCACCAGAGCCATGTTCTTCTCCGTACCAAGCGTGGTGAGGGCGTTGCTCACGAATGAGATCCATAATCAACGTTTCAGTGCCACGGTCAACTTCGGTGACTTCTGTTTGGTTTGCTTTGAGGTCAACTGTGAAATTGCGTGCAGCAAAGCGGGGAAGAGTGAGAGCGTCAGCAGCATCGGCAAGCGACAACGCGAATTGCAGTTCAGCTGCGAGGTCTATTGCGTTCTGGGCCATGCGTCTACGGTAGTGGCTGCGGCACGTCAGGGGCAGGAGAAATGCAAGAGCCCTGACGCTTGCGCATCAGGGCTCTCAACATCAGACTCGTGACTCTGTTCAGAACGGTAGCGCCGAGGGGGATCGCTTTTGAAAAAAGTGTTCGGTTTTCCGACGGTTTTGTCCTGTGGACTGAACGTCGGTTTTGAAACGAGGCGGGCGGGCGCGGAAAGCGCGGAATGCCTTACGAAATGAGGCGGGTGACGGCTGCGGTAATTCCGGCAGCATCGAGGCCGTAACGGGCGAGAATCACGTCGGGCTTGTTATGCGGGATGAACTGTGTGGGAACACCAAGTGATTCAACACGAGTTGCAGGGTTCAGTGCATGAATGGACGTTGCAATAGATGCGCCGATGCCACCATCAAGAATTCCGTCTTCGGCAGTAAGAACTGTGGTGTGTGATGCAGCGAGTGAAATCATGGCGGGGTCTAGCGGTGCACAGCAACGAACATCAATGAGAGTGGCGTTGATACCAGCAGCAGTAAGTGACTCGAGTGCTTTTTCTGCAGCGCCGACCATTTTGCCAATGGCAAGAATGGCAATGCGGCCATCACCAGTTGCCAGTGTGTGCGAGGTGGTGCCAGAACCAATTGCAGCATTGCCGACGGAACGTGCGGTGCCTTTCGGGTAACGAATAACAACAGGGCCACTGCTTGACAGGGTCATTGCGTCGTGAAGCATTTGTTGCAGTTCTTCAAGACATGACGGTGCAAAAACGCGCATGCCGGGAACTTTAGAAAGAAGTGCCATGTCGTAGACACCGTGATGGCTTGGGCCGTCATCACCGGTGATGCCTGCGCGGTCGAGACAAAAGACAACAGGAAGGCGATGCAAGGCAACGTCGTAGACAACTTGATCCCACGCGCGCGAGAGGAATGTGGAATACAAGGCAACAACTGGGCGTAAACCACCCATGGCCATTCCGGCTGCTGCGGTTACTGCATGTTGTTCTGCAATACCAACATCGAAAAATCGGTTTGGGTATTTCGCTTGAAAATCAAGAAGCCCGGTTGGGCCTGGCATTGCAGCGGTGATTGCGACAACGCGTGGGTCTATTGCAGCTTCGCGCAGAAGCGCTTCGCTGAATGCACCGGTGTACCCAGCGACTGCAGTTTTGGTTGGGCCATCTATGGGGTCGAACTTTGGTGTGTCGTGCAGATGCTTCTCGTCGTCATCTTCGGCAGGTGAATAGCCCTGGCCTTTGTGCGTAAGCACGTGAATAACAATGGGGCCTTCGTCTTCGCGGGCAAGGGCCGCATTGAATGCTTTTTCTAGTTCTGCAATGTCGTGACCATCGAATGGACCAATGTATTGAATACCAAGAGCTTCGAAAAAAGCAGGCGGCTGTAGGAACTCGCGCACTGCAGCTTTGAAAGCTTCCATTCCTTGTTCTGCTTGCTTACCAATTACAGGAATATCACGCAGGAATGCTTCAAACTTACGTTGACGTCGAACATAGACAGGGTTGAGACGAATCTTTGTGAGGCCACGTGACAGTTTTCCTGTTACGCGGTCAGGCAATTTCTGTTCTTCGATCACATCATCAGCTTCGAAGCCTGCGGCTGAAGTGAGATTAGAAATTGTGGGGGCGTAGCTGCGGCCGTTGTCGTTCAGCACAATGATGACTCGGCTCTTTGAATGACCAAGGTTGTTCAGTGCTTCGTACGCCATGCCTCCAGTCATAGAACCATCGCCGATGACGGCAACGATGTGTCGATGTGGTGCAACACCTGCATCACGTGCAATAGCTAAACCGTGTGCATATGACAAGACAGTTGAGGCATGACTGTTTTCAATGAAGTCGTGGCGTGATTCTTCACGGTTCGGGTATCCGGAGATTCCATCTTGTTGACGCAAGCCAGCAAAGCCGGCTTTGCGACCAGTGAGAATTTTGTGCACGTAGGCCTGATGTCCGGTGTCCCACAAGATCGGGTCCGTCGGGCTTTCGAAAACGCGATGCAAAGCGATGGACAATTCAACTGCACCAAGGTTCGACCCTAAGTGGCCGCCTGTTTCGCTGACGGCGTTGACAATGAAGTCGCGGATCTCTGTTGAGAGCGATGACAATTCATCTGCCGTGAGGCCACGAAGATCGGCCGGTTGGGAGATGCGGTCGAGAATCGCCATGGGTTCTAAGGCTATCTCTCGGGGTCGTTGCGACCCCAGTGACAACAACTACGGTGCCCATATGGCTGACATCTTTGATCTGAACGGAAAAGTGGCTTTGGTCACCGGCGGCAATGGGGGCATTGGACTTGGCATGGCTCGCGGCCTTGCAAGTCGTGGGTGTGACATCGCAATTTGGGGCACAAATGCCACGAAGAATGCAACGGCTCGTGCAGAGCTAGAAGCAATGGGAGTACGTGTGGCGGATTTCATTTGTGATGTGGGCGACCAATCACAAGTAGAGGCCGCGTTTGTTGCAACGGTGGAAGCGCTTGGCCGTGTTGATTCGTGTTTCGTAAACGCAGGTGTTGGTGGTCACGCAGAGAGTTTCGTTTCCATGACTGATGACGAATGGCATCGAGTGATGCGTGTGAACTTAGATGGCGCGTTTTATACGGCACAGGTAGCAGTGCGCCACATGGTGGCTGCGGGCAACGGCGGGGCAGTGGTGTTCACAACATCTGGGTCTGCGTATTACGGCCAAGCACGCGGGCAGCATTACGGAGCATCTAAAGCTGGCGTCATTTCCATGATGAAGGCAATTGCTGTTGAACATGCGCGTCATGGGATTCGGTGCAATGCAATTCTGCCTGGTTGGATTGAAAGTGAAATGACCGAAGCTGCATTGGGTTGGGACACGTTCATTGCAAAAGTATTGCCACGTGTGCCGCTGCGCCGGTGGGGAGACCCGAATGACTTTTCAGGAATTGCTGCGTACTTTGCAAGCGACGCAAGCAAGTATCACACTGGCGATGTGATCACCATTGACGGCGGCTACCACAGCTTTTAGTTACTACTACGTGTTGCTCGTGGGGTGCGCGGAGCGGAATTGTTCGAACTTTGCGTCGAGGCGTCGTTGATTAAGCGAGTGAAATAAACCGCCAAGGGTGAAACCGCCGGCGAGCGCGAGAATTCCACCGAGGCCGTCAACCCAGTAATGGTTAGCAGTCACGATGATGCAGAACAATGTGAGCGCTGGGTACAACAGAACCGCTGCACGAATCCATTTACGACGTGCGAGTGGCCAGATAGCAAACGCACACCATGATGCCCATCCGATGTGAAGGCTTGGCATGGCTGCGTATTGGTTTGAACGTTTTGCCACGCCGCCGGAATCAAAGTCCCATGGGCCGCCGTAGACCTTCAACGTGTCGACAAATCCGAATTCGGTTGCGCCGTTGTAGTTGCGCAGTTTCGTAGGGATGCAGTCACCGCCGAAGGTCTGCTTAGGAATTTCCTTGCCGGCAACGATGACGGTTGCAGTGCCAGGGCACGGGGCGTCGAGAAGACGTGGAGGCATGAGGGGAAAGAGGGCGAAACCGATGATGGCAAGGCCAGTCATAGCGGCAAGTGCGTTGCGGAAAAGTGGGAACACGTCTTTGCGGCGGTTGAGAAGAACGAAAAAGACTGTGATGGTGACGATGAAATGGGCGGTGCCGTAATACGTGTTCATCAGCTGCAGAACCCACTTATATGGAAGGAACAATTGCTGGATTGATTCCTCGTGGTACAGCCCGATGCCGCGCTCGAAACGGATGACCTTCATGGCGTTGTTGAACGAGTTCAGCGGGATGTCGTCACCCTTAACGCGGATGGACCCGAAGCGGTTACGGGTCAGCGAATAGATGAAATAGAACGCGCCCATGATGAGGATCTCTTTCCACCACCAGGTGCGGTGCTCGCGCACCTCATCTGGTTCAGGGATAGGAATGGCGTCTGTCATGGTGTCTATACATTAGGTCGCTCGGGGCTGGGGCTCACGCCGTCAGTAGGATGGAAAGGTGAGCCTTATTGATCTGTCACATGAGTTCGATTCCAGCGTTTTGTCGCGGGTACTAGCAAAGGGGCGGTCCACAGGGGCCGGGTTCTCCGAGGTGTTTATTGAAGATAAACGCTCGATGGGGGCAAGCCTTGACGATGGGCTGGTTGAGCAAGTGTCTAGCGGCCGTGACTCGGGCGCAGGTATTCGCGTGATTAATGGTGAGACCACTGGTTTTGCATACACAGCTGATTTGTCTGAAGCGGGCCTCATGGCTGCAGCTGGTGCGGCTGCTGCTGCAGCAAGTACTGGTGATGGTGGAACACACACCGTTTCTTTAGGAACTGCGAAGCGTCACCCTGTGAACACAGTGCGCATTGCGCCACAGAGCGTGCCGAAAGCGCGCAAAGTTGAATTGCTGATGATTGCTAATGATGCAGCACGTGGGATTGATTCAAGCATTGTGCAAGTGTCGGCAGGGTATTCAGATGCAACACGTCGCATTCTGATTGCAAACTCTGATGGAGTTTTTGCAACAGATGAGCAAGTGCGCACCATCTTTCGCGTCAGCGCAGTTGCTAACGGTGATGCTGGAATGCAAACCGGATACGACTCGTTGGGTCACACCATTGGGTTTGAATTGTTCGAAGAAGAAAACATTAATGAGTTGGCAGAGCGTGCAGCTCGCCAGGCCGTTACCAAATTGCGTGCGCGTCCTGCACCAAGTGGTGCATTGCAAGTAGTTATCAAGTGCGGATCAGGTGGAGTGTTGTTTCACGAAGCATGTGGTCATGGCTTGGAAGCAGACCTTGTTGCCCGTGGCGCAAGTGTGTATGCAAATCGCGTGGGTGACCAAGTGGCATCGCCACTTGTAACGCTTGTTGATGACGGCACGATGAGCCGCGAGTGGGGCGCAATCGGAATTGATGACGAAGGGCATGAAAGCCAGCGCAATGTTCTGATTAAAGATGGCGTGCTGACCGATTACATGTGGGACCACATTCGTGCCAACAAAGAAGGTCGTGCACCAAGCGGTAACGGACGTCGCCAAAGTTACGAACACCTGCCAATGGTTCGTATGACCAACACATTTGTGTTGAACGGCAGTGATGAACCAGATGACATTGTTCGCGCTACTGAATACGGCGTATACGTAGCCAAGTTGGGCGGCGGTCAAGTGAATACTGCAAGCGGTGACTTTGTGTTCGGCATGACCGAGGCGTATCTCATTGAGAACGGCCAAATCACTGAGCCATTGCGTGAGAGCAACCTGATTGGTAACGGACCACAAGTGTTGGCAGACATTGACATGTTGGGTAACGACTTTGCAATGGGTAACCCAGGCATGTGTGGCAAAGACGGACAAGGCGTGCCGGTAGGCGATGGCCAGCCAACGTTGCGTGTGAAGTCACTCACCATTGGCGGAACTGCAGCATGAGTCGCCATACCGTTGATGATCTGCAAGCGATTGCAGATGCCATTGTTGCAATGGCTGAACCTGGTGAACAGATTGAAGCAAACGTTGCGCGGTCACGCGAGACAGATATTCGTGTGTACAACGGTGAACTAGAACATTTCGTTTCGGCACAGAGCCAGGGCATCAGCGTGCGGGTTATCAAAGATGGTCGTACGGGTTCGTCGCATGCGGGAACGCTTGATGAGACCGCATGGCGCGAAGTACTTGCAGAGGCACGTGAGAACGCAACTTTGGGTGGCGTTGATGAATGGGCAGGGCTTGCTGAACCAGATGGCGTTGCCATTGTGGAACAAGAACTGTGGGACGACACTCTTGATGCTTTTGATACCGCAAAGAAGATTGAGATTGCCAAAGAACTAGAGCGCGCAGCAGTAGGTGCAGACCCGCGAGTACGCATTGATGATTCGAACTATTCAGATGGAGCAACAGAAGAAGCGTTTGCAACCACTATGGGTATTCGCAGCAGTGGTCGTTCGAATAGTTGTTATGCAAGCGTCAGCGTGATGGCTGATGACGCTGGTGAAACACAAACAGGTTGGGCATATGCGCTTGGTAAGAACCCTGCAGAGTTTGATTTGGCAAAAGCTGGTGTTGAAGCAGCGAACAAAGCAACCGGGTTGCTTGGTGCAGTAAAGCCGCCAAGCAAGCGCACAACAGTTGTGCTTGACCCAATGGTTACGGCGCAGTTTCTTGGCATTATCGGATCCACATTGAACGGTGAGAGCGTGGTGAAGGGTCGCAGCTTGTTCGCAAACCGTCTCGGTGAAGCAGTGGCAAGCCCGCTGATTACTTTGGTTGATGACCCAACTGATTCGCGCGCATACACAGCATCTGAAATTGATAGCGAAGGTTTGGCTGCTCGCCGCAATGTGCTGATTAAAGATGGCGTGTTGCAGATGTTCGTACATTCGTCGTATTCAGCACGTCGCGCAGGCACAAAGAGCACAGGTAACGCCGTTGGTGGCGGAGTCGGATGCTTGGCACTGCAGCTGACACCCGGCACGAAGACCCAGGAAGAACTAATTGCAGACATTGAAGAAGGCGTTCTGATTCAGAGCGTGCAAGGTTTGCATTCTGGTGTGAACCCAATCTCTGGTGACTTCTCTACTGGTGCTTCTGGCGTCATGATTCGAAATGGCAAAGTTGCTGAACCAATTCGTGAGTTCACTATTGCTTCCACCTTGCAGCGCATGTTGCTTGATGTGTTGGCAATTGGAAACGATGTTGACTGGTTGCCAATGCGTGCAGCTGGCGTATCAATGGTGATTGCAGATGTCACCATGAGCGGGGCGTAACTGCTCATGGGCAGTGCGGCCGCGGCTGCAATAGAGCGCCATCCTCATTTGGCAACGCCATGCCGTGATGGTTACGTGCGTGTAGATATGCATTCACACACCATGTTTTCTGGTGACTCCACCACAACGCTTGACGAAATCATTGAATCGGTAGTGGAAGCTGGCATTGACGTGCTGTGCGTGACAGACCACAACGCCATTGAAGGTGCAGTGCGTTTGCAGCGTGAACTTGAAGGCGACGGAATATGTCGCGTGATTGTTGGCGAAGAAGTGCGTACTCATACAGGTGAAATAATTGGTCTGTTCTTGACTGAACGCATTTCGTTTGGCGACAATGCCATAGACACTGCAACACAGATTCGTAAACAGGGTGGGGTTATGTATGTGCCGCACCCGTTTGACCCGATGCGTCGTAATCTCACCGAAGCATCATTGATTGAACTGACAGATCTTGGGTTGGTAGATGCCATTGAGGCGCATAATTCAAAGACTTCGTTGCAGTCGTTGAACAAACGGGCACGTGAATTTGGTGAATCACATGGGTTGGCATTGGGCGCTGGCAGTGATGCACACGTGCCACATGCATTAGGCAGTGCCTTTGTAGAAATGCCTGATTTTGATGGGCCAACTGATTTCTTGGCAAAGCTTGGCGAAGGCGTTTTAGTAGGCCATCACTGGGATATGCATCGTCCGTGGAGCGCACGCATTGTGCCCTCGGTAACAGAAGAGTATTAGCGGTTCAGCAATACCGGAATTTCACGTGGGCCACGTACTTGACCGTTTGCCCACGTAGTTTTCTTTGACTTGTCGAGTGAGTAGTTCGGGAATGCACGAAGCCATTCCTGGAACGCCACCAACATTTCCAAGCGTGCAAGGTTTGAACCTGCACAACGATGAATGCCAACACCAAACGCCACGTGGCGGTTGTCTTGGCGATCAAGTTGGAAGATGTGAGCGTCTTCGAAAGCTGCAGGGTCGTGGTTTGCGGCAGGGAAGGTGACAAGTGTTTGTTCACCAGCGCGCATTGGGCATCCAGCAATTTCAACGTCATTAATTACTTTGCGTGCCATGGTGACAGGTGCGTAGTAACGGAGTACTTCTTCATTCGCGGTGTTCCACAAGGGATCATCATTCGGAACTGCAACGAGGCGTTGTACTTCGTCGTTGTGTTGTGCGAAGTGCCAGAGGCCTGAACCAATCGCGCTCCAGGTGGTGTCGATGCCCGCAATGATTTGCAGACGGATGTAACCGACCTTGATATCCCACGCAACTTCCTTGCCGTCAATTTCAGCATTCGCAATTGTGGTGAGAAGGTCATCTTTTGGATTTACGAGACGATCTTTCAAGATGGCATCGATGTAATGCGTCATCTCGGTGAGAACCTGCAAACGTACGGTGTTGTCTTTTGGTGCTAACTGGAAGTTCTTGTAGATCCAGTCGCGGAACAAGTCAGCATCTTCTTCAGGAAGGCCGGTGAGAATGCAAATGCCATGTACGGGAATGTGCTGTGTGTATTGGACGGCAGCATCAACTGCATCCATGCCGTCAAGGTCTTTGATGAGCTTGCGGCAAAAGTCGCGCATGTCTTGTTCAATTTCTGCAACCGCTTTGGGGTTGAATGCAGGAAGAATCACGCGACGGTGTCCGTGGTGATCTGGTGGATCAGATGTAATTGGTGGCGCTGGTGCACGTGGCGCATCAGGACGACTGACGTTGACCCAAATTGAAGAGAAGTCTTCAGTGTTGTTTGCAATGTCGCGCACCGCTTCCATGGTGACTGGCATGAATGCACGGCCATAGCGCTCGGTGGAACCGACGGGGCATTGTTCGCGCACACTGTTCCAGATATCGATGGCGTTTTCACCCCAACCGTCGTCAAGCCAGTCCCAGTCATTTACCCAGTCTTTGACTGGTGCTGATTCGATTTTGTCGTCTGATCCGTATGCCATGGCAATTCCCCCGGTCGTCGTTAGACCAAGAGATTAGTCAGGAATATCAGTAGATACGACTTGGACGGGCCTAGGTGGCCAGCACTAGTGAGGCGTCACCGTTGCGTGATGCCGTAGCGACAACTGCGGCAGATTCTGCAGGGACCGCAATAGTGATGCCGTTGGTTGGCGAGACCTCTATTACAAGCGCTCCGGCTGCGATAACAGTGTCTGCAGTGACGACATCAACATGATCGCCAGCAATGACCGTGGGGGCCACAAGGTCGGTAGGCATGGCTACCCCTCGCCATCCGGAAGGAATCTGAATACGGGCATTATCGCGAATGATCATTGACGTAGAAAGTGCAGTGCGAGAGGAGAGTGCGATTCGGGTTCGGGCGTTGGCGGGAATTTCCGTGAGTGCATCGGGCGGCTGAATTGCAAGTGGCAGTGCAACTCGATGAGTGTTTGCATTGGTGAGTGATTCACCGGCAGCAAGGTTGCTTGATGTAACCAAGATAGATGTTTGTGATGTCCATTGATGTTGGGAGGTTCGCGTTGAATGCACGGTTCGTGCCACAAGAAAACCAATGACCACAGATACCACGAGAACTGCAATGAGTTGGGCGCGGCGCTGAATCTGTAATGCACGAATGAGCACATTAAGGAGAGTGGTGAATTGCGCAATTGCAGTGCGCAGAAAAAAAGTGAGTGATTTCATAGGAACCCTTTCAGGTACCTATGTGTGCACTACCTAGTCAGAAGAGGAAGATGATGGGGAAGGTGCGGCTGCTGGCGCAGGAGCTGCTGCGCTAGAGGACGAATCACCAGATGAGCTAGGCGCAGGAGTGCTGCCTGACTTGCCGCTGTCTGTTTTGTAGAAGCCGCCACCCTTGAAGGTGATGCCGACCGGGAGAAAGACTTTTTTGACGGGACGAATGGTGCCGTCGACGGGGTGCTTGGCCTCGGTGAGCGAGTCTTCAGAGAAATCTTGGAA
>Ga0209296_1002706_pt1 | contig 12505 bp, 10 predicted proteins | sample S_130206_EF_Meta_FD_187319 | JGI IMG/M metagenome (GOLD analysis project Ga0209296, IMG submission 187319) | Freshwater microbial communities from Lake Simoncouche, Canada to study carbon cycling - S_130206_EF_MetaG (SPAdes) (version 2) | ecosystem: Environmental > Aquatic > Freshwater > Lake ...
CGCAAACCGTTAGTATCCTTAATATCTATCATTTAGCAGAGTTTGGTAACTGGTTAGAAACTAATTATAACAAAACACCGCATCATAACTATGTATTGTATCCAGACTATTTAAGTTTAGCGGCATTACCCGATTTCTACAAAGAAGAACTGCGTAGTCATTATGCAAATAGATTACATGAATGGCAACGCAAAGATTTATTAAATAAATTACATGAACCGTACCAACCAGACTTGCTACAAAAAGCAAAAGAGTTTATAATAGCAGTTGATAACGCACGTGGATTAGATTATAAAAACTATATACCGGAATTAAAAGATATACTATAATGATATTCCCTAATAAAATACCAGGTGTAACACCGAAAAGTGAATTGCTACCCTATTTAAAAATGACACACCCTTATTTTTCTGTAGTAAAAGATAAAACTGTATTAGAAATAGGTCCGCAGTTTGGATGGCATACTGAACTATCATTAAGTTATAATCCTAAATCAATAACTTTGATTGAGAATGATATAAATGTTATAGAATTGTTAAATAAAACTTATAACGGCAATAATAAAGTAACAATTATACAAGATGATATATACCATCATTTACCTATTAATAATACTTCATATGACGTAGTTGTTTGTTGTGGGGTCCTATATCATTTTCATAGTCCATTTTATTTACTTGAATTAATTGCAAACCAATGCGACCCTGAAACAATTATAATTGAATACCCATATAGTCCTATAAAAAATTTAAATACTGTTAGTTTCGGAGAAGAACAAATTAATGTGTTGGCAGAAAGATGGGTAAATAAAGGTTGGAAGTCAATTCGTTTAAAAATTGGAATTTCTGGTGATTTACTAAAAACTGCCATGGAACATCTAGGTTATGAATTGATAGAATTATCCGAGAACATTCAAAAAGGCACAACTACTGTTAAAGTAAGTTTATACATTTTTAAAAAATATGATACCAATAATACCCGATAAAATTAAAGACTCATTCTGTTCAGCTAAATGGCTAATGGCAACTATGCACTTTGGCATGGGTGAAAATCACTCATGTTACCATCCACCAATTCATCGGTGGAACTTAGAAGATGTAAAGCGTGATCCCAGTATGTTACACAACACACAGCACAAGATTGAACAGCGTAGGCAAATGATGAATGGTGAGAAGCCAAAAGAATGCTACTACTGCTTTGATATGGAAGCAATCAATCCTAACGTTATTAGTGATAGAAAACGATTCACTAATGAACACTATGCTATTGAACGTAGACGAGAATTAATTGATGCACCATATGATAAGCATGTTAATCCGAGTTATTTAGAGTTAAGCTTTAGCAACGTGTGTAACTTTGGTTGCAGTTATTGCAGTCCTGGTCAAAGTAGCAAGTGGGAGAATGAAGTACGCAAATATGGTAGCTATCCTGTAGAAGATCCTACTGTACATGCTGACAAGATGCATGACATGCTCCCAGAAGATGACAATCCATACATTGACGCATTTTGGAAGTGGTTACCTGACGCATATAAAGACTTGAAGTATCTACGTATTACCGGCGGAGAACCATTAGCAACACGTAACTTTATGAGATTGCTAGATTTTGTAGCAGAAAATCACAACCCTAACTTAACATTAGTTGTTAATACAAATCTATGTGTACCTGATAAGAACTTGAATATGTTCTTTGAGAAAGCAACTACACTATTAAATGCTAAAACTATTAAAGGTCTTGAAGTGTATACCAGTATGGATACATGGGGACCTCAAGCAGAATACATACGTGATGGTTTAGATATCAATCGTTGGGAACAAACTGTACGTAAAGTTAGTACAACGTTTCATGTACCTATTCGTGTAATGGTTACATTTGGACTAATGAGTATCTTTAACTTTCAAACATTTGCTGAGAAAATTATACAAATGCGTAGTGAAGGTATTGATATCATGTTTAACTGTGCTAGATTAGTTGATCCTAAACAGTTTGATTTAAGAATACTTCCAGACTATTGTGACAAGTATTTTACTAGAATGAATACATTCATTGTAGACAACGGTCAAATTGTAAATGTAGAACGTGAAACATGGCAAATGGTCTATGACTTTTGGAAAGCAAGACATGACACTATGACAACTGAAGACCGTGAATGGCGTAGACAACAGTTTGCTAAATTCATCAGTGAATACGATAAACGCAGAAATAAAAGTTTTGAAGAAAACTTCCCGGAGATATCGGGGTGGATTTAAGTAAATATAAAAATTGTAGGGCACATAAACAATGGATTTTTATAAGCAATAATCCAAAACCTTACCGACCTTGTTGTTGGTTTCGTTCAGATATTGTAGCTGAGTCATATGAAGAATACCATGATAAATTAGCAAAATTAGATATAGAAAAAAATTGTCAATATTGTATTAAAATGGAAGAACAAGACGGTGGCGATTGGAGCCCACGCACATTATTTGAAAGCCAAACCGATAACAATACTTTTGTAATTACGGCAAGCATTGATAATGTGTGTAATTTAAAATGTGTAACCTGCAATCCAGTTAATAGTACGCAAATTGCCGCTGAATTAGAGCCAAAAAATAAATATGAATTAGCAAACAAAAAACGATTTTTACAAGTAACAAATCAATCTTTTGCAAAGGTAGATTTTATTAAACAATCATTATTAGCTAATGAACTTGATAATATCAGACTTGAGTTTTTAGGCGGTGAGCCAATTTTAAATCCAAAAGTATTTGAGTTATTAGATTGGTTAGCTACTCAACCTAAAGCTAAAGATAGAATATCTATTGCAATTACTAGTAATGGTGCAGTGTTTAGTAATAAACTATCATCCTATCTTGATAAATTTAAACGATTAGGAGTTCAGTTTAGTATAGATGGTACTGGGAAACGATTTGAACACTTACGCTTCAACTCAGTAGAAGATAACATGAACTCAAATATTGATAATTACTATTCAATGGGACTACCAATTAGTTTTAATTTTACTATATCTTGGATGAATATGTTAAATTTTGCAGACACTTACAACTGGATGCAAACTAAATATTCCAAATTAAACACAATGCTAATAACCAAACTAGAACAGCCCAATGGATATTGTGTTGAAATATTGCCTAAAAAATTAAGACAGGATATATTCGAGTCGGAACTTAATAGATTTAATAAACCAATAAATGACATTTTTGAAAAAACTATTGATGTTTACAAACAGCATGTAACCACTGGTGGAACAGATGATTTTAATATGCCGATATTGATAAAAGGTGTTACTGACCTGTTCGAATTAGATATTAAGCGTAAAGTAGACCACTATCCTATATTTAAACAAGAATATGACTTATTGCTACAATATATGTCACCCGAACAAAAAGAATTACTGACTGCAACTATTTTAAAGTATAGAAATGTATTATAACAAAGTTTTCCAGAACTAAATAATACTACATGAACTTAATTGAAAAAGCGTCAACTAGTAAAACATTTTGTATATATCCATGGATACATCAATATGTAGACCCAACCGGTGATGTAAAACCCTGTTGTTTGTATAACCCCAACAAAGAAGGTACTGGAAATCTTAAAGATAATAGTCTTAAAGAAATTTGGAATAATGACATTAACAAACAAATGCGTTTAGATATGCTTAACGGTGTCACTATACAAGGTTGTTCAAAATGTAATAGTAGGGAAGGTATAAGTACTCCTCACCGAGACGAAGCCAATCAAATTTGGCATCACACAATACAAAGTGTAGTCGAACAAACAAACGATAACGGTTCGTTGCCCACACATCAACTAAAATACATAGATGCAAGATTTAATAATTTGTGCAATTTTAAATGTAGAACCTGCGGACCCAGATTCAGCACTAGTTGGTATGATGATTATCAAACTACAAGGAATGAAAAAATACCCGATAAATTTCCGAAAACACTATTGTATCCCGGTAATACAAAAGAGCACCTATTAGAAGAAATCACTGAGCATTTACATTATGTAGAACGTATTTATTTTGCAGGTGGCGAACCAATGATGCAGGTAGACCATTATTTAATATTAGAAAATTTAATTAATTTAAAAAATATAGGTGTTATTACCAAACTCCCCGTTATTATCTATAGCACTAATTTTAGTTCATTAAAGTTAGGTAATCGTTCTGCGATTGATTTATGGAAACAATTCCCATCAGTTGTGTTAAATTTAAGTATTGACGGTAGTTATGAACGAGCCGAATATTGGCGTAAGGGCACCAATTGGAATGATATTATTGACAATTTAAAAACAGTAAAAAATGCCGGAGCCTCCACTCAAATGTGTATTAATTACACATTGTCTTGGGTTAACGCATTTAATTTACCCGACTTGCATAAAGAATGGATCACATTGGACTATATAAATCCAAATAAAATCAATGTCAATTGCTTAGACGATCCTAATATGTATTCATTAAAAGGTATACCCACATGGAAAAAGAAACAAATTGAACAAAAATTTTTAGAACATATTGACTGGTTGCGTAACATAAAATCAAATAGTAATAGATATATTAAAGTATATGATAGAACAATAAAACAATTTACAGACGCTATTAGTTTTATGAATAGTTTTGATTCTGGTAATGATTTTATATACAAAGAAAATTTCAAAGAAGTAAACAATAAGTATGACCGTGTTCGTGATGAAGATTTTTTAAAAGTGTTCACTGAACATACAGATATGATAGAATTTATACAAGAAAGATAATAATGGATTTAACACCTTATAAAAATTGTTTAGCAATAAAAAATAGTATTTTCATTGCTAATGAAGAAAAACCATATAGACCCTGTTGTTGGTTCAAAACATACATAGATGCTACAGATATTAATGATTATAAACAACAACTTTCTGAAATGGATTTAGAATATAATTGTGATTATTGTATTAAACAAGACCAAGGTGGAAGTTATAGCTATAGACAAATGTTTAAAGATCCAAATGAAATGGTTATAACTGCATCGTTTGATAATATTTGTAATTTAAAATGCGTTACCTGCACACCTAACAATAGCACTCAAATTCTTGCAGAGAGATTTAAATTTGATGAAAAGGTTGGTGCTGAATATACTAGAAAATATATTACAGAAGTTGTAGCCAAACAGGCCCCCAAAAAAATAGACTTTATCAAAACTACTTTAGCCAATGCTACATTTGATAGACCGAGCCACTTGCGATTTGATATATTAGGTGGAGAACCACTAATTAATCCGGCAATTTTTGAATTTTTGGATTGGTTATCTGACCAACCATACGCTAATCAAACTATAGTAGCACTTACTACAAACGGTACAACTTATACAGATAAGTTAACAAAATATTTGGATAAATTTATTAGATTAGGTGTTCAGCTTAGTATAGATGGTATTGGTGAAGAGTTTGAATATTTACGTTACGGATCATCATTTGAAAATTTAGAACGGGTGTCTGATAGTTTCTATGAATTAAAAACTAAATATTCCAATTTTGGAATAGGAGCACACTACACACTTTCTTGGATGAACTGCTTGACATTTGCCGAATATTTTAATTGGTCACAATCTAGGTATCCTGAGTTAGAAATATATGTTAGTAAATTGCAAAGTCCCGATCATTATTCTATTGAACTATTATCATTAGAGATGAGAACAAAAATATTTGATGAAACAATGAAAAAGATAGAAACTCCGATTAATAAACATTATGAAAAGGCATTATTTTTATACAAAGAACATATGCTATCTACTGCATATGATGAGTATAATGAAAAATTATTACAGCACGGAATGTCTACGTTAAATGTAATTGATTACAGACGAAATGCCGACCATAGAAAAATAATAAAAAACTTTGTAAATTTTCTGTCGTTATCTAAAAAAAATCCGTGGTTTAATTATGTGACAAATACTAGACCTATTATTTGGGAAAATATGGATGTTAGATAAAAAGATTGAAGATTTGTCGGAACATTTTTGTAGTGTGCCATGGCTACAAATTCACACTGAGCCAAACGGTAAAGTATTTCCATGCTGTTATTATAGTTTTGATGCAAAGCATGATTTAGGCAATTGGAATAAAGAAAAACTAGTTGATATATTTAATAGTAAAAAATGGAATCAACTTAGAAAAGATTTTTTAGATGGTAAAAAACCTGAGGCTTGCACCCGTTGTTGGAAAGAAGAAGATTCAGGATCGACTAGTATGCGACAACGATTCAACGAACGATATTCTGATTTTCCTGACTATACAAATCAAAATGGCTACAATAAGTTAAAAGATATTATTACCTATACTAACGATGATGGATCAGTTGACGATATTAAACTAGCCACTATTGACTTAATTTTTAATAATTTATGTAATTTGAAATGCAGAACATGTGGTCCCGGATTGAGCACCGGATGGATACCGGATCAAATTAAGTTAGGTAGATACCAGATTAATCCAACATCATTGATAACCAATGATGGTGTATTACACATGCAGGATGATTTAGACTATCTTATTGATATGATTGATCCCTACACAGAAATACATTTTAGTGGTGGTGAACCAATGATGCAAGAAGAACATTATTTGTTTTTAAAACTATTGGTTGAACGAGGTAAAACACAAACAAAAATACGATATAATACTAACCTCACCGTTTATACTTTAAAAGATTATAATGCTTTTGAAATGTTACAGCACTTTGACAACGTATTCATTGTGGGTAGTATTGATGCTATGGGCACTGAGGGAGAATATATACGCAAAGGGTTTGATTGGGAACTTGCTAAAAAATGGATAGAAACTGCTAAGGAATATTTACCAAAAGCTGACTATGGAGTTAGTGCAGTATTCAGTTTATTAAATTGTTATGGATCAGTTGATTTGCATAGATATATGTGTGAGAGTGATGTATTTAAAAGACCAGATGGTAAAAATTTTGGATTTTATTTAAACACATTACATGCTCCTTCCCAATTACGTACTAAAATTTTACCACCAAACGTAAAATTAGAAGTTACTGAAAAGATTAATAAACATATCGAATGGTTAGCAGAAACGCAAGAACGTGATTTTAATTATGATGTAACCATTGCACATTGGAAAGATGCAATATTGTTTATGAACAGTGAAGATGAGAGCAAGCACCTAGCAAGATTTTATGTAGAAACAAACTTGCTAGATGATATTAGAAAAGAAAAATTTAGTGAGGTCTTTCCTTACTTAGATTCAAAATTTAAAGAATATTTAACAAATGAGTAATAACTTTAACCCAGTCGAAATGGCAAAGAATAGCAAAACATTTTGCATCTTTCCATGGATACAGCAATATGTAGGACCACCGGGAGACGTGAAGCCCTGTTGTGTTTATGATAACAAATCCGAAATTGGTAGTCTCAAAGAGAATACATTAGCAGAGATTTGGAACAACAACAAAACAAAACAAATGCGTCTAAACTTTCTTAACGGAATCGAAGAACCTAATTGCAGTATATGCAATCGCCGTGCGGGATTAGGACATGCACATAAGAATGAATACAATAGAATATTCTTTGAAAGTGATGAGGAAATTCAAAAAGTTGTTGCAAGTACTAATATAGACGGATCATTAGATGAACACAAACTATACTATATTGATGTAAGATATAACAATCTATGCAATTTAAGTTGCCGTAGCTGTGCACCTCACTTTAGTACTAGTTGGGTAATGGATCATCGCAAGTTGTATAGAGTATTTGGCAAACGAGATAAAGATGATGGTTTTCAATTTCCCGGCAAAACAGAAGAACAGGCAGTAGAAGAAATATTACCTCACTTAGCAACAGCAAAGATGATTTACTTTGCAGGTGGTGAACCATTGATGCAAAAGGAACATTATGAAGTACTCAATAAACTTATTGAATTGGGCAATACAGATGTAGAGATACGTTACAATACAAACTTCAGTAATTTCAAATTGAAGAAATACGACAATGTACTGGAGTATTGGAAGAAATTCAGTAACGTTCACGTGTATGCTAGTTTAGATGGTAGTCATGAAAGGGGTGAATATTGGCGAAATGGCATTGATTGGAAACAAGTCGTTGAGAATCGTAAGCAGATGATGGAAGAATGCCCTCATGTACACTTTATGATTTCATATACACTTAGCTGGCCAAATGCATTTAACTTAGTAGAGTTTCATAAAGAATGGGTAGATTTGGGATATCTTAGACCTGAACACATGATGATTAATCCATTAGATACTCCGCCATATTACTGTCTGAAAAATATCCCAGATTGGAAAAAATCAGAGATTGAAAAAGCATTGCAGAAGAATATTGACTGGTTAAAATCTTTAGACCCGAATTTCGGAATCATAAGTATGTATGAGATAGCAATTAAATTCATGTGGGATAAAAATGGACAATACTACAATGGAATTGACGAGAGTTTGAAAGAATTTAATAAAATTACTACACGATTAGATGAGATTCGTGACCAAAGTTTTTTTAGGGTCTATCCGGAACATACAAACATAAAGAATTATTTGATCCATAATAATTTAAACATATATGATGAATTAGATTACAGCGTACCAAAAAATAATAATGGACGAAAAAAAACTATTTAAGATAAGAGATGAAACAAGCCCTACAATGTGTTTGGCAAAGTTTCATGAGGCAAGCATCTGGGTTTACTCAGGTAAAATTGCCAGTTGCCATTATACACCTTTTATTCAAGTGGGTAATACAGTAGACACATTCTATAACCCCACTGAAAAACGTGAACAACAAAAACGTATGCTTGCAGGAGAACAACCACCTGCATGTGACAGTTGCTGGCGTTATGAAAATTTAGGATTGCGTAGCGATAGAACACGTAAGAGTTTAAGCTTTAAGGATCACTTATCAGCAGAAGATTATAAGAATCCTAATTATGTATTCAAGCCTAAGGCATTGGAGTTAGCATTTCAGAATACGTGCAACTTAGCATGTAGTTATTGTAGTCCTCAATTTAGCACAAGCTGGATGAATGATATCAGGGTCAATGGTGTTTATCAAGGTATCATTACTGATGACCGTAGACACTATCAAAAAGATATAAACGAACTCAATGAGATGATAGACCCTCCCGACATGACATTGTTTTGGGAATGGTTTGAAAGTGTTGCTACTAGTTTAGAATCTATCCGTGTTTCTGGCGGTGAGCCATTGATGCATGAAGAAGTATTTCGTGTGTTTGAAATGATGACAGAGATGAACTCTAACATTGAATGCGTGATACACAGCAACCTCTGTCAGAAACCAGTTATCATGGATAGATTCTTTGATAAGATAAGTGGGTTGACTAACTTGCGTATGAATATCAGTAATGAAAGTGCCGGTGATACAGCAGAATTCATTCGTGAGGGTATGATATACTCTGAGTGGTTAGAAAACATTGAACGATTGGCAAACAGTACAGTAAGAGAGTTTAGCGTAAGCACAACTGTAAGTGCAATAGCATTACAGTCACTTGACCAAATGTATTTAGACATTATTGCTATACGCAATCGTTCTAAAGTAAAACCCTATATATCAATCAACATGGTTGATAAGCCAGACTTTCAAGGCTTTGCTTGTTTAACACGTGAAGAACGTGACTTTTATATCAATAAATATACTAAGTTTTACGAATCAATTAAAGATGAGTTATTACCAGTAGAACATGAGCATTGTGCTAGACTACTTAAGTTTTTGAATGAAGGCTTCATTAAAGAAACACAACCTCAATTGCGTAAAGATAGTGATATATTCTTTGAGCAATATACACAGCGTAGAAATAAACCAGACAATTTAGCAAAATATATAGGATTAAGGTAATGGAAGAAAGAATGTATGACATAAATTGTGTAACACGATTGCACATTGAATTATCTAGTAGATGTAATGCCAGTTGCCCTGCGTGTAGCAGAAATCACAGTGGTGGCCCGGTTGCAGAAGATTTAGAACTGACTGACTTATCAATAGATGATATAAAAAGAATGGTTCCAGTAGAAATTGCAAAGAATATCAAAAATATAAATTTTTGTGGTAATGTGGGTGATCCTGGAATGGCACCTGACTTACTAGAGATACTAGAATATTTTAGAGAACACTCACCAAAAGTTGTTCAGCAAGTTAGAACCAATGGTGGAATGCGTAACGCAGAATATTGGACTAAATTAGGAAACTTTTTCTCAAGACAAACTGACCCAAATAATAAATTTTTATTTAATATGGCAGGAGTGGTATTCAGTGTGGATGGTCTTGAAGATACAAACCATATATATCGTAGGGGTGTAAAATGGGAGAAGTTAATTGCACATATGAGAGCATATAGTGCTACTGGCGCATATGCTGTATGGGAATGGTTAGTATTTGAACACAATCAACACCAAATTGAAGAGGCACGTGCATTAGCAAAAGAATTGAACTTTCAATTTATTGTTAAAAATCCATTAGGATTTGGAGAGTATGACGGGGAAGTTAAAGGCTTATCAGTCTACAACAAAGAAGGTGAATATGAATATTCTATATGGCCTGCTAATCACAAAGGTGTAAAATCAGGACCTACTTTTGGAGAGAAGGTAGATTTTACTCGTATGATTAAAAGTATACCCATCATGAATGAATTTAGTAAAGAATTAGAAAAAACATCTACTATAAAATGTAAATCTATTGAACGAAAAGAATCTCAAGAGGTTTATATTTCTGCTACAGGATATATGTTGCCCTGTTGTTTCTTAGGTGGAGTCTTTGGACAATTTAATTCTTCTTATTCTAGGTATCAGTTTAACACTATGATTAATGATTATGGATTAGAAGTTTTTAATTTAAATAAAAAATCTATGTTAGAAATAATAAAAGGCCCGGAGTTTTCTAAATTCTTTTTGGACGGATGGAAAGCAGATACAATTGAAAATGGTAAATTATTATTTTGTTTAGAAACATGTGGTAATAAATCTGCTATGGATAATTTATATAAAACTAAAATGATAGAGGTATCAAAATGAGAATAGGTATATTTGGTGACAGCTTTGCTGATAGAAATCCCTACAATCCTGAAAGTCCTTTTAAGGAAGATGAGTCTTGGATTGCAGAATTAGAACGTGTAGGACATGATATAACCACGTATGGTAGAACAGGAACTTCTACGTGGCATTCCTTTCAACAGTTTACAGCCCATCATGAACAATTTGACCACATTGTGTTTTGCTATTCATCACTGCATAGAATACATCATTTGCCCGAAGGTCTTGAAGATTTAAGTTTCTTAACATCACCTGACGAGTTGTATGCATTAAGAAGAAATAAAAATTTATCTAGACAACAAGAATTAGAAATGGCTCGTATATTGACTGGACATATTCCAAATATATCAGTACCGTTTGACGTTTGGGTAAAGCAAAAAATATTTAATGATATAAACATACGGTGTTATGCTAAACAGATTAAACTGGTAAACTTACTTACATTTGATGATAGAAAAGATAAACATACTACCATTTTACTTGAGGAAAGACACGGTGATTGTTTGTATAATTTGTTTAGTGTAAGTAGCAAAGAGTTACCTACTATGGATAGAGTTGATAATAGATGGTGTCACTTATCAAAAGAAAACAACATGGTACTTGCTGATAAGGTATTTAAATCGTTACGTAGTACAGATAAAAATATTATTGATTTGTTTAAGCAAAATGGATTTGTCTATAACAACGAAATTACCAAAAGGTATATGAATGCAGAAACGTAGAGTAATTGTTTTAGGAGATAGCTACACATTTGGTCACGGTTGTTCAGACCGAGAATTTCAATATAACGAGTCTACTAAAACTTTTATAGGGGACGAGACTCCTTTTAAAAAAAATATTCCTAGTTTATATTGTTGGGCATCATTATTACAACATAAATTTAGTAATATAGAAATTATAAATTTAGGAAAACCTGCTAACTGTAGTCAAGGGATATTTCGTAACTTGATAGAATACCATTATGAACATCAACTGAGTGCAGAAGATATTGTCATGTTTAATGGAACCTTTCCGCATAGAATAGAAATTGCGTCAGGGTCTAGGCCTGAAGTTGCAACGCCATGGGTAATGGGGTGGGATCATCATTCTCAAATGGAAAATGAAATCCCGTATAATATGGCTAAAAAAATGTATGTAACTCATTTGTTTAACGATGAGATTGGGTATAATCTTTCGATGACTGCATTATTGGCAACATATGGATTTGCAACAATAAATAATTTAAAATTTATATGGAATATCCCAACTCAGGCATATCCTGTAATATTCTTAAAAAAACTTTTATGCATTGGTAAATTACAAATACCGCATATCTCTAAATACGATTTTTCTGAACGCAACGATTATAATTTTAATAAAACTTGCCATGCACCCGATTATCATGTAAATGATAAGGGTCATTTGATTTATTTTGAAAAAGAAATAATCCCCCTGATGCAAAAACTGCTA
>Ga0209296_1002707_pt1 | contig 12502 bp, 15 predicted proteins | sample S_130206_EF_Meta_FD_187319 | JGI IMG/M metagenome (GOLD analysis project Ga0209296, IMG submission 187319) | Freshwater microbial communities from Lake Simoncouche, Canada to study carbon cycling - S_130206_EF_MetaG (SPAdes) (version 2) | ecosystem: Environmental > Aquatic > Freshwater > Lake ...
TATGCGATAAATAGCCTGCCGGTATTTGATTTTTTTGGGCGTTGTGCATCACGTTTTCCTCTATGTAAAAATATTTCTGAGCGTGTTTTTATTGCTGCTAATTATCAAAAAACGAACACCACCGAAAAAAATGTCACAAAGCGATTACTGAGCATTTGTAACAAAACATACATTGAGCCAACTCAATAAAACAGTTTATTGAGTGCTTGGCAGATAACTTAGTTATCGTTTCCATGTTGATTTAAATAAGGCGTACGCTTCTCAATCCTAACTCGTTAAAAATGTAGGCATTTCTATCGAGGATATTGAACGCGAGCTTGGCAGTCTCGCATTTATATTTTTGGGGGATTTTAGAGGGCAATATTTTTCAAATCAAAAAAAAATGTCAAAAATGTGACACAGTTCACACTTTTTAAAAATGAGGCAATTACATCACCCCCATGATGCCATTGGTTGACACGTCCGCCACTTTGAGGCTTAAAAGCGCTGAGATGCGATAGTCTGTGCAGAAACCGAGCGTGAGAAAGGTTTGTTCGCGAATGGTATCGGTGAGCGCTAATAGACCTTTGACTTGTTGGCGAGTGAGTGGGCGTGATCGTTTCATAATATCGTGTCCTTTATCCGAGTTAATCGCTAGTGAAAAAGTCGCTCAATTAACGAGGCTTTTTTGACTTAATTGCTAGTAAAAAAATAATGGGGCTGAATCTGACAAAAGGTGTTTTTGTCAGATTCGCGGTGATATTCTGCCAAACATGTTTCGAGTAAAACACCTATTTTTTATTTATGCGAACCCATCGCAATATCTGATATGCCCTATAATTCTAATGCTTTAGAATATCGCCAAATTTTTATTTTTTATCAGGTATCGATATGAACCGTTTTGGTCTTCTATTTTTATTATCCATTGTTGTAGTCACATCACATGCCGAAACTGAGTTATTCACCAACGTTACAACTGTTTTAACGGTTGTCAAACCGATTGAAACTCGCCATGCCATTGAAATTAACATCAATGGAGTAGGACCCGCAGTTGATAGAATGGCATATAAAAAATTGCGTAAAACAATTGGCAATGCTGTGACTAATGAAGTAATTGATAAATTTGTAATTTATGGTTACGCGAAAGAGGGTGGTTTCTCAGGTTGTATTGAGCAAAGACCTTTTTTGGGTGTTGCACCAAGTAAGAATTTTGAAAAGTTAGTGACACAATTAACGGCAATCAAGCCGAATCCTAACACCACTGCGTACAGCATCAATCGAGTAAAAACCTGTCCAGCATTAGTTGCCGAAGTCGAAAAAAACACAACGATTTTTGTGTCGAAATCTGATGACAGTAAACAATGTGATGCAGCTAGCGGTATTAGTTTGTCAGCAATGCAAACGCAATTAACAGATATTACAGTCTATTCAGCAGTGAAAAAATCAGATGGTTTGATGCACATTGCGTTGTGTGGTGCAGAAACAGGAAATTATAATGTCTATGAAATTTCCGCAGTCGATGTTGAAAAAGCTATAAAAATAGGCTTTAGTGAATGGATTGAAAAACCGTAATTACTTGATTTGCAGAGCTTACATAGCAGCCTAAAAAGAGGTGAGATAAAATTAAAAGTATTTGATGTCTGTGCATAACTTTAATTTTATCAAATTAAACAACCACTGACGGTTTAACAATTGGTGATACAGATAGCTGTACACCTAACGCATTACATACTTTTGAGATGGTATCAAAACGAGGTTGTGCATTAGGCCGAAGTGCTTTATACAAAGCCTACCAACGCCCCTGCTGTTTTAAAATAGAGATTACATTCTCAGGCACATTTGTTTCGTTGATTGCCATGCCAAATCGTTTTCGAGAGTTTGCAAACTCGTTAACGAGAGCATCAAACTCTTCCTTGTCGGTAGGTTTAGTAGTGGTAGGTTTAGTCACGGCTTTAGCTTTAGCAGGTGCAATGGGTTTGGATTTGGTTTTAAATGTAAATTGAATAGTGATGACCTTTCGACCACGTCTTTTTTCTATGTATGTAACAGTTAGATTAGAATATGTATTTATTTCAGATATGGCGCGTTCAATTACATTTCTCTTAAATTCAAAATACAGTAAATATTTATCGTTAAGTTCTAACATTTCTCTTAACTCGTCAACGTCATAACTCACGGAACCGACACATTGATATTGAGCGAATAGCTCGTAAATACGAAGGCTATGTGTGCATTTAAAATCTTTTACGTCGTTGAGCTTATACCGTGTAAACCGCTCAGTAATTTCGCTTAAGTAGGGAATGACATCGGGTGAAAAATTTAACTTAATTTTACTATTTCCATCATCATAGACAATTTTGTACACCCACCTCAATTTGGTGGTCACATTACCATCCTGTGTGACAATCTCACGAACCCACAATCTATCACAGGCGGCTTTTAAATCGCCATAGATTTGATTGCTATATCCTAGACAAAATAAATCCTTAATTTCTTGAACTGAAACTTCAAAAGAGTCTTCTTTTAGCAACTTGTTACGGCTATCGATTTGCGAAATACAAGCTAATAATAGTCGCTGCTCGTTGATTGTTAGACTGTAACTAAATTTCAAAAACTCGTTTTTCTTTACGATGATGTTATCTTTCATTGCGCCCCTGCTAATAACCGTCTAATGGCTGTAAATCCAGTCTATCACGTAATTAAAAATAAAAGATAACGCATTGACCCCGTTTTACTACGCATTGACCCCGTTTTACTACGCATTAGGATAGAAAATTGACCCCGTTTTACTACGCATTGACCCCGTTTTACTACGCATTGACATTCTGTAAGCCACGTATTTCAATGCCTCCAGCGACGCTAAAACAAGTTTAAAATAAAAATCAAAAGAAAAAAGGGGAAATTTTAATTTTTTAAATTAAACCATCATCATTTATTGGTGAGTGTGGCATGACAGTTATAGGTTTGTTTTCCTTATTGAGTTTGCTGATGACTTTTTCCAATTGCTCAGCGCACGCATAAGAAAGGGGTGAGTAACCATCATCTTCATGGTAAGCATAAGCCGTCAAAATGCCTTCTTGCGTATTTTCAGCCATCATTTCCATTTTGGATGCGTATGGACAGATTAAAAGCTGGATAGTTAAGGAATATTTTAGGTGCTGCGCCCATGCGATAGCGGCTTGATGAATAAGCGCTTCGTTTTCTTTTGACACGATCAAATCTAAATGCTGAATATGAGTGTCACCATTCAAGAATAAATTCAGTCGCTCTGATAAGGTTTCGTGTGAATTTAACGTCGTAAAAAAGAAACCGTAGGGTGTATTAGATGAATTTGACATAACTCGTAATGAACGTTTGCTAAAAAACGATATTATAAAAACTAAAACAAAGAAGTAGGTTATAAATAACTTTTACAATGACTAAGAGAGAGTTTCAATGAGCGAACGAATTATTATGCGTACAGGCGAAGCACTGATTGCTGGTGGCCCTGCTGGAACCGCTGCTGAACCAGAAGTGATTATTGGTGAATTAGACGGGCCTGTTGGGACGGCAATTGCCACGATGACAGCGGGTCAAGTGAGTGGTCATACGCGCGTATTTGCTATCTTAAATACCGATATTCAAGTCAGACCTGTAACCTTAATGACGAGTAAAGTGACGGTGAAGAATAGTCGCTATACCAATATTTTAATGGGAACGGTACAAGCTGCTATTGCTAACGGAGTGTTGGATGCTGTTCGCGCTGGGGATATTCCAAAAGAAAAAGCCAATGATTTAGGCATTATTGTCTCCGTATGGCTCAATCCAAGCGTTGCCACTGATGATAATTTGGATCATCGGATTTTATTTGATATTCATCGCAAAGCCATGTCAACGGCTATTCATAAAGCGATGAATAATAAACCTGACATTGATTGGTTATTAGAAAATCAAGAAAAAGTGATTCATAAATATTTCCAGATGGGGCTTGATGGAAAAATTTAGCGTGTTCCATAAAATACTTAAATTGATTTATTGGCACAGGTTATGCTCAACTTAATTTTAAGTAGCTACCTCTACTGAATTGCCCCAGAAATGGGGCTTTTTTATGTGAAAAAAAGTATATTAGCCTCTAGAGGGACATATTTTTTCCACATGAATATGGGGTATCAAAAATGAAACAGGGTATTACCTTTTTTATTTTGTTTGCGGCTGTAGCGGCTTATCTTGCAGGAAGCACAGTAGAGTCTATGATTTTCTTGATGGTTGGCGCTGTACTTGAAAGTATATTTTGGTTTCGCTTATTGCGACGCAATGAATCTGCGTCAAAATTCAATGATTAATTTTTGATCAAGCGCTTACACCCTTAGTGCCAAAAAATAGCTATTTATCTAATTTTAAATCGAATTTTGAAAATAAATTGATGCTAATCGTCGTTTCAATTCCAATGAGGAGTGTTTTTTCATGTTGATACACAAAAAATCACAAAAACCCTTATGAGGTAATAACTAAGTCACAGGTGGCTATAGTTGGTATGAACGATGCGGATGCACGACATGTTAGGGGACGTATCGTAGCGCTTGCAGAAGAATTAAAAGCGAAACGGCGTGTTTAAATTAGCAAAAACAAAAAAAACTAAATCGTCCTGTTCTTTTTATTGAATAAGACGATTTAATTTCCTACTATCTCCGTTGGTTATTATCGGCATGTTTGATATAAATTAAAAGGTTTTTTTGGTTATCTTAACCAAATTGGATGAGAAAACTATCCAGACTTAGCGTCAATTACGCAGCAAGTGAAATTGGGTAATCCGCCATAGATAAGATTTGACGCGCTTTTGCAACGTCTTGCATGGCGGATTCGAGTAGCATTGGATTTTCTTTCAGCATTGAATCTATATAATCGTTAATGGCTGTTTCACTGTCTAAATAATTAACGACATCTAAGGGAAAAATAATGATATTGTCGGACATATTACCTCCTGAACTTGTTTTAAAATAAACATCTCAATACAACCAAAATCACAAGACGCTAAAACGCAGGCGTAAAGAATCCCTAACCACAGGGATGTGATTTTTTTTTATTGATGGTGTTTGGAATTTTTGAAGACGAAAAAACTGACTCGCAAAGAATTCTATACGAATAAATTTTGAAAGTGAATTTCAGTTTCAAGACAAATTTATGACAACATATTAATTAAAAAAACCAAACCGCCTCAAAGCCATATGATTGCTAACTTAAATATTATAGTTTTTTATAAACAACAACTTAAGTTAAATAGTTAATTTAAATAACGGGTTTTTGACGCGTTTCTAGGTCGCATTTTAACTTAAATTTATATTGATTTAGATACGCTTTTTTTTTCAAAAAACGGTCTATTTTTTTTACTTGTTCACCTTGAAATTACATTTATTCCTATCGAAAAATTTCAACATTAGAAAAAAATAATTGCTCTTATTTAAAATAAAAACAGGCATTCGTTGCCTAAAACTTGAAATTTTATAGGCAAGCTATACAAAACAAAAAAACACGGTTTATTTTGATACAAATATAGCAATGATAGTTAAATCCATAATGCTATAAAACAGTAATTACAGCCTATTTAAGCCACTTTATTTTTAACCAATACACATATAAGCAGTAGGACATTAAATCATCTCATTAAGGCTATAAAGTGCCTTAAATGACGAATTTAGCAGGTGTGCTAACCTTACCAACGACCTTGCTGTTTTAAAATTGATATAAAGTCTTATAGCGTAACTGCAGCAGCATTATCAATATCATGATTATGAAATACTTTGAATCGCGGAGTGGGTGCAAAGAAAGTGCACCCGCGTAGCGGTAGTCTTTGTTAAAAGGTACTTACATTTTTTATAAAATAGTGAAATTGCAGGAGTTAAATTAAGTTAAATATAGTTACAGTGATTAGATTATTGCTGTAAGCCTTGATATTAAAGGCTTTTGGATTTATGTCGGTTGGACTTTTACTAGGTTGGGTTGGACTTTTACTAGGTTGGGTTGGACTTTTACTAGGTTGGGTTGGACTTTTACTAGGTATGATATGTTTTTGATATGCCGATAGAGTATTATATGCTTCTGGTATGGTCCCACTCGAGCCATGTAAACAAAAAAGTATTTGATATGCCGATAAATGAATAAATTACCACCAGACCGAAACAAGCAAAATAATTTCTTTATCTGTGATATCACGGACACTTTCAAAGACGATATGGCGTCAATGGAACACCCGATATTTTCACTTAACAAGGCTATCGATCTACGCGTATTGAGATATGAAAGAAACAATGTTGTGATTGAGGTTAGCCCGAGTGCTAAAGGGTTAGCCACGATCTATGACAAGGACATTTTACTTTACCTAGCAAGTGCGCTGGTGAACACTAAGAATAACAATGAAGCCATATCTAAAGCAGTAAAGTTTTCTGCGTATGACTACCTCGCCGCCACAAACAAAAGTTTCGGAGGCACGCAGTATCAGGTATTCAAAGATGGATTAGAACGATTAGCGGGTACTCGAATTCAAACCAATATTAAAACTAATAGCGTAGAAATTACCAGCAACTTTGGCTTAATCGAAAGTTTTACGATTATTAAAGAAAATTCTAAAGGCAAGGCGATCGCAGTAGAGGTCGTGTTATCTGATTGGTTTTATAACTCAATTTTGGGAAACGAAGTTTTAACAATCCATCGTGACTATTTTCGTTTACGTAAACCAACTGAGCGCAGATTGTATGAGTTGGCTAGGAAGCACTGTGGGCAGCAGCCGGAATGGAAAATAAAGTTATCCACGATACAAGAAAAACTCGGGATAACATCTCAGTTGAAACAGTTTAGATTCAATATGAGATCCATAATCTCAGATAATCATTTGCCAGAATATAATATTCAAATGGAAAATGATGTTGTTACCTTCACACGAAAGCAACCACCTAAACTGATTTCAAATTATCAATTTTCAAAAATAACAAAAGAAGACAAACCATCACCCACCACAAAAAACGACAGTGATATGCCAATTTTGGATGAGTATGCTTTGGCGCGCCGACGTTTTGGTGATGCTGCGGTGATACCTGAAGAGTTCGTATCCATTTTAAAACTTCAAGGGCGCTGGTAATCATCATTTTTTGAATATCTTTTGCCAAAGTGAATTTGCTTTCTTCGATTTTTCAGCAACAACAATTACTGGCTCAAATTCTGATTCAGACCGCTGACTTTCCAATAATGATAATTTTGTATTTAGCATTCTGCGTTCAACCCCCGCTTCCTGCAATTGCTGTCTCAAAAAATCTCTGTCGTTCTCTATTGATTTCCGTAATGCTTGTTCGGAAGCAAGTTTTTCTTGCAGTATTGCAATTGCAATATGTCGTTCAGACGGTTGCTTTTCCGTTCGTTCAGAGGCGTTCGATGAAAACGCTAAAAATAAATCGTCTTTAGAAATATTGTAAATTCCTTTTTCATTCTTATCCGCCTTCAATTTCCCGTTTCTTATGTATTCCAAGACTGTCGATTTTGATTTTCCAATCAAAATTGCTGCTTGTGAAAGTGAAATATATTCCATTTTTTTACCCGTTCGATCGTTCGGTCTTCTGGTTCGTTCAGAGCCGTTTTTGAACGAACAGTATATACGCTATTCTTTTAATAAAAAACGTGCTGGATTCACTAAAGGATATACGGTATATCCGAAGGTGGTACACCGTAACAGACTATGCAATACTTCTTAATTTATTGGCAACTGGTGATGCACACCAAGAATTACAGCAAAACATTTTCACATTAAAGTAAATACCATGAACTCTTTATATATTTTGTTACACTTAACCATCGAATGCTATTTACTCAAATTTAGGAGTTATTATGTCGGCTGAAGCAATAGCAACAGTTACACAAATGATGCGTACTTTACCAGTGATCCCGCTACACTAAACAGGACACAAATTTTGTAAAATAGTCTAAACAAAATGAGGTGTCAAAAAATGAGAAACCCCATATAAGTAACACAATATAATTTTGTTACTTAGCAACCACCTTGTTTCTTTTAATTTTTTTATTTTTTATGCTATATTATGTAACATAATAGTGAATTTTAATAACAAGAGTTACATAAATGAACATCGTTGACGCCGCCGATAAACAACAAATTGCCTTGGTTCATGCCCTACTCAATAGCAAGTTCGGGGAAATCTATGCCGACATCTGGAAAGTGGGCGTGAATCTGAGTTTGCGCATCAGCGATCTGCTCAGCCTCAAATACACCGATTTCAATCTTCACGACCGAACCCTCAATCTCACCGAATCCAAAACCGGTAAAGCGAAATCTATTCGGCTTAATCAAACCGCCATGGATATTATCGTCAAACGAAGAAAAGACCATCCCAGTGATGTGTGGCTTTTTCAGGTGCATTGCAATCGAGCAAAGAATAAACCCATCTCGCGTATCTCTGTGAGTCGCGTGTTTAAAGACGCAGGCGATATGCTCAATCTCAACATCAATACACACAGTATGCGTAAATCACGAGGCATGGCGATGTTTAATGATGGGGTCGCCATCGAAAAAATAGCGCATGTACTCAATCATTCTAATACGACATCAACGCTGCGTTACCTTGGCATCACCCGTGAGGAGATTATGAAGACTTATGATGATTATGAGTTGTGAACAGGCTGTTTGTAGTTTGTAAATGTGAGCCAGCGAGCATAAAAAAGCCACAAACTCCACGCAGTAAGTGAAGTTTGTGGCTTTCCGTATTACAGTAATCATATGCAAGAACATCACATATAGTAAAACACAGAAACGCTAAGTGTGACAAGTGGGTTAAGTGAGGCAAGTTGGGCAATTTTCGCTACATCCATATTTAACTCTGCGCTGATTTGGACGACAATAACTCATTCCTGAACTTAACTTAAACTTCATGATCAAATCAGAACTCGTTCAACTCCTTGCAAGAAAACAACCCCATCTTAGCCACAGTGACGTGGATACCGCAGTAACGCTACTCATCAATAAGATGATCAATGAGCTATCAAGTGGTGGACGCGTGGAAATACGAGGCTTTGGGGCGTTCTCACTCAAATACTATAAGTCTAAACTTGGACGTAATCCCAGAACAGGTGAAATCGTTTCTGTTCCGCAAAGATATGGTGTCCATTTCAAGCCTGGGGGTGATATGAAAGCACGAGCGAATGCGTCGGCAAGTGAGTATAAGATTACCCAATAAAGTGTGAAGATCAGCTATTAGGCATCAAACTGTCTGGCTAGACAGTTCAGTAAATTACAAGTGACTCAATGAGTCCATAAGGTAGAAACTTCGGTAGATACCGAAGTTAAAATCACTGCCTATTACGGTACACGAACGATTAGGTGCTGTATGGTTTTGTAAGCGTACAGGTCAGCTAACATCAAACTAAATCGGTACTTGGTTCACTCAATGCCTTTTTCCTAGCTATCATAACAAGTTCATGTTGATCATCTTTGGCTGAAATTGAAGATCTCATGACATCCAATGGATACCATTTATTGTTCTTTTCTTGATAGAAAATACGTTCATAAACATTCCCCGTATGAGCTTTACGCCATGGTTCATATTAAGTTTTTTTAAGTGATTTTTTTAATAAATTTCGGCTAATCGTCAAACATTGACGAATTTTTAAACAAGTGTTCAAACGTTGCATAAACGGTTTCTCGTTTTTCTATGATAGCTATCAACAGAATGTCATTGCGTAATGTATAAATTAAGCGATATTTCCCTGCTCGTATTTTCTTAAACAAAGCATATCCTTTTAGACTCTCGCCTTCTAATGAATCCTCTCTGAGCTTTGTTATGATTAATTTAATACTGCTGGCAACTTTTGGATTGTCTTTAGCAAGCTGCGTTAGTGTTTTAAGCGCCTGCTTTGTTAATTTATAGTCTCTCAAGCAATGCTATCCATCAAATCCTGTGTTTCTTTATTGGAGGCAAACCCATCCTTAATGGCTAATTCAGCTGCTTTGCCGTAGAGAATGTCCTCTAATCGTATTAATTCGCTGTAGCGCTGCGCGGACATAACCACTGCAATTTCTTTGTCTTGCTTAGAAATACCAATAGGTTCTACGTTGATTGCAGACAATATGGCGCTGAAGTTCTGTCTAACCTCGGTTGAGCTTAATACTTTCATAAAATCACCTATATAAAACGTACAAAAAATAGTTTATTTTGTACAGTCTAATACTTTTTATATGCTTGCGTACACTTTAAAATCTAATCTTTCATTAGACTACAATAACTGCCTAAAAAATATATTCGTATCACGCCTCAAACTCCCCAACCACCACCGGTATTTGCATTGCCGCGAGTCCAGCGAGTTCATCTTTTCCGATAGCGTTTTCATTCACGCCAACAAATTCCCCTGCGGCAATCAGTTGGGCTTCTAATTCGAGAATCTTTGCGCGAGCTTCCATTTCTTTTTCTGACATCATGCCTGTTTTCACGTCGGACACTTCACGCGGTTGATTTCTGGCTTGTTGTTTTCTGCGCAGGGCGGCTTGTTCATGGGCTTTTTTCTCCATGACTTCTTGCGCCTCGGCGAGTTCCATCATTTCTTTCAATGAGGCTTTGGCTGTACGCGGTGCTTTTTCGATTAAACCAAGCGTTTCAAATTCGGATTTACTGACAACACCCACACGTTCAATGAAAATATAACCCTGTGTATTGAGGTCTTCTTTGACCTTCTGCGCGTGTTTAGAAAAAACATGACAAATGGCTTCACTTCGTTTTCTTTGTCGCTCAGAATCGCTTAGAGGGGCATTCACGGGCGAATTTTGAGCTGATTGTGAGTCAAAATGACTGATATCAAGTTCACCCTTTTCGGATTTTTGAATTAGGGCATTCAAATAACCTAATGGCGATTTAATGCCGCCTTTTTGCAAAGCGACTTTGAGCATCATTAGCACAATACTTTGTGTACTCGTATCAGCGACTTTAGATAGGGTTTTCTTCGCTAAAATACGGGCTTTCTCGTCAAGTTCGGTGACGGTTTGCAACTGCGTATCGAGTGAATCCATACGCTCTTGCGGTGCTGTTTGCGTAGTATCGATAGATAAAACCGCATTTGTTGCGGTTTGCAGTGAAGAAATTTGCGCTATTGTGAGTTTTCCGAGTGTTGTTTTTTCAAGCATAGCGTGGGTGGAAATAGGGCAGTTTTCTTTTGCAAAATCGACGACATCGTTTGTTGTTTTTTGATTATTTTGTAAAAGATTATTTGTTTCTAATACGTGTTGAAAAACCACATGTGGCTTTTTAACACGAGGCGATATAGCTGGGCTGGCGGGGGGTTCTGGCACGCTAATTCGCCAAAAAGTTTCACCGGTTTTGTCGCGTGTATAGCTGGCAAATCCTAAATCTTGTAGGCGTCGAAGTGCGGTGTAAGCGGTGCTTTTTCCGATGTTGACGGAATGGGCAATATCACCCGCGCGGAGTTTCCACTGTGGGGGCAAAGAGAGTAGATAATTGAGTACGGCACTGTCACGGGGTTTTAGGCCGTCATAGTGGCGATTGTAGCGAAACAGCGCATTAGGCAGCGCGGTGAAATCAGTGGTGACAGCAGGGCGGATAATATTGGCAGGGGTTAACATAGCAAAAGCCTCCTTATTTGATGCTCTTGCATTCAACCCGCTATATGATAAAATTCATATGCATTATTGTATTGGGTAAGAGTTTCTTACCCCTATGCAAGACATCAAATATTGTTAGTATTTAAAAGCCCGTGATCTGCCAAGATTTTAGCGGGCTTTTTTATGTCTGTTGTTTTTGTATTTAGGGCTACGTTTCAAGAAAATAGCCATCAATATCGCGTTAATTTACTCTGTTTTCCCCCACTTTCAAAAATTTTTTTTCTTTATGTCTTTTTTTCGTGTGAAAAAGGGATATTCCAAATGAATAGCGTTTTGGGTTGCGTTCAATCCGGTTTTAATTTGTTTGATGATATTTTGACAAACATATTCAATAAAAACAGCTCCCTATTTCACTTTAACAATGCTTGTGGCTCTCGGGGCGATTTTCTATTTTTCTTAATTAAGGCCTGTTGTTTTTGGGTAAAAACGCCAAAAAAAAAGCAAAAAAAAACGCGACAAAAGTAGTCGCGTTTTTTAGGGAAATCAGGTTGACGTGATTGACGCTGTCTCTTTTTAAATCAAACCACGCAAGAATCGTTGACTCAAATCAATATCTAATTTTTGGTGAACGACACCCAATTCAATGTATTTATTTTTATATGAAAACCATTCAGATACTTCACTTTCTTTAAATGCACTACTCTGTTTCCCCATCCCTTTTACGGGCACAGATTTACTTGTTGGAAAGTTATTTTTCTCAATGTATTTTGATAAATTCGCTTTTGATAAGCCGTATTTGGCCATAATTTGATTATGCGATAAATAGCCTGCCGGTATTTGATTTTTTTGGGCGTTGTGCATCACGTTTTCCTCTATGTAAAAATATTTCTGAGCGTGTTTTTATTGCTGCTAATTATCAAAAAACGAACACCACCGAAA
>Ga0209296_1002710_pt1 | contig 12497 bp, 23 predicted proteins | sample S_130206_EF_Meta_FD_187319 | JGI IMG/M metagenome (GOLD analysis project Ga0209296, IMG submission 187319) | Freshwater microbial communities from Lake Simoncouche, Canada to study carbon cycling - S_130206_EF_MetaG (SPAdes) (version 2) | ecosystem: Environmental > Aquatic > Freshwater > Lake ...
TTGTGCTGCCTGTACTTGATCAGCTGTGCTGCCTGGGGGTAATCCAAAGCGTTTGCCCATGCGATCCAGCATGCGTTGTTCTGCACCTTCGGGTCCTTGCACAGCTTCTGTGAATCCTGTGTCCTGGGTGCTGATACCCAAGATGTCATCGTTGAGGGGAAAGTTCAGCTCTTGGAAACGTTCTGGCAGTTGTTGTGTGTCTATGATAAACTCCAGCTCTTCTGAGCTAGGATGTTCTTTCATTAAGACCTGGGCAGCAGCATCGTGTGCTTCTGCGTTAGACCATATGTCCACGTCATAGTGTTCTTGATATAGACTGGCCACTGCGTCCATGACCAATCTGTAGTCACAGGTGAATATGTTTTCTGTGACGATTTCACTTATTTTCATGCTAGTTTGGCTCCAATCATTATACAACTGACCAGTAGATTCTTGATGTCTGCGTCATCTGCTTCTGCATTCAGTGTGTCGCTGCGAGCCAGATCCTGCATGAGTTCTTGGAACTCACTGAGTGAGATTTCTCCAGCGTCATGTGCTGCGATCATTGACAGGGCTGTTCTAGCTCTGTGCTCTGCCCATGGACGACCACAGCTCAATAACCAATCCAAACGTTGTTCCATTACCATCTCCCTAGTACGGCTGAAGCTATGCGTTCAGCCTGTTGTTGCATGATCTGTTTCTTGAGCTCACAGTATGTGGCACTGGCAGAGCCCGTGGTGTTGCGTGTATACATGTCTTCCACAGTGGCCTGCATGGGTGCGATCAATCTCAGCACATCCTTTTGCATGACTCCCTTGCTGGTGCTGTAGAGCTCAAACCAACGTAGATCATCACGTATCACACCAATCTGTGTGAGTTGAGGTTTACTGCAATCCAGACGATCAACACCTAGTCTAACATCCACGATTCTCGCACTTTGATTGGGATCCCAGAACGAAGGCACCCAGCTCTGTATGTTGGCACAAGAAGCCAGCATGAATGTGATTGAAACCAAGAATATTCGCATCAATTATTTATTCCTCGATGCTCCACAACCCGTATGGGAAACTTGCGTGTCTGCGTGACAGTCACAGAGTCATGATCCTTCCAGGCACAGAGACTGCATTGACTCTGTGCATGTGGCAGCTGATCAAACCATGCCGCAACATCTTCATGCACAGCAACACCAAGATCTTCAGCTGCCAACTTGTGCCAGGGCTGCTGCACAGTGTGGCTGATTCTAGGCAGCACAGCCTGTATGGGGCAGCGATACAGGCGTGCGCCCACCATGTAGCTGCAATCTGCAACTTCACAGTGGCTGCGTTGAATCTCAGGATCTCGCAGTTGATCCCATTTAAGAGTGGCTGCAGACTCACGCCAGGGCCAGGGCATGAAACGAATGCTGAGAGTGATTTCCATGACCACACGCTGCTGCACACGCACAGTGAGCACAGTGAGATCTCCTGTGATGCTCAAATGACCCTCAGTGATCACACACTGTGGCCAAGTGGCTAGAGCCCAGGCACGAGCCCGTGCAAAGTCCTCTAGGCTGTGTGCGGCCACTTCCAGATCCCAACCCTGTTCAAACCATGCAGCTTCACAGCGATCCAAATGTCGCCCGTTGGTGGTAATACGTCTACGACTCTGCGGCCACAGCTCAGTGATCACGTCAACCCATGTTGATAACCAAGGGTTGAGTGTGGCTTCTCCACCCAGCACACAGATCTCATCCACAGCCAATACGTCAGCCCAGGCTCGCAACTCACTGAGATCATCACTGGGATTCCTGTGTTGTCCCCATGCAAAGTTATTGAATGTGATGCAGTGATCACAGGCTAGATCACAACGATCTGTGATGTAAAAGTTCAATTGTGTGAGATGATACATGATTAACTGGCTGCGAAGCAGCAGCGCGAGATATTTTGCAGAGATTTTTTACACATAGTCCTCTTCTGGTACACGATGTATGATACTTGTATAACGTAGGAGGAACTCAGACTCTAGTGCTGAATCAGTGGGCAACCAATATCTGCAACGATTTAGGTGAGCTTCTGTGACTAGCTTGTGAGTCTGTGCCCAAGACCAAGCATGATGTCCGCCATGATCTAGATCACTGTTAAGTATACCGTAACAGCGCATTGGAGTCTGAACCGTTTGTTCGAATGCATATAGTCGTGGCATGAATGTATTTAAATACACTATGAACTTGATATACACAAGACTGATCCTAGAATGGCAGGATCTATCAATAACATATCCACAATGGTTGACTCGTGTAGTAATGGATGATGTCAACTATGTGATCGCTCTAGTAGCTATATGTGCAGTATGTTTTGCAGTGGGTCTAGTTATAGGTATAGTAATGACTGTAGTCTAATGGCATGCGGGCCGCTAGAGAACTATTAAGAGTAGTTGGCAGCGTAGTTTTTACTGAGTGCTGAAGCCCATAAACATTGGGTCTAGTAATAACATAGTACGCACAGGCCCCGCTGCGATGGATCACACAGTGTGACTACATATGCGTTTACACGCATAAATGCTCAGTAAGTGTGATTTACTGACCCTCGCAATGCGTATAGAGGCCGCTACGCTGGCCGTGGGACTCGAGATCATAGGAAAAAGTGTGACAAAGTGCAATAAAGTGTGGAATTGTGTGACCATTTGAGCATAGCCTCTCCTTCCACCGACCTCGCGATCGTATATACTATAGATTCTACCGTGGGATCAGTCTAATTTGACGTGTTTTCACCATTGGATCAGCGTTCTAGACTGGATACCAGTGCTTATACAGTGGCCCCGCTGCAGGGGTTATAGTGCTACATAGCTGTGTACTAGCTTATACCAGCTTGTAGTATGTGTGTAAGATGTCATATACAGTGTGAGGATCGGCTCTGAGTCTACGTGCTACCATATCTACACAGTGGCAATGCTGCCACGATTCTAACACACTGAGTCTGAATTGTCTGTTCATACTATAATAACGCCTTGATCTAGTGCTAAGTTGACATAGGCCCCGCTGCTGTATCAAATGATTCTTCCAAAAACCATTGACAATCTGCAGGAATGATCGTATAATATACACATGCTTAAGAAAAGAGCGTTATCTAGGAGCCGAGAATTGACATTACCAGATGAGAGATACCGTGCAGTGATACAAACTGAGAAATTTCTAAAAGAGATTCTCTCAACTCCCCGTGTCCCCAAAGCTATCAAAGACCGTGCTCGAAGCTGTCTGCGACACTATCCCACAGACTATGACATGAACCGTGCAGCTGAAGCAGCGCCCGAGGTGTTCCAGGAACGCATGGAGGATCTGCATCGTTTCGTAGCTACAGGAGTTCGTGCCACAGCTGAGAACGAAGCAGCAGAGCTGAATGCACTTCAGGGATACAAGAACAAGTAACAAGTTTCGGGCCTCTAGCTCATGTTGGTTAGAGCAGTGGACTCATAATCCATTGGTGCCGTGTTCGACTCACGGGGGGCCCACCACTACAGTGTAACAGCAGCAGCCCTTAGCTCAGATGGATAGAGCAACAGCCTTCTAAGCTGTAGGCCACTGGTTCGAATCCAGTAGGGCTGGCCATCAACGCAGCAGCATGCAGCAGCACAGGGAGATCACAGTGTACAAGCATCCTAACCCCATGGACCCGTGGGATCCATTCAAACGTTGGTACGCAGCACTGTGGCCCATGCAGCGTGTGGGGGTCTGGCTGTGCGCAGCTGTCTTCGTCTACGCAGCTTTCAGGTGGATCACCATGTAGCATGCAGCATGCGCGGGTGGGGCAGAGAGTGCTGAGAGCAGAGAAACCCAGGAACCCCTAGGGTCTTTTCCCATTTGGTTGACACTGTGCTGAAAAGCTGCTATAATACATTTTTAACAAGGAGCTCAGAATGTTAACTAAACAAACAGCAAGTTTCCTGTTGGAAATTGTGCGCAACAACATCGCAGACGCAGAGGTGTACGTTAGCACAGACGAGGACGAGGACAACGTATACAGCGACAAGCTAGTAGACCTTGTTGCAGCAGAACAACAACTGCTTGACATTTTGGGCTAACTGTGCTATAATACGTTTTTAACAAGGAAACACATGTCAAGACATCATTTAGTAGTATTTGCAAACTATTGCAGAGACACGGGCTTTACACTTGTAGAGGCCGTTAAGTACGTGGGAGACAACTTAGAGACAGACGAGATCGACGACGAGATCGCGTGTGCGTACGAGAGCACCTACGAGGAGCTCATGCAATTTGTAGAGACCCACACAGCCTAAGGGTCATTGTGCAGCACACTTGACATTTTGGCGAGTGTGTGCTATAATACGTTTTTAACAAGGAGCGAAGCATGTACAAGATCTCAGCAACACTAAACACAAACGGCAAGGGCTACTGGAGCAGCACTGCTAAGGCAGTAGAGGTCACAGGGCTGCAATTGTCGTATATAAACGATGAGCTGGACTTCGGCGAGCTGCGGGTGCGTTTTACAGCAGCAAGCTGGGACACAGCTAAACACGGTCTCATCTACACAGATGCACAGTTTATGACAGAGCTTAAAGAGCTGCTTACAGCTAAGGGCTTTGATAGCAGCGATGTCAGCTACAGCGAGCAGGGCATGCAGGGAGACAACTACGTAAGCTGCGATGTGGGGGAACTGTTTATTAATACGTACATGCAGAACGCATGACCCTAAGGCCCGTAAGGGCTTTAGGATTCGGTTGACAGATTGGACATTTGGTGCTATAATATACACATGAACTTAGAAAAGCCCATCCGTAAAAAGCGAGTAGACCGCACTCATATCATCTATGAGTTGCGTGTCAACGGTGCTAGCTACATAGGTGTCACTGCCAAAACAGAGACAACTATTAATAAGTCAGTGCTGGCACGTGCGGCCAAGCACTTCTATCGTGCCAAGCGGGAGAACAAGGACTGGCTGCTTTGCCAAGCACTGCGGACTCTTAACAACAAAAGCGAGATAGAAGTACTAGTTCATGAGACCCTGCGTGGCAAAGCGGCTGCACACAAGCGGGAAGTAGAACTACGGCGTACACTGCGCCCAGAGCTGAACACAGACTGCAGGGGCGATTAAACAGGGGTTGACAGCCCTGCAGTTTGGTGCTATAATATACACTTACACACACAGAAGGAGCGAAAAATGGAACAAGCACAACGCGAGTATTTTATCCAGCGTCTTAACGAGATTGCACGTGAAAAGGTACAGGCCAAGGCAGTAGCCCTGTTTGGCGCTACAGGCCGTCCTGAACAACCCACGTGGGGTATGGTGTTTGAGGGCATTGCATCCGGCGAGATTACACTGAAAGAAGAAAAGCGGGACTACACTGGTCCCTACTTGAACCCTTCAGATGTTGTTTGGCCTGCAATGGAAGCAAAGCAAGCAGAGCTGGAAGCCTACCGTGCAACTGTAGCACGTGAGAAGCAACGAGCAATGGATGCCTGTATGCTGGACACAGACGCACAACAAGCCCTGGCTACCTTCCAGGGTATTTAACGAGTGGTTGACACAGGCTCCGGCCTGTGTTATAATACACACTTACACAAACAAATAAGGAGCGAAACTTATGGGTACACGATCAAGAGTAGGCGTAATGCACGGCACAGTCTGCAAGAGCGTCTATTGCCACTACGATGGCTATCTAGAATACACAGGCAAGCTGTTGCTGGAGAACTATGATTCAGCAACAGCCAACCAGCTGGTAGCACGTGGAGACAACAGTGGAGTTCAGAAGACCCCCGACGTCATGAACTTCTACAGCGAACGCGGTGAAACTGACGTCAGCTGGCAGGTTGCGCACAACTTTGAAGAGTTCCTTGAGCAGGTCCACAACTGCGGGGGCGAGTACTACTATATCATGCGTGATGGTGTGTGGTACGCGGGCTGTGTCTATGCCGCCAAGGGCTTGGTGGTGAACGGATTGGTTCCTCTAGCAGAAGCTCTTGCTGCCAAAGACATTGAGGGGTTGACTGCAGAACTCACAGAAACCCAGATAGCGGAAGTGTTATTCAAATAGGGGTTGACAAGACTCATATTTGAGCATATAATAGACACTATGTTAACAACACACACAGGAGCGAAAACTATGCGTATTACACTAGCACAAGGTCAGTACGGTGCCAAAAGCAACCAGATCTACCCAGGCATTGAACTGGATATGGTAGGGGACTTTGTCACCGAAGCCAGCAATGGTTGGGAAGGCTACATCAAGGCCCGCTCAGGCTACAACATCAAGGGTGGTGGTGAGACCTGTAAGGTACGATGCAACCAAAGTGATGTTCAAGCAATTGCAGGGGCTCCAGCAGGGGTTACTATGTTGCAGGCCCTTGCCAAACCCACCAAGGCTGGCAAGAACGATGCCACAGTCACAGACTTCACACAGGTCAAAGTGCCAGACTCTGCTGTTGCAGACGAAACTGATGAGCAGATCATCGAGCGTACTAGATTGCGCTTTGAGATCCTCAAGGACATGACCAAAGCAGTCAAGACTGGTGACGTTCGTGCAATGATTGTCACAGGCCCTCCAGGTGTGGGCAAGAGCTTTGGTGTTGAAGAAGTACTTGCCAAAGATGATCTGTTTGATCTCATGGGTCAGCGTAAACCCAAGTATGAGATTGTCAAGGGTGCTATGTCAGCCATTGGCTTGTATAGCAAGCTCTACAAATACAGTGATCCCAAGAACATCATTGTGTTCGATGACTGTGACAGCATTCTTTTGGATGACGTTGCACTCAACATTCTCAAAGCGGCTTTGGACACAAGCAAGAAGCGCACTATTTCTTGGAACACAGACTCTAGAGTCCTGCGTTCCGAAGGAGTGCCAGACAAGTTTGATTTCAAGGGTGGTGCTATCTTTATCACCAACTTGAAGTTTGAGAATGTTCGCTCTAAGAAACTGCAGGAGCACTTGGCGGCCTTAGAGTCACGCTGTCACTTCATTGACTTGCGTATGGACACAGACCGTGAGAAGGTTCTGCGTATCAAGCAGATCGTCAAAGACGGTATGTTGGATTCATACGAGCTTGAGGAAACGGCTAAAGATGAGATCGTTAACTTCATCCTTGAGAACCGTAGCCATATGCGAGAGCTGAGCCTGCGTACTGTTTTGAAGTGTGCAGACTTGAAGAAGAGCTTCCCTGCTAACTGGCAGAATATGGCTCGTGTAACTGTTATGAAGGGTATGGCATGATAGATACAGGATTGGGCTCAGCCAAAGAGTGCCAGTACATCGGGTCAGAGCAGATCAAATGGCCTTTCAAGATGTGCGGGCAGAAGAGCATAGCAGGCAAGAGTTACTGTGCAGAGCACTACCATCAGATGTACAAGAAGGGATCCAGCAACACGGGTGCCCGGAAGATGGAGAAGTTGATTGATACAGAACTAGCTGATTTGAAACGGCTACAAGAAATCGAGGAGATTGATAATGTTTGATACTATGTTAAAATTGGTCCTAGCCATAGCAGTGGTTGTGGTGATCATGGCCATCGGCCCCTGGTTGGTCATTTGGAGTCTGAACACACTGTTCCCTGTGCTAGCCATTGAGTTCACGTTTTGGACTTGGGCTGCTGTGGTGATCATGGGCACGTTCTTTCGAGCAAATGTTTCTGTAAAACGGAAGGATTGAGGTTGCATTGCTGAGCAGCGTCTGCTATACTAATAAAACGCTGTGAGGACACAGCCACAACAAAGGAAACTTAAAAATGAAGAGATTCAATCCAGAAACCAAGACTTTCAAAGTCTTCAACGCACTCTACAATGGTGCAGCATTGACAGCATCCAAAGCCAAGCATGACTTGGGCGTTGGCAACTTGAGCGCAGAAGTTAGCCGCATCAAGCAGAACGGTTATGCTGTTTACAGCAACACCCGCAAGGCAGGCAACGGTGTCACAGTCACAGAATACGTGATGGGTCAACCAAGCCGCGAAATCGTTGCTCTAGGCTACAAGGCCAAAGCAATGGGCATCACTCTGTAATAGAGTTTCCACAAAGACAAGCCGATTCGCTCCCGGGGCGTCTTTTGGGGCTGTTGTAGAAATACAACAGCCTTTTTCTTTGACCGGCACTCTCCAAAAGTGGTTGACAGATTGGATACATAGTGTTATAATACACACATGAACAAGCAAGGAGCGACAATGATATTCACTGCTGATCAAGTCTGGGGTTGTGCTGCTGCTGCGCAGCGTATCAACGAGGGGTATTTCAAAGAAGACCAATGGGATACAGCTGAGGCTGGCGTCAAGATCAAGACTGCCAATAAGAGCTTGGTCAAGAACTGGCTGGCTCGGGGTGACTACTCCCTGGTCACTGCTGCAGACATCACTGCGGGGGGAACAGCTCGTAACCATTTCAAATCATACACATTCCTGGCTATCGCAGGCCGACTCAATGAGTTCCAAGAGACTGCAATGAAGCTGGCCGCCAAAGAAGAGTTCACAGGGCGTGATATCTACGACTTTGCTGTGATCTCATGCTTGCCTTCAGTGGCTGTGCGTGATGCTGCTAACAGCGAACTCCGACGCGAGATCTACACCTCAGAACAGCTGCAGGGAGCCGTGGGGGATACTGTTGTGGGTGACATCACCGTGATCAGCGCTCGCTTCAACCCTGACTACAACAAACACAAGATCACGGCCCGTATGGGTGAGAGCTTCGTGGACTTCTGGTTCGGCAAGGAGCTAACAGGGGAGCTGAGGATCAAGGGCAAGATCAAAGTTCAGCGTGGCAATAAAACAACACAGCTGAACTATGTGAAGATAAGTGGTTGACAGCAAAGCGATTTGGTGTTATACTTATGATACTGAGAAAGTAATTGTTTAACCGGTAACTTAAAGAGGTCTTAAAATGGCAAAAAGCACAGATATTTCCGTTCGTCAAGTAGGGCCCAAGGGTGCTATGAAGGCGATCCGCAAGGCGATTCAAACTCGTCGTCCTACATTCCTTTGGGGCCCTCCAGGAATTGGCAAGAGTGATGTTGTCAAGCAGATTGGCGAGCAAGCAGGCCGCGAGGTCATTGACGTTCGCTTGGCCCTGTGGGAACCCACAGACATCAAGGGCATCCCTTATTACAACGCAGACCAGGGCAAGATGGTTTGGGCACCTCCAGCAGAATTGCCTACAGACCCAGAGTCTACTGCAATCATCTTCTTGGATGAGTTGAACTCCGCACCCCCTGCGGTACAGGCCGCGGCCTATCAGCTGATCTTGAACCGTCGTGTTGGTACCTACGAATTGCCCAAGGGTGTTGACGTGGTTGCCGCAGGTAACCGTGAAGGCGATCGTGGCGTGACATATCGTATGCCTGCTCCGTTGGCTAACCGCTTCGTCCACTTGGAGATGAAGGTAGACTTTGATGACTTCCAAGACTGGGCTACGCTGAACAAGGTGCATCCTGAGGTCGTAGGTTATGTAGGCTTTGCCAAGCAAGACCTCTATGACTTTGATCCTAAGAGCCCTTCAAAGGCATTTGCAACTCCACGCTCTTGGGTGTTCGTTAGCGATCTCCTGCAAGACGACGACTGCGACAACGACACATTGGCAACATTGATTGCGGGTGCCGTGGGCGATGGCTTGGCTACCAAGTTTATGGCTCACCGTAAGATTGCAGGACGCTTGCCTAAGGCAGAGGACATCCTCAGCGGTAAGGTCAAGGACTTGCAGATCAAAGAAGTGTCAGCGATGTATTCTTTGACTGTTAGCCTGTGCTATGAGTTGAAGGATCAGGCAGAGAAGAAGGCCAAGGGTTGGGATGCTATGGCAGACTGCTTCTTCCGTTATATGATGGACAATTTCCCAACTGAGCTGGTTGTGATGGGTGCTAAGACTGCACTTACCAACTACGACTTGCCCCTGGACGCAACGAAGATGAAGAGCTTCGACGAGTTCCACAAGCGTTTTGGCAAGTATGTTTTGAGTGCTATGGAGAATTAAGACCTCGACCATAGCAAGGGCGGAGAGCTTCTCAGAGCTTGTCCGCCCACCCTTTTTTGGTTGACAGATGTGTAAAACGATGCTATAATATACACATACTAAGGAGAGCGACACATGGATCCAATCGTAGAAAAACTTACAACTGCCCGAGTAGGCCTACTACTCAAAGCGCCTTTCTTTGGCAATATGGCCACTCGTATGCGCCTTATTGAAAGCGATGACTGGTGCCCCACAGCGGCCACAGACGGTCGCAACTTCATGTATAACACAGAGTTCGTTAAGAAGCTCTCCGTTAAGAAACTGGAGTTCCTCTTTGCACACGAAATCTGTCATGCCATATTCGATCACTTTAGTCGTTGCGGTAGCAGAGATCGTCAGCTGGCAAACATCGCACAAGACTACGCTGTCAACCAGATCCTTGTAGACGAACGCATTGGCGAGAAGATCACTGAGGTGAAGATCTGCTATGATCCAAAGTATCGCGGCATGGCCTGGGAAGAGATCTACGATGAGCTTTGGGAGAAGGCAGAGAAGATCCCTATGGATCAATTGCTCAAGCAATTGGGTGAACTCTTGGACGAGCACATCAAAGAAGAAGAAGGCGTAGGCTCGGGTGGTGACAAGACCAAAGACGGCAAGGGCAAGCCCAGCCTTAGCAAAGAAGAAGCCGAAGCCCTGCGTCAAGAGATCAAAGAAGCAATGATCCAAAGTGCCGCGGCCGCTGGTGCAGGCAAGACTCCTGCAGGCATTATGCGTATGATCAAGTCTATGACTGAGCCTAAGATTGATTGGCGCCAGTTGGTGCAACAAGAGATCCAAAGCATTGTTCGCAACGACTACTCCTTCCAGCGAGTAAACCGTAAGTCAATGCACTCAGGTGCGATCCTGCCAGGTATGAAAGAAGCAACTACCATTGACGTGGCTATCTCCATTGATATGTCAGGCTCCATTGGTGAAGAAGATGCAACTGCATTCCTCAGCGAGATCAAAGGCATTATGGACCAGTACGAAGACTACCGCATCAACCTGTGGTGCTTTGACACAGACATCTACAACTGGAAGACCATCACACACGATGAGAGTCACGAGCTTGAGGAGTATGAGCCTCAAGGTGGCGGTGGCACAGACTTTGAAGTCAACTGGACCTTTATGGAAGAGAATGGTATCCAACCCAAGAAGTTCATTATGTTCACAGACGGCTACCCATGTGGCGGTTGGGGCAACGAGGACTACTGCGATACCATATTCATTGTCAAAGGTAACACACAGGCCAACGCACCGTTTGGACAGACAGTGATCTATGAAACGGAGACCGAGACGGCTTAATGTTCTACGGGTGACTGCTGGCAGTCCTAGGCTACAGTCTTAAAGCAGATGAATCAGTCGCGAGCCAATTCTGCGCCCACCTTGAAGTGCCAGGGGGTGTGGCGTTTTAGCCACACTCCACTAGGCCCCGCTGCTTACGTGTGCGTGTAAGATACCGGTTGACATCTAGGCAGATTGGTGTTATAATATAGACATATTAACAAAGAAGGAGCGGTGAGATGGTAGAACTAATCGTAGCATTCGTAGCAGGACTCATAGTGATGGATGCGCTATGGGCATGGCGTATGGGCATTCCCCAGATGCTTTGGTATCGTTTTAAAACTCGCAACAACCCTAAAACTAACTTTGATCAGGAGTAATCATGATGAGTCATCTTGTGGCATTCTTCCTTGGGATCTTCGTGGCAACTGTGGGCATCACAGGGGTGGCCAGCGTGGCAGACAAGGGCGTTAATCAAGTTCAACAGGTAATGAAAGAGGCAGCTAAATGAGCGCAATGAGTGATCTCGCATACGACATCGAACAACTGTACATCGAAGGGCATTCACCTAAGATGATTGCTATCATGTTGGAGTGCCCCATCGAGCAGGTCTTGGGCTGGTTGCAGGAAGTTGGTGTAGAAGCCGAAGACGCTAGCCCATACGCAACTATCAACAGCTGATGAGCAAGCTGGCCTTCTTTGCTAGGCCCTTGGTGGCCTTTGATCCCTACAACAAGGATCATAGGCGCTACTACGCGGAGTTCCTAGAGTACGGCGGTTGGGGCACCTGCCCTGTGCAGTTCGTATGCCCTGAAGACTTTGGCATGGACCTCCCCAGTATGATCAAGGCTAGGCTGATAGCCTACTATGTGGAAAGAGAGTTTGGTGGTGGCAAGCTATCCCAGGCCCGATCAGCTGACCTCAAGGAGAAGGCAGACCGCAGGTACAAGGAAGCTGGGCAACTGCGCAAAGAAGCGCAGGCTCTGCTGAAACCCAGACGCAAGTAGGGTCTTTTACAGATTGGTTGACACTTTGGATTCTTGATGTTATACTATGGGTATAGACAATAAGGAGCTGATATGAAACTGTTGATCAACACGCAATTCATGGAAAACTACGGCGCCCATGATTGGGACGGAGTTGGTGAGTGCCCACAGTACTGGAAGTTCAAAGGTGGCGAAGACTACTTCTTCCGTATGGGCACAGATGACTACGACATACCCAAGCTGGTGGAAGGCCTGCGTTCCAAGATAGAGTGGGATGAGGATTACAGCC
>Ga0209296_1002711_pt1 | contig 12495 bp, 20 predicted proteins | sample S_130206_EF_Meta_FD_187319 | JGI IMG/M metagenome (GOLD analysis project Ga0209296, IMG submission 187319) | Freshwater microbial communities from Lake Simoncouche, Canada to study carbon cycling - S_130206_EF_MetaG (SPAdes) (version 2) | ecosystem: Environmental > Aquatic > Freshwater > Lake ...
TTTTCTCCTCGGGTTTAGGTTTAGCATCAATCAGGGTTGCCAACCTGTCCCGTTCTACCATTCCACGGCTCATCCAGTTATAGAAAGTGGACTCAGAGATGTTTACCATCGCTACCGCTTTGTTTACTGGCATACCAAGGACAATAAGATTGATTAACTCCTCGCGTTTAATATCATCGAGGAGAACTGTTGTTCCTTTAGGTCGCCCCTTTGGTTTAGCGGGTTCCTTCTTTGCTACTGCCGTTGCCACTAGAACTCCTGCCCTATGTACCAAAACCCTAAGTCAATATCCCAACCGTACTTACTGATATTGAAACCAATGCCGAATCCGCTCTTGCGTCCCCAAGCGAACCAGTATCGTCCTATCTTTTTCTCCATGGGTTTATTCTACCCTCTTAACAACTAGAGCAATAGTTATACGCTCGAATGTTATTAACACCAGTTTGGAACTCTTTACCGCAATGGTAGCAACTGACAGTCTTTGTTTCAGACTTGTCCTCTAGTTTGGTTATCTCAAACCCTAGTAGTTTCATTTACCTCTCCTCGACTTCACACGCTTCAACTGGGATAAATAATAACTCAGCAATGTCTCTCCAGCCATTTATCGTGTTTGCCCATTCGTTTAAGTCCTCGCTATGAACTCTCATATTGTGGTCACCGACTCGGATGGTTGTTCGACCCACAGGAATATGCCCAGGCTTAGATTTTCCCCCCGCGAGAATCTCTGCCACTTCCTCAGAACTAAAGCCTGTTCCCCGCAAGCCCGTACTCATAAGAAGTTTGTTCAACTCCTGTGGGTCGTATGTTGCCAAGTCAGAGGTTCGATTATCGACGATAAGGATTTTGATTTCCTCTATCTCATCAACATCAACCCAATGCACGGCAATCTTTTCCCATCCCAACTGAAGCGCACCTTGATAGGTATGGTTGCCCGAAAGAATATGTTTGGTTGATTTATTAACTACGATAGGTCGGTATTGCCCCATGTGTGTAAGGGACTCAATGATTGCACCGATGTCGCCTTCTCTTGGATTAAGTGGATGAACTTTAATCTCGTTAATGGGAACTGTTTCAATATCCGTAGCGCTAACTTCAGAGCGCTCACCACTTGGCTCAGGCTCAACAGGTTTGCGCTCGGGTAATCCCAATCGGGATTTGATTTCTCGAAGGGCTTTTTGTTTCGTCGGAAACTCTTCGTATAACTGCTCACGCCAAGCCTTGTAGACCGTACTCTCAACCGTAAACCGCCAAGCGCTAACCTTTACTTCAGGGTCGCTAGGTAAAGGCTTAGAACCGCCCACAGGGTCTTTGTCCTGACCATTCATCAGCCTATCTAAAGTCTCAACCTCGGCTTGAGTGAAGCCCGTTCCCTCAAGTTCAGGAAGTGTGGTCAATAAACTTTTGAGTAACGGTTCGTTATATGTTGCTAGGTCGGTCAAGCGATTATCAGCCAAGACAATCCTGCGAGCGCTCTCTTCATCTACCTCAATATAAGTTATCTTGATTTTTTTCCAGCCAAGTTTCTTCGCCGCTTTGTAAGTGTGATTACCAGCCAAGATAAAGTTTGTTCCGTACTGCACAACAATCGGACGGTATTGACCATGGGCTTTGAGTGACTGAGCAATCGCCTCGATGTCTCCTCTGCGTGGATTGGTCGGATAACTCTCAAGCGTGTTGAGTGCTACTGAAGCAACTTGTCCAACCTTTATGTTTGCTTTCACTTAATGTATATCCATGCTTCAAAGTTGAAGAACTTCCAAAACATTGTGCCGACTGTAAACCCTGCGTTCTCTGCCAATATCTGATTTCTTATTGATGAGTTCACCTTCATGATAGGTCGAAGGTCGCGCTCTTTGTTTAGTATCTCTTCGGGACTAAAGGCTTTGCGCTTGAAGTCATAATGAGCGCCGTGGATTACTTGCTCAAGTTCGCCCGACTCTTCTCGGACTTTCTCAGCCCATATAAAAGCCCCACCCTCAATGAGAGATTCATAGATAAGGCTCAAGATGTGAGGTCTGTCCTCGTATGGGAGGAACTGAAGTGTGAAGTTTGAAAGAATCAAACTGGATTTACCAAAGGTAGTAAAGGCTCTTAGGTCTTTGCGAACATAAAGAGTTTCATCATGGGACTCGGGTAAAAGATTATCGGCTATATCAATTCCGACTTTCTTACCACGGTGAGGAAGTCTTTCTAAAAGTTTGCCAGTTGAACAGCCAAGGTCAATCACTTGCGTATCTTCGGTCATGAAGTATGTACTCAAGTCACAGATTGCTTCAGTCAGCGTGTGATAGTTAGGGATTGACTGAGCAATATGCTCATCAAAGTTTCCTATGGTTTCAAACGAGAATGGCTCAGTAGAACTCATGAAGCCGTCTACCAATCGCTTCCACAACAGGAATTGTGATTGTGCGTCCGCATCGTTCGTATCTCTCGGAATCTGAAACTCGTCGTCCGTCATCGTAGAACTCCGTCCATCCATCAGGTAACCCTTGAAGGCGCTCGCACTCTAAGGGAGTTAATTTTCTAATCGCAAAGCCATCCTCGTCCCCAATTTGAACTCCGTGACGGTCTTGCGCTGTTATCGTGTACATAGGGTCGCCATCATCTTTAATGAGTCGCCCGTTAGGTGATTTGTTTACCCTTGCTATATCTAACATTGGTCGGACATACGGAACATTTCCGCCACCTGTTCCCATCTGCGCTGTAAGCGTTGGAACAACTCCCTCTGTATAGGTTCGCATTTCTTTATCTCTACGCGATTCTGTCTCTACTACATACTGACGAGCGTTACCGCCTTTGTAGTAATGAGCATCTAAGGTCGGAGAAATGTCGGAGAAAAACCCCTCCCTTCCTTTTCGTTCTTGCGAGTTCGCTTCATCATTGCTTCGACTTGCTCTTCCGATAGGGAATACTTTTGGTCGGGGGTTTCCTCTAAGATGTCCGATAAGGAATATCCTTTCTCGGTGTTGCGGGACTCCGAAATTTTGGCTGTCAAGCAATTCCCATTGACAGTCATACCCCAGCCCATCCAAGACCTCGAGGATGATTTCGAAGGTTCTTCCTTCGTCGTGATTGAGGAGTCCTTTAACATTCTCAAAGAGAAGATAAGGTATTGACTTTTCACTTGCGAGTCTAAACATCTCAAAAGCGAGTGTCCCTCGGGTGTCATCCAAGGAAAATCCTGTTCGCTTTCCTGCAACTGAAAAAGTCGCGCAAGGGAATCCTCCAACGAGGAGGTCGGCATCAGGAATATCTCCAGCGGAAACATCTCTAATATCTCGTCCGTCGGGTTGTTCTCCGAAGTTTCGTGCATAAATACTCCTAGGTCTCTCTAACCATTCGTTAGCCCATACACACTCATGACCAGTTCTTTCAAGTCCGAGTCTGAACGCACCAACTCCTGCGAATAACTCTATGAACTTCATTAGACAACAGGTTTCGCTGGTCGTCCTCGTCTGCGAATTAGTTTGCCTTGAGCGTCGTACTCAGGTGTACGAGAAATATCATTGCGGATGATTTTGTAAATCAACTGCTCGGATACTCCCATTGCTTCAGCAATTTCACGATAGGTGATGCGCTGTTTACGAAGTCGAAGAATCAACTGCTTACGGCGTTTGCCTAAGTCTTGAATCTGTACTTGATGGGTACGGATGGCATCGGTAAGTAACTTAACCTCGTCAAGTCCTTTGCCGTCTAACTCCGTCGCTTCCATTACTGTACTCATATTGCGTCTCCCTCTTCGAACAAGCGTTCGACTGCATCGTCAAATCTTACTTTTTTAATACTTGCTCCTGCTGTTGCTACAAACTCCAATTCAATTTTCATAATAGATTTCTTGTACGCAATTAACATTGCAAGATAAAACGGCAGTATAAAAAAACTAGCAATCGCTAATCCAACTACTGTCCACATTAAATCCCAGTTCATATTGTCCTCTCTTTCTTAACTCCTCGTATGTAAATGACTAACGAATTCTTATCGTTCTTTGGTGGCAGAAAAATTAACGACTTTACGAACTTTGAAGAATCATCAGGAAGAACTCCCGCGTCTACAAGTCCGTCAATCGCCGCCTTCGCTGAGGGATTACACGCCCCTACATCTTGTAAGCGACCACCCTTCTGATGTGGCTCCACCGTAACGGTAATCCACGCCATAGGAGGTATCTTCTCATATTTAGCCAAGAGTTGAAAACCCGCTCGCCAAGCCTTTGTCTGTGCCGCTTGCTCCCACCGATTGCCAGCGCGTTCAGCGTTTGTGAGCCAAGGTCGCTGATTGAACTCAAGACGATAAATCGTCTGCTCGGCTTCATCCATCTGACAGAAACATTCCATGACTCAAGCATGAGGGTTTGTCCTAATCATGTCCAGTTGTGTTTTTTGTCCGTAGTTGTCGATGTTCCACCAAACACCAGTTTCATCTTGAAATGGAATCTCTTCAGCCGACTCAACCTTTTGAATTAGGTATCCAAGTTCACGGGCTTTGGCTCGATTAGATTCAACCCAACCATGACACCCGCTAGTTCCAGTACCGCAAAGAACAATTAGATTCGCTGGTTCATGAAGCATCTCATTCTTTGAACCGCCCATCATTCGAGGTCGTCTGTGATGGACTGACATTGGATAACCCAGGAAATCTCGATTGCATCTTTCACACTTATAGAAAGAACGGGCTAGGACTGCCCATCTGATTTCTTCAGATACTCGATTAGGTTTAGACTTTGCCATTGGAGTCTTTCATCCGCGATGGCGTCCAAGCAAGCAGGGCATACCTCTGAGTTCGTCTGAATCGCCATCTGCTGTACCAACCTACAAATCGAAATATCTTCATGAGTTAGGTGCCACCGTTCCATTATCATTTTCCAACGGAGCATCTCCACCTCTGTTCCACTTCTCAAGTAATTCTTTTTTAACTTGCGCTACAAATTCAGGTGTGGCTTTTTTCTTTTCTAATTCTTCACACTCAAGAGACATCAGCCTTCCGCGTTCGCGCTCTCTCGAGTCGGCTAGTCTACGACGCCATTCCCGATTTATGTGCGATGGAGTTATGGCTGTGTCAGAGTTTGAGTAATGCCAAGAAACAATTTTCTTCGCTTCATCCAAAGGCACATCTGTATCAAGGGACTCAGCCCAAGCGCGAACCTTTAACTCATCGACCTGAATTCGCAGGTCATAGATTCCAATAAATCCTAAAAGGATTGCGAGGTCAGAGAGATTCATTGCGGAACTTTTCTGCCAAGTCGATTGCTCTAATTGCTGATTGTTCATGTTTTGTTTTAACTCCTACTCCTCTGAGAACTAAATCCATTTGACGCATTGAGGGAACTGTCCCTATGTAATCTAAAGCCTGTTCAATCTGTTCGGCTGTGTACTCGCGCTTCTCTGCCGCTTGGCAGATTGCTAACAAAGAGTGCCACGCACTTTTGCCTAAAGGTTTAACTCTTTGCTTCTCCCACCATTTTCGAGCAACTGCTTCAGAGAGCGGGATAACTGCGACAGCAGTTTCATCGCTCTTTGTTGTAGATAGGACGGATGTATAGGACGGATGGTACGGAGTGGCGTTGGGGAGTTGAACCCCTAGAGTTGGGGAGTCGAGGGTATCTGAGTTGGGGAGTTCTATATCTCCTAAACTTTGTTCCTCCCCAACAGAGTTGGGGAGTTTCTTCCATATCAACTGATAGACAGTTGCGTTACCTCGGGAGTTTCCCTTAGTAATAATCTTCAAGTGTCCATCGGCAATCATCTCGTTGATGACCTTTCGGACATACTCAACAGAGCATCGACCCTTGGTTGAGAGATTCGATTGAGATGCAAAGAAGCGACCATCATCATGAGAAATATCTGCGAGCGCTAGGTGGATAAGTAGGCGAGTCCCGTCATAAGGCGAGTCCGACCAAACCTTTGTTATCCACCTGATGCTCACAAATTACCTCCACAATGCGGACAACATTTTTTGCGTCCTTGTTTTTCAATGACCCGACCTTGTACACAAATCACATCCACATAAACTTTACAACCGTTACGAGTCTCTTTGAGTCTCGCAATTCGTCCTGTTTTGTGGAGAACGGACAATACACCTGAAGCGGTGCCATGGTGAAGTCCAGTAATGTCAGATAACTCTTTCCAAGTTAAACCCGCTATCTTTCGTTGAGATAGAAGGTTTAGGGCTTGCGCTTGACGCAGGGCAGTTCTACCTGACCTATCCGCGTGAAGCGCTCGCTCCCTCGAAGTATCTGTTCCGCTGTGTCCCGAAGTTTCGTTATACGGTAACTGGGGTTGGTTCAGTAATTGTGATTTCATCGGATTCCTCTTCCAATTTCTGTGGGTTCAATTTAGATTGTTGCTCTTTGAACTTGGCACGGAATTGGTCAAGAGTCCCAACTGGGTAAGCGTCCTTATTCAAGGTGATGTACTGACCGACCAAAGATAAAGATTCAATGTCGGTTGATTGACCAATCCTGACAATGACTGCCTCGGCTGGTAAAACATCTCCAGCACTTGAGCGTTCATAGGATGTTGCGTCAGGGTCTACCTCATCGGTTGGTAGTGATAGCGATTGAAGCAAGGCGGTACGGAAAGCAACTGACATGGCTTTGGCTGTTGCCTTATCGCCTGAGTCCATTGCTTCGCCAACTACTGTTGCTTGGATTGAATCACCGTTTGCTCCGATAAATGTGTAAGTTACTTTAACTCTGACATGACCCATCGGGGTTCGGTTCTTTCCAATCTCAACTGTTTGATAGTCGTACTCTTCAACTGAAGGCACAATGACTACACCAAACTTTTGAAGTGCTGGTGAGACTGCATTAACGACTGAATCAATTCCACGGAAATTAAATCCTTGGGCTTGATTGCGGTCTTTCTTTGCTATGCCTCCAACTGCTTTCATAATCTCACTCAATGCTTGAGCGATAGGTAATTTGTTTTCCATGTTCCCTCTCTCTATTCTGCTATAACGAATGAAACTGATGTCACGGCTGGGATTACTCGAACCAATGGCACAATTTCACCTTGGGTTGATATTACATCACCTGAATCGGTAAGTAAAGTATTTAGAACCTTTTTGTCGATTTCTTTTTTAATGCGAATCAACTCAGGTTGGCTTGTCTCTGCCCATGCTACAAACTCAAGTTCGTTCTCAATCTCAATCTTGGGACGACCTGCCGTAGTTTTGATTGTTCCGTGGGGAAGGACTACCGATTTACGCCCGTTGTAGCGCTCTGTGAGGGCGTAGGGCTTGAGGTTGGACTCAAACCATTCAGCATCTCTTTCGAGGTCTGTATTGACCTTCTCTAGCCATTCTGCGACCCTATTGATTTCTCGGTCAAAGATGGCTTTGTTATCTGATTGCTTGCGTCGAATGGAGGCAAGTTTTCTCATCGCCCAATCTGCCTTTGAATCGTCATCAACGACGAATGGCTCACGGGCTGGTTCCTCGATAATTTCAAAATCATCGACTGGTCTTACTGATAGTGCGTTGTCCATGTGGACTCCTCTCGTTATAGGAGAGGGTACTAAACTGGGGTTTAGTTTGTCAAGCCCTATATCCCGATAACTTGTCCAACATACATGGAGGCACCGACAACCGTACAGATGAAGAGCGCCCCGACGGTACGAATGACCCATTCGGAGCGACTCTCCATCTTTTCAAGACGGTCTGTAATGTGTGACATGGCTTGAGAGAATCTTTCCGAGTCAGAGTCGTAGACATCTTTGCGGAGATAAGTCTGACCAACATTGAGATTCATCTGCTTGACTTCCATTGTCAGGTCGTCGAGCCTACGCATAACTTCTCCGAGGGTCGGTTGAATCTCTTCTGCCATTTTTTATGCCTCGTAATTCGGGCGAGCAACCGCCATGATTAGTTTGTACGGTCTCTTCTTCAAGAAAGCGCCATCTCCGTTTGATTGACTTCCCTTTCCATCACCACTTGTGTTGCCCTCGTATACCTGTAAATACTTCAAGGTCGTGTTGTGCCATTTTACAATTCCAACATGGTCTGCCTGAGCATCATCATCGAACTGAAAAAATGCAATATCTCCAGCCTTTGCTTGTCCAACTGGAACCAACTGACCTTTACTCGCAAACCATTTCAAACCAGCATCGCATGAGGCAAAACCTTTTTTAGATTGAGCCGCGACTAGGTTAGATAGTTCTGCCTCCTTGAAACACCACGAAACATACATAGCGCACCAAGGTTGGTTGTTAAGTCCGTACCACTTGCCAAATTTTGTATCGTTGTTGGTACCTTCGCGGTATCCAGCATCGACCTCGGCTTTAGCCGCTAGTAGGACTTTTTGTACTGACATTTATTTTTTCTTTGCTGTTTTTTTGGCTGTAATCTTTTTGACTACTGCATCGGTAACTCCGTCGGCAATCTTGCCAAACGCAGGGTCTTTGGGATTTGCCGCTCTGATTGCGACTGGGAGAACGGCTGAAACACCAGCCGCTAAAATTGCCTTGAGTGCATCGCCATCAAGAGCAAGGATGTCCCCGCCCGTAATCATGAAGGCTGTGGTTACTGCCGCGAGGAATGAGCGTCCATACGAAGCGAGCATTGCTTTAATTTTACTGTCCATTATATTCTCCTAAGAGTAGGTGGATAAATTCTAACCTATGGTTTATGAACCACGGTTATTATGCTTGTTTCCCAATTACTAACAAATCTGCACCAAACGATATTAACCAAACTGTATCGTTTTGCGTTGGGCTATAACTGCTCAAATACTTAACTTTAGGCAAGGTGTTTGCACCTCCAGCAATTTGAACATCGAGAGTAGCGGGACTGACATTAACAGTCACAACTTTTGCTTGGCGAAGGCGGAGGACTGGTGTACTCGTATCACCTTTGATTTGATTAACAAGATAAGCCAAGTCCATCAGAATCTCCTACTTCTGCCAATTGCGTTCATCGTACCCTTGGCATCTAGGGGTATTGTGATTGAGTCTAGGGTTAAAATTTTGTCTACGCCAACTGGTGTGCGAACGATTTTTACTAGGTCATAAACATCATGGGCAGGGTTCACTATCTGGTCCCATGTAATTTTCTCGGTTGAGCCAATGACTTTCTTTAACTCAGCCTTTGCCGCCTCGGTTGCCTCGGCAACTGTTAAAACTGTTGGACTGCTCATAAATTTTACAACCTCACCATAAGTTTTACGGTAGGTAGGTGAACTCGGGTTATCATCAAAGGCTTCTCCAATAACACCAATAGACAAATTTGTCCCCTCGCCTGTAAATATAACCCCATTGTAGGACTCATCAATACTTAGAGAGCGATTGATTTGTAGTAGGACTGAGGCTTCTCCATCACCATAGGTCTCAACTGGAGTTCCCAAGTCAGGGTCAGGAATTGGTCTCATACGGGCTGTGCCATTCTCATCAAAATATAAATCCATTGCCGCGGACTCAGCAATTTTTAGAGCCTCACGCCAAGGGTCAGAACTTTGGTCAAGGGTTGGATAAAGCAAGGTTGTTACTTGCCCAGTAGCGGGAAAGATTGTTTTAACTTGCGGGTATCTAAATTTCAAAATCTGCTCGATAGCCGTCTCTTTGGCTGTGCCATCTGCAATATAGAACTCATGGTTAGTGAACTTAGCCCGAGCAAGAAGTAAACTACGGTCAGAGCCTTTTATTGAAATCTTTATTCCTTGGGCTGTATCTGTGATGTCCACGCCCGTAATTACAAATACACCAAGAGGAACTAATTCCTCGGTGCCATCGGCAAAGACTACTCCCCTATAAATTTTTACTTCTCGGTTGTACGGCAAAAAGATTGCCGACCTATTGTTTTGTGGAACTAAGGTGCCATCTGCATCTACAAACTCCAAGGAACATTCGCGCCGAATAGAACGGCGACTATCAATGCTGACGCTTCCTGATATGGGTTGAGCCGTGCTGATAATTGTTCCGTTGGCTACATCAAAGATTTCAACCTTGACGGTTGTTATATGAGATTTCTTTACAGTCTCTTTGAATAAATCGGAAACTGGATACATTACGGGGCATCAACTTCAAAATAAGTTACTTTAACAACTCTAATCAAACTGCCTATCTTTCCTGATTCAGTCCAAGTTCTATCTACAAAGCGAACATACTTTAGACGAGCAAGCGGGTCGCGTACTAATAGAGTTCCTTGGTAAACAAGAACTGGGTATAACTCATCCCAATCATCTTCTCCTTGAACTGTAATTTCATAGGTGCCATCGACACCATAAATAGATTGAGACACAACAACTGATTTTGACGCGCCAAGAGGTTTGAACACCCCGTAGGCTTCAACAATTGTTTGACTCAATGGTTGTTGAACCTGTATTCCCACAACTTTTATATTATCGTTTTCGGGTGCAACAAAAGACCAACTTGCAGGATTACTAACAAGAATTGGAGAAGAGGTTGTGTAACCTGAAGAAATAGTAGCCATTAAATATCCCCTCTTGCTTTTGCTCTGTATTGAACTGTTGTAGCAATAGGAATTTCATAGTCATCAATTTGGGCAATCTGTGAACTGTCAGCCGTTACTGGACTATTACGAATAGCGGTAAAAGTAGTTCCTCCATCATCAGAACGCTCAACATCAAATTTTAATTGTGAAAAACCGCCGCGGGTAAAGACAGGCGTATCACCTGAGTGAAAGCCAATCTTGTCTACATAGTGAACTCCACTTGTGCTTGCGCTAATAATTTTTACAAAAACCTGAGCATGAGTAGCAGTTGGAGGCGCTAAAACAGTTGCACTCGCTGATACAAAAGCCGAACTGGTTGCGCTCACCGATGTTCCATAAGTTGTGCTTATAGTTGCACCTGCTGAAGTAAGATAACGAATACCAACCGCACAAAGACGAGTTGTACTACCTGCCTTAAAATCTGCCACAGCAGAAAACTTTTTGTTTGGTGAGACTACAAATTTTGTACCAATACTGGTTGAAGCCTCGGCGTCGCCTGACGCTGTTGCTGTAATTTGAAGTGATGCGGTACCGTCAGAAAATTGAGCAGTTGAACGAGCAATTGCACAATTTGTTACTGCAAGCCATCCAGTTGTATTTGTTTCAAGAGAGGCTTGATTAGCGCTTAGAACATTTGTTCTACCAAAAACCGTGAGGGTTACTGCCTCGATATTACTATCGTAGGAAGCGGTAATAAGTGGCGTTGCGGGTGCCTCAACATCAATAGTAAATTGACTATAAGCATAATCGCTAAAGTAGTTAGAACCGTTAAGTAATTGAGCAACTTTTACATAGGCTCTAAAAGTTGTGCCATCGGCTAAGTCAGCCTCAAGTGTTTGACCATTGTTAGTGGAAGTAACAACCCCAGTTTCTACTGTCGGTGTGGAAGTCTCGGGGTCAAAACTTGCTCCATTGTATGTAGCGGCGTCAAAAATTTTTACCTCGTATGCGCTTTGTGGGTCACCGTCTGCATCGGCATAAGTCCAAGTGACTGATGGAAAAGTAGTATCTGTGATAGTTCCGCTTGGCGCTGTAACTGTTACGGTTGGTTGGGTCGTAGTTTCTACATCAACAAAAAGAGCAACGAGTTCAGCACGGTCACCGCTTATGATTGAGTTGTCTGTAAACTTTACAACAAGATTATCAATGAGGGTTTGAGTCCATGCCGCACCGTTTGGGGCGGTTGTAAGTTTTAAGGCGGTATCGAGGGTTGTGATTGTCAAAGTGTTTGCCTTGGTAAACGGAACTGAGTAGTAAACCTCTCGCCCATTTCGGTCTGTGATAACTCCAAGACTCAACTGGATACTGCCAGTAGTTCCTATTGTGGCGCGAGCGCGGAGATTAACAAAGGCAATTTTTTCAGTAGCGGCTAAAGTAGTTGTACCGAACTCTGCTTCATAGGAGGCGGGGACTGTTGTGCTAGTGCGTTTAACAAATGTTGCATCACTACTATCGGCAAGCGCCGCATGAACTGTCGGTGAGCCACCTGAAATAGTAAAAGAAGCGGCGTTGTTCCAGTCTGCGTTAGGACGAAGTACATAGGTAGTCATTATTTGTTAGCCAACTCCTTTGCCAAGATAGCGAATGTTTCTTGAATTCTTTGCACAATTATGTCGCCTTTTTCATCAATGTCTTTTGCTCCAGTTGTATCGACATTAACAACAAAAGCGCCTTGTTCAATAACAATGTTGTTTCCGCTAACTCCGCTGATTCGTGCTTGCTCATCGACAACCTTAGCGATACCTAATTGAGCGTTAGCAATCTGTTGCCCAAACGCCGCTTCAGAACCGAACTTACCAATCGACGCACCAGTAAAACTAATCTGCTTTTGTAAGTCGTTAATTTGAGTAATAGCATCGGCACCACCACCAAGAATTGACGCCGCAAGTTGAGCGCCCTTAATTGGTCCTGACTCAACTAAATCTTTAATAGCACCCGCATCAAGACCCAAGCCCTGAAGTGTAAGAATTTGGTTTGCAAACTGATTACTCTTATCCAAACGCATACGCATATTTTCGATAAGGGACTTAGCCTTTGGAATAAATCCATCAGGTA
>Ga0209296_1002713_pt1 | contig 12486 bp, 14 predicted proteins | sample S_130206_EF_Meta_FD_187319 | JGI IMG/M metagenome (GOLD analysis project Ga0209296, IMG submission 187319) | Freshwater microbial communities from Lake Simoncouche, Canada to study carbon cycling - S_130206_EF_MetaG (SPAdes) (version 2) | ecosystem: Environmental > Aquatic > Freshwater > Lake ...
ATGCATGAGGCTGGGTTATCTGCCGTGTCCATACCTTCTGGCGTTTCCAATATGAATTGGATCAAAGAAGATTATGAATACATTTCATATTTTGACACAATTGTTGTCATTATGGACAATGATAATGCTGGCAAAAGATGTGCTTCAGAAATATCAGCAAGACTTGGAGTTGATCGTTGCATTCTTGTAACGCTCCCACTCAAAGATCCTAACGACATGCTCAAAGCAAATCGTCAAAATGAGATCGAGAACCTGATTGAATCAACAGCGCGTGGGCAACTTGCGGAAATTGTAAATGCGTGTGAGATGAAAGATGGAGTTAAAGACTTCATTCGTGGGGACTACCTCAGCGATGGAGATCCTTTCTTTATTCCAGGATTTGACATCACATTCAGAAAACATGAAGTCACTCTATGGTTTGGATACACGAGTCAAGGAAAGTCACAAGCCGTTCAGAACCAAGTAGCTAATTTAGCTGCGCGTGGGGTGATGAGTGTAGTTGCTTCTTTTGAACAGCCTCCAGAAAGGACATTTGGATCAATCCTAATGAACATGACTGGCAATGCTGGAATCGTAGACACAGATGACTTTGAAGCAGCATTTAAATACCTTAGCGAGAATGTGTTTATTTACAAAAGCAGGGAGAAAGCGAACCCAGCCAAGCTTGTAAGCATGTTTATTCATGCGCACAAGAGGTATGGTGCTAGCAATTTCGTCATTGATAACGTGATGACAATGGACGTTGATCGTGGAGACAACACAGCGCAAGCTAGCGCGATTGATGCAATTCGAGTATTTGCTTCAAGCTATCCAGTTCATGTTCATGTAGTTGCGCATCCACGGAAAAGCAGCGAAGGGGTGTCAAGTGCCCCGGCAATTGCAGAAATCCAAGGAGCCAGTGAATGGGGCAACATGCCAGACAACATCATCACCGTATGGAGGGATGTTGCAAAGCATGAGAAAATGGCAGAAATGAAAGCAAATGATTTCACGGAAAAAACAATACAGGAATTCTGGGAATCAACGCCTTGCGGCAAATTGATTTGCAGAAAGCAAAGAGCAACAGGAGAACTGCCAATGACAAACACTTGGTTTGATAAAGAAACGAAAAGATTCATGGCTTGCGCTGGTAAGGCACGAGCAATGTATTCAAAAAAGCCATGGGCATAAACAAAAAGAAACTAAACAAAAAAATATGAGCGCAATAAAAAAAGCACAACAGATAATTCATTCAAGCAGCAATGACGAAGGCACAATACTTCACTTAAATAGTGACTTGGTTGAACTTGCATACGCATTTTTTGCTTTTTATGACCTTGCACACGCATACGAAGAAAACTTAAAAACTTCAATGGCAAAATGCGATAGTAAACTAAAGATGATTAAAGAGGTGAAGATGAAGTTTGGCAATCCAGTGCCAGCTTTTATTCAAGACGAGCCGTATTGCAATTGCAAAGAATAAATTTCTTAAACGCTGACAGGCCGTTTCGTCTGTCATTACATTCCAGCCTCCGCAATGAGGGCATACTGAAACTACCTACTTGGGGTAAAGGGTTCAATCCGCCAGCCCCATTCAATCCACCTTGGCACACTGACTAGCTATCGGTCACAGCATGTGGTGAGGGACTGAAGTAGGTGTGAGCGACCTGATCGGAGGTTGGAATGTGGGTGACTGAGCACGGTTTAAGGTTGAAGCTACTAAAGTGGTGGTGACGTGTAAGCTGCGTCATCACGACTCCAAGGTTCGAATCCTTGTCCACACGTCTGACCCACGATACGGGTCACAACTTTAACCTAAAAAACACTATGAGCAAACAAATTGACGACGGCGGGAGATATCTGCTTGACGCAAAGCAATAACGTGATATATTCCGCCATGAAGAAATGTTCGTGTTGTCAGCTGGATTCAGTAATACGCCAAGGGAATCAATGGTTGTGCGCTATGCATTATCGTTTTGGTCAAATGCGATCATGTGCGAAAAGACACGGCAAACTAGCCCCAACACGCGAAGAATTAGAAAAAATGATACCGTATCCATTCAATTGCCCAACGTGTTCAAGGCAAATGAATTGGCGGTCAAAAGATGGGGCGGCAACAGTTGCGACATTGCAACACAACAGAAACGGAAGCATGCAAATTCTTTGTTTATCATGCAACACCCGACACGCATCATTTGCGGGAGATTCGTTTTATGTGGCTGACAAAAATATGAGAACTTGTCCATGTTGCGTAAAGACGCTGCCAATGGAATCCTTCTCAATTGACAACAACTCAAGGTGGAAAAATGCAAACACTTATTGCCGTTCATGCAGAACCAAAATGCACAAAGAATGGAGAAACAAAAACAAACAAAGAGAAAATGAAAAAAGACGTGAATATTACCATAAACGGAAAGCAAATGGAAATCCAATTCCAAGATGACTTTTGGCGAGATTGCTTCGCAGCGGCGGCTTTGACTGGGTTGATGAATCGTGACAGCAATCAGAGGAGTTTGGCAGAGCAGGACGCTGAATACTGCTTCGCCATTGCAGACGCAATGATCCAAGCTAGAAAAGGGAGCGACCAGTCATGAAATGTAAAATTGGGATTGTACCAAATATCAAAGATGGACGCGTAATCACACTACACACAGACGGCACAGTTAGCTTCTTCGATGGAAGCCAATGGGTGCGTCGTGCAGCCGTGAACATCAGTTGTTACGATCACGCATTTCTAGGATGGGCAGACAGCGAAAAAATTCTAAATCACGCAAAAAAACACGCACAATAAAACTAAAATCTCCACACACTGAAAACATGAAAACAACACACTACAAAACAGCAAAGGACAAAAACGGAAACAATGTCGTGAGAATCACTCCCGACACGGAACGCGGCTTTTCAATTCAGACACTAGCAAACCTGCCAATGACCCACCGAGACGGTGTGGGGGAGTGGACGGCGGAGGAAGTCAAAACGTATGTCTTGAAATATGGAACAGCGCGTCAGAAAAATATTATTTCTTAAACCACACACACAAACATTTGGAACTTGAAATCAAAATACAACAAACAAACAAGCGTGCCGTTTATCTAGCATATTACAATTGCAAGCTTCTCGGAGAGTTTCGAGGTTACGGCAAAACAGATAGCGAGCGTTTAGACAGCGCAAAAGAACAAGCAAAAGCGACGATTAAAGTCACCAACATTAACACACACACATGAAAACAATTGCACAACAATTAAACATTAAGAAGTTTCCTTTTGAAATTAAAGACTCTGATGGTAAAGAGATTTACCGTGAGAATTGGTGTGGCTATTGGGCAAAGCAGGAATGGGATGGGGATGAGGTGATTTACAGGGAGACTTCCGATGGAATTATTAGGGACAAACGCCCTAAGACAGACATCCAAAAAGCTATTGATCTTCTTACCAAAGAAGGATTGATCGTGGATGGCAAGATTCTTAAAAACTAGATTGAAATCTTACTACCATGAAAAACAATTGGAAACCAGTAATTAAATCGTTCTTCGCAATCGCTCTCAACCGTGGGTTCACTCTCTATACAGTGGACAATGGCGGTGGAGAGGATGTTTTTATGAACAGTATCAAAGAAGCTGTGGAAGAAGTTGCCGCCACAGATGAGTCTCACGTTGTTCTAAAAAACCCTGCTGGCAAGCCTTTGTGGTTCTATCTGGTTCTCGGAAATGAGCCATACGAAACGATCTGCAATTATTCTGTGCATGATCTAGCAGACAAGGTGCATGAAGAGTTCTCAGACAAATGGGAGAATAAGAAATGCCCCCAGATCGCTTAAAAACTAGCCTAGACTACTACTACCATGAGAAAAGGATACGGACCAACAGATTGTAGCTACCACCTCCCCTTTGAAAGATTCACCAAGATGGTTGAGGAGGGGATCAATATCGCCCAAGGAGTCGATGACAATAACAAAGTGCTTTACAGCGCCCTCCACAAAGACCTCTCCGAAAATTCAATCAAAAGGATTTTTGAAGATGCGGATTGCGTTTGCTATCACGGGGGAATCAAGATGATCATCCCTAAGCACCTTGCTTAAAAACTAGCGTAGACTGATTGCGCCATGAGAACTCAACAACTTATCCGCCGCCTAAACGTGGTTTTCCGCGATCATGACTTGCCAAAGAAGGAAACATTTGAAGATTGTTTTAAGCAAGCCGAAAGGAACTACTGGCTGAAAGGGAGTAACTTCGTTGTCGCTTGCGAAAGGGCAATGTCCCATGAGCAGATTGACAAGGACAACGCGATTCTCAAAGACGATGGGTTCACCGTTAAAAACTAGAATAAGATTTGGCTACCATGAAAACACTAATCGGATCGAAAGTATTGCACGGATCACCCGGATATCAAACATCGGAAACCATATCTGAAATTACTCCCAAGGGGCGTGACTTCGAAATGGCTTTCGAGTCTGGGTGTTTCTCCACTTTATCCTTAGATGAACTCTATGAACTTCAAAACGATGGGGAAGTCCACTTCAAGGAAAAAACGCATGGCGGATTCACCGTTATTACCCTAACCGCTTAGAAACTAGATTAAGATTTAGACATGCAACAATACGTTTTACATTACATCCAAACACTTCTTGGACAAGAATCACGCAGCTTGTTTTGGCGTTGCCAAGCAGATAACTACGAACACGCGGTAGAGCAACTAGAGAACGCCGTAGAATCCGAGGGCGAAAAAGTTGTTTTTGTCGAGTTTCATAAATAAAAATCATGATTAATACAATCACAATACAACAATTTGAAACACTTCAATACCTTGCAAATAGAATCAATGTAGAGATTTCTGCATACAATGATAACAACGACATCGTTCATCAATTGATTAACGTCAGTGCTTACGAAACTAAAGACAATGAGGAGCATCACGCATATTTTGACATCACCGCTTATCGCACTCACAGTGCGTCAGAGGAAGCGCTGATACATAAAGCAATCGAAAAGATTGGAAAAATGCTCGTCACTGCTGGTATTCCAGATGCAATCAGGCATACAGGTGATTGCTCTCAAGGTTACAATTTCGGAGCGCATTACAAAGTTGAATAATTATACTAACCTAGAATAATACCATGAAAACATTCAAAGTCACATACACCGACACAATTACTGCGGAAACCGAGGAAGAAGCTCATGATATTTTTTTGGCATATCTTTCCGAGTGTGTCAAATTTGAAGATCTGACAGCTTACGGGTTTGAAGAAATGGACACAATTAAAAACTAACCTATTGCCGCCATGACAAAAGAACAAATTGAATTGAAAGATACTCTGGAAGATAGAGAAAGCGTATTGGATAATGTTGCCCATGATATATTCGGCATTCTGAAAATCAAAGGTGCAGATGAGATATTGACTCTGTATTATGACATGAGAGACTTGATTCAAAAGAAAATCAAATCGAAGTTTCCCAAAGGAACGGAATTTGATAATTTCTGATAAAAACTAACCTAAAATAACACCATGTTTATTGATTACAAAACTACTGTATGGGAGCGATTCGAGATAGAAGACGAGCATAAAGAATCGTTGTTTGAGTTCTTGAAAGAGAATCCCAAAGCTTCTGCGATGGACATTTGGAATTGGTATACTGACAATGGGGGTGATCCTGATTGTCAAGTAATCGAAGAAACATATGAAGAAATGTCAGTTGAAAACAATGGAGGATGCTCCACAATCGAAATTCTTTTAAGCGATCAGATTCTTTTTGAAAATGGCAACTGATCTTGAAAAACATTAAGCAATTCATTAACTTTCTCTTGCCTTAAAAACTACTAACTAACTACTACTATGAAATCATTCTACCGAATTTTGCACATCGACGAAACAAAGCAAAAAAGTCTTAATGAATTATGTAATACGATCAAAGATATTTCAGAAATTGTCCAAAAAGATATGCCCATATTCGATGAGGAAGTGACCTTTTCAGATGGGAAACGTATGGCAATCCAAGTTTGCCCAGCAGATGGAGAATGTTGTTGGACACAGGGCGTGCTTTTCGATGAAGATGGTGAGGAACTCGAATGCACCGAAGTTCAAGAAAATCTCGATTCTCCATTCATTGTTGATTACAACGAAATACAATATGTAGTCAATGTCTCAGCGGAAATTATACCATTGAAATCATTTCTGATGACTGCGTAATTTATCAAAATGGACAATGATTTTGACAAATACAACAAAGGAATAGAGCAACACAATGAAACGGGTATCAGAAAAAAGAGCTGAATGGCTAAATCAGTATAAAAAAATTCTGTATGCCTACACCCCATCAGCTTGCGCCCGTTGCAGAGAACGTGGGAGTGGATGGGTTAATTTCAATGGAGACTTTGAGCCACATCATCCATTTCGTCGAACAACAAGAGAGTTTTGCTGTGTTGTAGTTCCTTTGTGTCATGTGTGTCATAAATGGATTCACGAAAACACAATAAAAGCAAAAGAAGAAGGCTGGCTTTCTTCGCCAAAAACAAATTTACTTAATTTCTAAATCTTTGTAGGGGGTGTTATTTCTGCGCCCTGTGTGCTTCTAGCTGGAAGAAGTCTACAAATAACAAAAGGAGAGCGGCCCTTTCCAGCACCGCAATACAAATTTATGCCTAAAATTAGAAAATACATAACAGTAGACGAAGACCAAATTACAGCAGCCCCTGAAGTGGAGGATTACAGCGAGCCAGAAGTAGTTGCCCAACAAGAGGACGTAGCAGGCGATTCTAGCCCTCTTCCTGAAGTTGAGTATGTATTCCCCCCAGATCGCCCAGAAGAGCCTGTAGTGCCGCTCATGACTCAGGAAATTGCCAACCTAGAAGTCGTGCGTGTTATCGACCTATTGGTAGACGTAATTAAATACGCAGTGAAAAGAAAAAGATTTGATTATAGGTCAATGGAAATCATTGTCTTAAGGTTGGAATCAGCAAATCGGTTGGTTCGGGCTATTAAGTCAATTACTCCTCAATAACCCCAGCCACCTAGTTCTTCGTAGCGTTTAGGAACACTTCTGCGACCCTGTCTTGTCCCTGCAACTGCATTAACTAAGCCATAGGCAAAGTCAACAGTGTCAATACCCTCCTTGCCGTCCTTGGGTGCGACGTAGTTGAGAAGGAGGTTTTTCATATTTGCAATAGACTCGATAGGCGCAGCAGGACTTGCAAACATATTGTCAAATATTCTTTGTTGGTTGCGAGTTGCTCGGGAAAGTTCAGCGTATGTTCTCGCTTCATCTTCACCCATGATGAATTTTTTAGATGCATCATAAACACCAGATGCAGCTAGTGCTTCAACAGCTCGAACAGGAAGCATGCCGCGAAGAGCTCCATAACTAGTAGAAGGGATGATGTTTCCAATGTTTTCTTGGAATAGCTCCTTTGCAGTTTGCCCGGCAAGAGAAGCAAATCGCTCTTTTGCAGTAGCATCAACTTTCTCATTTGTTAATATTGAGTATTGTGGGAAAACCTGTTCCTTGATCCAGTTAATAGGCTTCCACCCATTATCATCAATCATGGTTATTGTCCTATACCAATCAATTGCTCTTTGAGAGATGTCTTCAAGTTTGTCTTCCTCAGGCAAGTCCTCGTCAAACAGTTCAGTAATTGCACTAACAATTAGAAGAGCAATTGGTAGACCAACTGTAACCTTAGCTAAAATAAACAAAGAGTTTTGCAATGAAGTTCCAATCAAGTTCTCATAGGCATCACTTTCAAATCTTTCGTCACCAAACCCAGGAGTGCCTCTATGCTTGTTGTATAGCAAGTTGACAAATGACGCAGTATTTGCAGAAGTTGTAGATGTATGATTGCCAAATCGGGTCATTGAGTTAGCAAGCATTGTTCCTACAGACCCAGCCCCACGAATATTGTAAATTTGAGCTTTCTTAGACTTATCACCAAGACCCATGTAGTCGGTAACCATAATGTCAGCCTTTGTTTTTGCCAATGTGCTAATTGTCGATGGGTCCATTGCAAACATTTCCTTTAATGTTTTTGGCGCACTGTCTCCCATTATTTCTTTTAGCTGGCTAAATAGCTCGAAAGCAAAAATTGATTGAACCATTGCTCGTTCTGGCGCTCCAATAGCAATATCCAAGCTCTTCTCTCCAACATTTCGCAACTTGGATGCGGCATAACGAGCAGCATATTTAATTTTGTTTTCTCCGTAGTATTTTGTCAGGGCAATTTGAGTTTCCCTAGTGTCAGTTCCAGAAGCTTTCCACTTGTAGCTAGTAATGCTGTTTTCTTTAATGAATCTAGCAATCTCGCTATCTTTGTCAAGGTAGCCAATGAATGAGTATTTATAAGCCTCAAGAAGAACGCTAACATCTTTATCGGTTATCCCGAGCTTGTTCGTTAATCTTACAGTTAAGTATTTGGCAAATGCCGGAACAACGCCTTGCAAAATCGGCTGGAAAACATCAAGCAATCCTTTAACGGCAATAATAACATTACCAAGTTTTAACGCATCATTCAGAATGTTGTCATCAATATCTTGAGGAACATCGTTTCTGATCGTCCTGTTAATTGTATTCATGACATAAGCCGCAACAAATGGATACTCGCCAGCTGCATCAGAAGAAGGGTTTTTAGCTCGCGTCACCTCTTGAAAGAATCCGCCTTCAGAAGTCAATTGGTCCTTGCCATTTCTTGCAACTTCACCAAGAAGTTTTTTGATTATCTTGTAAGTAGGAGAAACGTATATTCGATACATTGCATCATTTGCTATCTGCTCAGGGACAGTAAATGGATCTAGATCAAGTGGTCGCAATATGTCGCTTTCAGATTCGTTGTTTTGCTTCCTTCTGTTGCGTCCACGATAGTTCATGGAGCTAGCTTCCATTGAGACAAACTCGTCAATATCAATTGCGTCCTGCGTAAATCCTTCGACACTTAGGTTCAATGGATTTCGAACATGGCTGAATCGCAAAGGCATGACAGAATAGTTATCGGAAAGAACGTCAGAAACATCTGAAGGCAGAGTTGTTTGCTTGTCCGTAATTGCAGTTCTATTGTCCTTGCTAGCAAAAGTCTGCGCCATTCTATGCGCATCAGAAATACTGCTAAATTCATCAATGAGGAAGTCGGAATACTCGTTTATCGCCTGCAACTCAGTAGTAGAAACGCCTGACTCAAGCTTGGCAATCAAGCCATTAATAAAAGCATTTACCTGAACTTCGCTAAGGCTGCCAATATTCAGTTGTGATAATATTGTGTCAACCTCTTGTTTGATAAGCTTATTTACTTCTTGAATACCAGCGCTCTCACGGTCTTGTTTAGACGTTGACCTACGTACCTTGCTTTCAATTCTAGCGAAAGAACTAGCAGTTTTTGAAAGAGTGGCTTTATTGTCTTTAATCCTCTTGTGATCTTTCATGCCTTCTTGGAACGAGTAAGACCATTTCCAAAGTTTCATAGCAAAATCTTGACTGCTTCCACTATCCTTTTGATTAGCTATTGCAATCCCCTTCAAGGAAGCAATAAGCATAGCTCTTGCGCCAGAAACGTAATTGTTCTTAAGCTTTTCAGATGCTTGACCAGCCCGGTCTTGGAATGACTGCTTTTCGGCATTGTATTTATTTCTTCCAGTATTGCCATCAATACCATGGTCAATCAGCCCAATTAGGTTAAGAGCCTCCTCATACGAGCCGTAGTTCTTAGCGAACCTATTGCGAACCAGCGCGTTCTCGTGACCAAACCACTCTTGCGTAGCTTTTAGCGCATTAAATCTGCCACTTCCGCTAGGCTTAATGTTATTTGCCCCGACAATCAACCTGTTAAGAGTTTCGCTTCCATAGAGAATAGAATACAGCTTTGAGTAGTTATGGCTTAAATCCAAGTTTAATACAGCATTGTTAACATTGTATGGCTTGGATGTAATTGAATTAGCAATTAGCTCGTCAACTTTAATCAAACTACCAATTGACTTCTCAGCAGCCTCAATAGGAACTCTGAAACTGTCTCTATTTGTCGCTTTGTTAATCTCCTCGCTATTCAGCATGTTGATAATGTCAACAAGTTGAGATTGATTGAGAAGAATCACTTGCCCAGCTTTTGAATCTGGATCAAGAAATGGATTTTGCTTAATGGAAATAGCGTAGGAACTATCAACAATTTCTTTTATCTGAGCTTTGCTGTATTGATCTTTTGCTTTTGACAGCTGTTTCATGCCAGAAGACTGCAAGACAGCGGCGTTAGCTTGGTCAGACGCATAGCTATAAATATCAGCAAAAGCCTCAGAATAGTCAGAGTCACTCATTGCTCTAGTTCTAGGCACTACGCCATTAATTCCAATTCCAAGCGCAAACTCGCTAATTTCTGCGTTCATGGAACTCTTAAGGAATGTTGTGGCAAACTTCCGTGTAGCAAGTTTAATCAAGTCTTTTACCTTGGTTCCCTGCGGCAGTCCAGTCTCGGACAACAAGTTGGAGGTTATCTCTTTCTCTGGATCTATGTTAATAGCCTTATGACTTTGAGTCTTTAATCCGCCATTTCCGTAAGCAGATGGATTTGCGGCTGCCATAAAGACAATATCTTTCAGCTTATCATCCGTATTCCAGTCGGCATTAGTTCTCCTTTTATGTTTCTCAAGCTCGTTCCGGGCATTGCTGTTGTAAACTAGGTAGGACTTGGTTGGCTCATCCTTCAATACTGTGGTTGTTGGCATGTAAACGCTGCGAGAGAACTCATCTTCAATGAATAGCGCAACACTTTGCAGTCTTTGTCTCTCTGCGGTTTGTCCAGCTTTCTTGAGGTCTTTCTCAAGTGGAGTTTTTAGTTTTTGTTTGCCGTCTTTGTCTGTTTCCACCACAGCAGGGGTAACTCCCATTTGTTCCATGTCCCTAACTGACAGACCAAACATCTGAGTCGCCTTCTCATTTGCTGACATTAATTTGTTGTCAAAGGCCTCTTTCGCAGCAACTTCATATTTAAACTCAGAACTAACCTTAAGGTTTTTGCGTAGTTTAGCAATATCCAAAATTCTGTTAATGTCTTCCTTTAGGTCGTAGCCAACACTAAAGATTTCATTCTCTTCGAGGATTGCGCGATACATGCTCTCTCCCTCTCTCTCGATGAACAGTCTGCCAGCTTCATTGATTGTCGCTATTTTGATCCTTGCCGCATTGATTAGTTTTTGAAGCTCAGGGTCGTTACTTGGGTTTTGAGTATCAAGAACCGCATTTGCGCGAACTTCAAAGGAAGGAGACAAGTTTTGATCAACTCGACTAGCAGTGGTCCTCTCATCAAAGTAGAATTTCTTCTTAAGTTGAAACACTTTTGTTTTCGTGTTGTCTGCATCGCTATCCATTCTCTCAAGATTGGAGATTAGAGAGCGCTTCTCGTCCATCAGGTTGCCAATGGCAATTGCGATGTTACCAGCCCCAACAGACGAGGGGGACTCGGATTGCACCCCTTCTTCAGCATCACTCTCTGCGGATGCCTCTAGAGCCGTCCTGAGCTCACCATAGAGCAACTCAGCGGAAAGAGACTTAACTATAGATGGATTGTTGAATAATTGCGCCTCAATTAGCTTCGTAACGTCTTCTTGCGTAGACACTTTGCTGAACTCCTTAACAATTTTCTTAATTGAAGAAGACAGCGCCTTTTTCTTTAGTCGGCTAAACATCTCCTTTGTAACAGCAGACGTATCCGTAGAGGACATGATTGCGTCTGTTTCATTTTTGATTTGAGGGAGCAAAAACAAATCAGCATTGATTCTCGCAACTAAATTGCCAATCTCAGGGTAGGTGTTGACAGTGGAAGCATAGTTGTTCTTGTTTCTTTTTGTTTGTGGAGTAACTAAAAATCGTCCAATCTCATTCAAGGTGGACTTGATATTGTCTAAAGTTAACTCGGTAGGAGGAATTGAGAAAACGCTCAACCCGGAAATGTAATTACCATCAACAAAACGAACCAAAGAATCCAATCCCAATCCATCAAGATGCGCTCCATTAATTAGGTTACTAGCAACAACCTTAGCTACTTCACTAGAATATGCTTTAAGAAACAACTGAGCATCAGCAACATACTGATTGCGTGTTTGCAGAAGAGTATTGTAAACGCTATTGGCATTTGCAATATTCTCAGAAGCATAATCACTATTAAGCAAATTCCTGATCTCGCTATCTACAGCTTCAATACTAGCAAGCTTCTGCCTATAAGCAGCAATGTGAGCCTTACCTTGGCCAGTGGATAGCTCTCTTGCGATAGTGAATGAGGCTGCGTCACTCTTCTGTTTTGAAGACATTACAATGTCAGACAACTTCTCAGCTAGTCCTGATATGGTAGCAACAGATTGACCTAGATCAACTTTCGAGCGCTCAAGAAGCATTTGGCGAATAAAATCAATCCCCTCCTTTTGGTAACTAATGATGTCAGCGTCAATTCTTGAAATACGTTGTCTTGCATCAGAAATGTTTTTTGCTTTAGCCTTTTCAACATTAAGGACATTAGCTTTAGCTTCATTAACAATGTCAACTCCGAC
>Ga0209296_1002714_pt1 | contig 12476 bp, 19 predicted proteins | sample S_130206_EF_Meta_FD_187319 | JGI IMG/M metagenome (GOLD analysis project Ga0209296, IMG submission 187319) | Freshwater microbial communities from Lake Simoncouche, Canada to study carbon cycling - S_130206_EF_MetaG (SPAdes) (version 2) | ecosystem: Environmental > Aquatic > Freshwater > Lake ...
CACACCCGGTAGACCTACCATTATCAAACTCCCAAACTAAAGGTATTAGATTGCAATTAGGACAAGGTAACCATTCAGATGGGTTATCAGGAATTTGATAAGCGGATATACATTTGTATTTACCTTCTATAAGAGAGATTTTAATATCTCTTTCTATTAACATAACTCAAATATAAGATTAAATTCTAACAACAGCAGTATATCCTTCTGACTATTAATCAATAAATTCAATTTCATTGGTATCTTTATTCCAATCAATTGTAATTGGTTTATTTCGAAACTCATATCTATCATTAAGAACTGATGCGTTGAAAAAATGTGTTGTACCATCAAATACATAACCAGCACCTTCGTGAATATGACCAAAGACATGAATTTTTGGTTTTACTGATTCTACCCTTTTCAATAATTCTTCACAACCAACATTTCCTCCTCGATTAACAAAGTCTAATTTACCAAAAGGTGGTCCGTGTGTTATTAGAATATCGGTATTTTGAGATATTAAATTCCATTTTTGTTTAATTTCTTCACCATTTCTTGGTAAATTAAAAGCCCAATTACAAAACTCAGGTTGCCATGGAGTACCCCATATATGAATATTATCTTCTGGAAAATCTCCATTAGGTCCATCAAAATAAAGTGTTAGTTCATCATCTTGAAGATATTCAATTCTTTTATAACCTGTTAGCAAACCAGATGCCCAACTCGGATCATTTTCCATAATTCTATCATGATTTCCAGATATAAGGATTTTAGTTTCATAACCTTCTATTGCATCATACCAACTAAAAAAGCTTTCAGCTTCTGATGGATTATAACCACTTGACATAAAATCACCAGCGTGTATTAAAATATCACCTCCCGGTAAGAAGGAATTTACTAATCTGTGCTTACTGTGTGTGTCTGATAAAAATGTTATTCTCATATATTATATATTGATTTACTAAGATATCTTATTGAATATCAATTTACAGCTCAAGTTGTGAGCTAGTTGTCTTATAAACTCAGGAGTTGCTTTTGTTTTATGTATTAACTTAGGCTTTTTAACAATCTCAAAGGTAAAATCTTCATTGATATAAATAAGACCTGCGTATTCTGGAACCTCATCTGAAGATATTAAATCTTTTGGAACTACATAGTTAAAGTAATTACAAACTCTAAAAAGAAGTTCTCCTTTTCTAGTATAAGTAAACTTCTCATTTATAATATGATTGTGTTTTTCTTTAATGAAATCTTTTTTGAAATCACCGCGACTGATTTTAATTTCATATTCATAAATATAATCTGATTTAGAAACAGATATAACATCACATTCTTGTAAACCCATTCCAATAAATCTGGTTGTAATTGGTGAGTGTGACTTTTGATAAAGATACATTACTAAAGCAGACTCTATATTCTTTGATTTAGAATTGTCTCTTTTTATTTTATTGATTGATGATTTTCTACTCATTGAGTATTTATAAAATAACTCTTAGTCCAATCCCAATTCTTTCAATTTAACTTCTCTTAGAAATGGAGTTATAATAGTATAAGTAAAATCAACCATTTGGTCTTCGTGTTTATATCCATTATTACCAACTTGAACTATAATATTATAACTTGTCGTGTTACCATTATTACCAATAATATTAGATAAGTTATAATTCTTTTCAATTCTTATATTAACAACTGGCTCAAGATCCTTTTTATATTGAAGTAGGTAATAATTATCTTGAGAGATTATCATTAAATCATCTATTAATTGTTTACTACTAAAGTTAAATCCCTCATAGATAAGTCTAATATCATTCCAAAGTCTTTCTAAATTATAATTTACTTTAACTAACATAGTATAGATTTAAGTTTATCTTCTCATCACCTACCTCAAATATTGGATAGTTTCTATCTTTAGCATATATTCCATCCCAACTCATAATATTTGATTTAATTTTAATTCTCTAACAGTTGGTGTAATTAAAAGTCTTTGTTCATCAGGTAATCCAACTAAGCAAGTTTGTAGTAGTATTGTAAAATGAGCAACATCAACTTCATCATCGAATGTATATTGAGAATCTAGTTCTCTTTCAATGTTTCTAAGATTCGATGCAAGTTCATACATCTGTTTGTGAATAGATGTTTGTTTAATACTTTTAATCGTCTCTATAACGACACCAGCTTTCATTCGTGTGTTACTGATAACTCAACATAATACTTAACTTTAAACTTATTCTTGAAAAGAAAACACTTTTTGAATTTTATCATAGTATATTTCAAATCAATAAAGGACTTCTTAGGCCAATTATTTTTGTCTAACTTCTCAATATCCTTTATGAAGTAACTAGATATTAATTCAGCATTTTCGTCAGAAAAAATAACATCCAATACATAAGAATTTACATCTTCTGGATAGTTATCTGACTCAAATGTCATAACCACCTCATTATAAAAACAGTGAGTGCAGACTAAAGATTTATCTTTTTCATAATAAATCTGAACTCCTTTATCTTCAAAGTATTTAGCAATTAGGTCTTTAGTTATTAAATCAGCATAGTAATTACCACAGTAATCGTCACTATCAACATCATAATCATAATCAACTTGTGAGTAGGTGATATTAGATAAAAGTAAACAAAGTATTAATATTATTTTTTTCATATTATTTATAATATCAAATGTAAGATAAGTTTTCCAATTTAATATATAATTTTATGAAGTATCTTAGAAAGTTTGAAACTAAATTGGTTGATGATGTTAGTCAATTAACTGGATGGGTAAATGTTAAGGTTGATGAGAAGTTATTTATCAGAATGGCTAAATATGTTTTAGCACTTGATACACTTTGTAAAAAGCCAACTGATAGGTTTAATCTTTTTAAGAAGGTGGAAATGTTATCTAGTGTGGATACTTATATGAACCCTGATGTTGATATACAAACTAAGATATCTATAATAACATTATTGCAATACCTAAACGAAATAAAAACTCAATTCAATCCATCTTCATCAGGATTTTTATTAGAAGGATTTTTAGCAGCATTAATACATGGTGTGAAAGTTTCAGGCTATAAGCCAGCTGATGTTTCTTCGAAGACTCCTTCTACAAATGTTGCTTACTCAGAGTTAGATGCTGTAAGATTTGAAGCTGATACAACTAGAGGTATTAAAAAGATAGACTACCAAATAAAACTTTATAAGAAAGGTGGTAATATTAAAATAAACTGGAGAGAAATTTGTGATTATTATGTTATCTGTCTTAAAGATGGTGATAAGATTGAAGTTCATATTTTAACACCTGGGGACCGAGAAGATACTGAGAAAAAAGTAGATGATGTAAGTTGGATAGGTAGATACGCTCAGAATAAAACTGAAGGTGGATTCATCAGATATAATAAAACTGATAAAGATGGTAATCAAAGTTTACCTTATGTTTTATTAAACACAAATAAACTAAGACACCATTCATTTATGAGAGTTTTAGATGTTGGTGATGCAAAAATTGAATCACTTATCGAGAAGTGTGGTAGAAGTGTTAAGAGATCTATTTCTAGTGTTTATGGTCACTTATCTGAATTACATTATAATGTTGATTCATTGGTTAGTGGTTATAATAAAAACAAAGTTAAAATAACGGCCGCTACTGCTAAAAAGGAAACTGATGAAACCATCAGACAAATAACAAGAGAAGTTTCTAACTTAGAAAGGAATATAAGAAGATAGTTTAATAATCTTCTTCCTCTTCTCCAAAATCATCATAATCATCATAATCATCACCGTCTTCTTGGTAATCAGGATAAGGAAAGATATCGTTATCCTCAAATAAGTCTAGTACTTCAGATATTTCATCCTCGTCTAAATCAAGGTCTTGTATTTTTAGTATATCACTATCATGTGAGTATTCTATTTTTCCTTCTTTTTGAAGTTGTGTTAGTCTTTTCTTTACTTTTTTTAAGTCCAAACACTCATCTAAGCTATAAAAATTAAAAAGTTCCATATTATTTTATTTTATTATTATTTGTTAAATATTTTTGCTATCTCTGTCTCCGATAATCTCGGTAGTTCGCTTTCTTTATCAATTGGATAGATATTTGATATCCAAAATCTTTCATCTTCTAAAAGAAATATTTCAATATACTGACCATCACATTTAGATTTTAATCTATTTTGTTTTAGTTCTATTGGAATTATCTCTGCTTGTTTATCAAGGTTGAAGTTTCCAATACTTCTTATAAAATTCCAATTATTGTTCTTATAATACTCAATTTCTAAAAGTTTTAAGAATTTATCTTTTTTTGAAATAAGTTCTTTTTTTGGAACACCAAAAACATCTTTATAAAAAAATGCTAAAGTTGAATGAAAGTCATGATTACCCAATTCAAATCTTGTCCTTATATCTTCTAACTTTTCTGACTTACAAACAATAAAAAATGAGAAATTTTCATTCTTTTGAGCTCTACCAACACCTAACATTTTTAAATCATCAATTGGATACTTAAAAATCAAATCTAATGATTTAAGAAATTTATCGAAACCCATTTCTTTAGATAATCTATTATAATCCATTACATTTATAACGGTAATATGATGATGTCCTCCATCTCTTTTGATTTGTTGTTCTGTATATTTATCATAATCCTTATCACCTATGATATCTTTAAGTTCGTTTAAAAATGGTTGAGTAATAGTAATAGGTAAATCGATTCCAAGGTAGTTATTACCTAAGATATCTTTTAAATGTGTTAAATAGTATATCATAATTAGTCTATATATATTATTTTAAATTTTTGTTTATGTACTTTATAAAAGATATACAAAAATATACAAAAATGATTTTTCAACTTTAATATATAAATTATGAAAGCAAAAGAAATAATGGAAAAATACAATATTACAAGAAACACTCTTAGTAATTGGGTTAAAAGAGGATGGATAAAAGTAGAGACACTCCCATCAGGTAGATATATTTATATAGATAAAAATGAAACTAAAAATGAAAAAATGTAACATTTGTAAATTTGAGAAAGAAAAGTATTTATTTAAAAAAGATAATAGAAGACCCGATGGATATGGAAGTTATTGTAAAGAATGTTTGAGAATAAAAGGTCTTGAATATTATCAAATGACCAAAGTGGAAAGGAAAGAAACTATAAATGAAAATAGAAGAAGATGTCATGAAATTAATAAAAATATCGAGAATGAAAAATCCCGTCAATATAAAATAAAAAACTCAGAAAATATAAAAAAATATAATAAGGAGTATCGAGAGAATAATAAAGATAAAGTAAAGTTATTATCTAAGGAATATAGAGAGAATAATAAAGATAAAGTTAAGGAATATCAAAAATTATATATAAATAATAGATTAGAAAATGATCCATTGTTTAAGATAAAACATTATCTAAGATGTATGATTAGAAAACATTTTAATAGAGGTGGGTATTCAAAGATCTCAAAAACTCAAGAAATAATTGGGTGTTCATTTGAAGAATTTAAATTATACATAGAAAGTAAATTTGAAGATTGGATGACTTGGGAAAATAGAGGATTATATAATGGTGATCTTAATTATGGATGGGACATAGATCATATAATACCAGTATCATCAGGTAAAACACAAGAGGATATAATAAGACTAAACTATTATACTAATCTACAACCTCTTTGTAGTCATATAAATCGAGATATCAAAAGAGACTCTATTTAAAAGTCTCTGAAAATTATTGGTATATACCAATAGATAAACAATAATTAACTTCATTTTCGGGAAGTTCTATGAATTTCCAGTCAATAAGTTTCTTACTATGTAGATTTTTATTTTGTGGTAAATTAGGTTGTCTTTTTAAGATGTCTAATGTGTGATCTTTGGCCCATTGAACCATTTCATCCCTAGAGTCTAAATCATAGTTAGAGAAACATCTATCACACCAACCTTCAGTATAAATTACTTTATCACCAATTTCTTGTATGATATTAGTCTCTGATGGTATATCAGAATCAGGAATAGAATCTACAATAGAATCTATATCAATTGAATTATTAAAATCTTCAAATTTCTTTATCATAATTTATTTAATCAAATTTTATATCATCTTCATATGTATAAAGTAAACCATTTTCTTCATCATCATAATAATAAATATAACCTCCATTTTTCCAACCAAGTTGTACGATTTCTATTTGACCACCTTCATTTAATTCAACTACATCACCTTTGTAAAATAAAGGCATTATTATTGAATCTGGGAAAAGAGAGATAATTTCATTAACTTTAATAGAATCATTAAGAATCTCTGTTAGTTTTTTTTCAAAACCTTTTAAATTCTCACTAGATTTTTTACTCTCATTAACTTTTATTTTATCTGTAAATTTTTTCATAACATTGATTTAAATTTTTCTACTTCTAATCTCTTTATTTCGTCACCAAGTTCCTTACTTTTAAATCCTTGAGACATAAGTTCTTGTGCTGATATACTGGGTCTATATTCAACAAACTTAATTAGTTCATTAGTATCAAGAATTTGTACTTTTAACCATTCTAAAATAGTTTGGTCAGTTATAGCACATTGTTGTCTTTTCTTATAGATGTCAAACACATCTTCTGTCTTAAATGATAATAAAGAAACTAAGAAAACAACTTTAGTCGCAGTCTCGTGTTCAATCTTATATTCTTGTATCAATTTTCTTTCTAAACCTGACAAAGACTCTTTCTTAAATAAGTTAGCAATAACAACTATAAAGTCTTTACTATCAACCAAATCAGTGTTGATATCAGATCCAGGAAAAACTTCATCCCACATATCAAATTTAGTAAAGAAGTTTAAGTAGTATTTGTAATCTCTAGCTTGTTTCCAAGCTTTCTTCATTTCTTCCCAAACTCTTTCTTGAGAGATTCTTTTCATTTCACCAGTCTCTGGATCAATGTTTTGAAGTTGCTTTCTTTTTTGAATAGCACTCTCAGTATCTTTATGTAAAGGATGTTCGTATCTTGAAGCAAAACGGAATGCTCTTAAAATTCTTAGTGAATCTTCATCAAATCTTTCAATAGGATCACCAACCATTCTAGTAATACCAGATTGTAAATCTTCTTTACCACCAACTAAGTCAACGATTTGTCTTGTATCTAAATCATAGAAAAGAGAGTTGTATGTTAAATCTCTACGCTTAACATCATCTTCAATAGTAACACCTAACTTAACTTCCGGATTACGACCTTTACTAACATCTTCTCTGAATGTAGCAATTTCCATTCCTTCTGGAACTTCATCAGTAAATACCACAACAACTCCAAAAGCTTTTCCTTGAAGGTTGGTTCTGAATTTTTTACCAACAATTTCTAATACTTCATCTGGAAGTGCATTAGTTGCTAAGTCAAAGTCTTTTGGTTTATCACCGGTTAAGAAATCACGAACTGAACCACCAACTAAGTAAAGTTTCTTACCAGATGATTGGAATAGTTTGTGTAACTCTTTAACTGACTGAGGAATAATATCCCACATATCAGATTTAGATTCTAAAAATTGATTGTATCTTTTTAATTTCATATAACTATATATTCAGTAAAGATAATAAAAAACCTGAAGTATCTTCAGGTTATAGTTTAACTTTATCAAATCCTTCTTTTTGAAAGACTAAGTTTACATTTAGACCACCACCATATACTTTATAGTCTTTATCTCTCATTAAACCAAAGTCTGTTAGTTCATCAAAGAAATTCATAATAACAGGTTTACCATATAACCAGTCCATATCATCTTCAGGATAGTTTTTACAAAATACTTTACCATAATCCGTTATTTGAACATGTAACTCACCTTCAAATTTTGGATGATTTGAGCTTTTATACTCACCAGTATAAACACTAACTTGTAAACCAGTATCTAATAATCCAAGAGTTAATTCTTTCATTATTTCTTCTGGAGTAAATTCAGAGGACTCATTAAATTTTTTTAAGTATTTCATTATTCTTTATATAGTTTATTCAAGTTTATATTCTTAATAGAATTCATGATATCTTCATATTCCTCAATACCATGTTCTCTCTCGTTACAAAGTTCGTCTATTATTTGTTCTTTAACACCATTAGGTTTTTGTGGAGTTTCTCTTATTATAATATCACCTTTGAATATTTTATATAATGTATCTTTGAATTTCATAGCAGAAGCTCTATTAGACAATCCCCAACTACCTTCATATTCTTCAAAATATCCTTGACCCGTCGGTTTAAATGTTAATTGTTCTTGGTCTGGGTCGATTCCTCTACTTATATTTAACCAAAATGATCCCAACCAATAAGTTAATTTATCACCACCAAGTCCAATTATAGGTTCAACAACCTCACTACAAAACTTTTGACCTTCTTCATCAACCGGAATAACACCAAACCCAAAATCTATCCAAAGAGTACCACCACCCTCTTGCCATTCTGGATATTGTTCATATAAGTTATCATTACTAAAATACAGATTGATATAAAAATCTCCTTTATAACTAAAAGATTCACCACCTTTTCTATATGACAAAGAAAGTTGATAAATCCCCATTTGCTTACAATCATTAAGAGCTTCCGACTTCTTAACTTCATCTTCTCTTTTTCTGGTAACCTCGTGCCAATTCATTAACTCTTCAGGTCTTTTTATGTGACCCATCTGTTTTAATTTATCAGCTGCTGATTTATAAGTGCTTGATTTTAGCTCTTCGTTATATATCTTTAAGTATTTCATTAGTCTTTATAAAGTTGATTAACTCTTATTAGTTTAATAGACTCTATGAATGCCTCAAACTCTTCTAAAGTATGATCCATATCTGAACAAAGATGATCTAATATCTTTTCTTTTACCCCACCTGGTAATTCTGGAGTTTCTCTCCAAACGATATCACCTTTGAATATGTCATAAAGCATCTTCTTAAATTTCTGAGCAGAAGCTCTATCAGCCATATACCAATCTATACTATGATAATCTTCTGTATAGAATCCACCATTAGGTTTGAATACAAATGTTTCTTTATTAGTCTCTTCATTATATTCATTTCCACCTTGTGTTAAGTTAAGACCAAAGGTTCCTAACCAACATTTACCATCAGTAGTAAGTCCTATTTCTTTATTAAGAACATTATTAGCAAATTCTTTAGATTCTTCAGATGCTGGTAAAATAGCAAAATCAAATTGTAACCAAAGAGAAGTAGTATCAAATCTTTTCCAATCTTCATAACTCTCACTAAAAATATCATCATTCCAATAAAAATAAATATAGAAATCTCCAGTGAATTTCTGATTACGATTCAAAACATTTATCTTATAAACACCTAATTTAGAACATTCTTCAATAGCTTTTCTTTTAGCCTCGGTCACTTCCTTTTCTTTAGTTACAACATGCCACTTCATTAACTCTTCTGGTCTTTTAACATGACCCATCTTAGCCAATTTATCAGCCGCTGATTTGTAAGTATCAGATTTTAGTTCTTCAGTGAATTTTTTTAAGTATCTCATTAGATAGTTTTATACATTTCATTTGGCGATTGAGTATTAATAAAGTCAGCAACATTTTTTAATTCAAATCCGTAATCAGATGAGAATCCTTGTTGAATTAAAATAACTTGTTCTAATTTCTGATAGATACTATCAACATCAGTATATCCACTTGGATAATTTAAGTCAGGGTTATTAAAAATACTTTTTAATAAGTTTTTGAATTTACCAGCAGAAGCTCTATCAGCGAAAGAAATTTCACCAGATAAGTTTTCATCATAATTATCTAAATTAAATTTCTCAATTACAACTTGTGCATTTTCAACTTTAAAGTCTACACCACAAAACATTCCCCAGAACATACCATTACCGAACTCTGATTCAGGCATTACTTCTTCACATTTTTTAAGAACTTCTTCTGATGTAGGAATTAAACCAATAAAAAAAGATAGACTCACATCATTAATATTATTAGGATCTTTTTGTTTTTCATATTCGAAGCTATCTTCAAATGCTAATTCATCAAAGTTCACATCTAATGCAAAATCAGCAGTGAACATTTCACCACTTTCTGGATTAACAACATTGATTTTATAAATACCAAAAGGAGAATAAGCTTGAAGTTGTTCCTTCCATTTAATCATTTCTTCTCTTCTCTCAGTTTCTTGAGCCCAGTTTTTTAATTCAGCAGCTCTATCTGTGTGTCCTAATTTAGTTAGCTTTCTAGAAGCTGAATTATAAGTACTTGACTTTAATTCTTCGTTAAATCTTTTTAAGTATTTCATATTTATGTTATTGTTTTATTAAACCATTTTTTTGAAAGATTACCATTATTAGATCCAGTAACTTCATTGTCATATAACCCATGAACTCTTATTTTACTAAATGATTTTAATATTCTTTCCAAGTCTTCAGTTTCACCACCAACAATGCTTAAGATATCCATTATCTTATCTTTCACCTTACCATCTATTGTTGTTTGTATAAAATTTGTGAATTTAGAAGCAGAACTTCTATCAGAAAATAACCCATAGTAGTATTGATTATTAGGTCTTGTAAGTGTTATAGATTCCTCAGCTGAATATTTATAGAAATCATATAAAGGTGTAGGTTCAAATTCCTCTCCACTATTTTCAGCCTCCCATTTAGAATCCGCATCCCATTCTTCTAATCCATCATACCAATTACTTAACTCTAAATTTATACAAAACACAGGCACCGTTTGTCCTAACTCCCATCTTTGTGTTTCTTTTGCTGGATTAGATAAGTAATTATGTTTACCTTTTATTTCATTTGTTGCTTGTAGTCCAAACTCTAATGCTATACATAATTCATCTGAACCATCTTTCCAATTATTTACAAGTTTATTAGCAAAAACCTCAGAATCAGCATCTTTCAATTTTAGAATATTATGATTATTATCTCTTACTCCATTGTTAGGTCTTCCATAATAAATACCAATCAATCTAGGATTGGTAAATGTAGAATCTTTAACAATAATAGCACTATCATTAACAAAAGTCATATTATAATAACCAAACTCTTTTTTATCAGCCCAGTCAAGTAAATCTTTAGACTTTTTATCCTTATTATAATCACGAAGTCTATAAGCCGCACTTCTATAAATTTGTGGACTTAATTCTTCGTTAAACTTCTTAATATATTTCATACTTCTTATATATTATTTTTTAATATATATAATTATGAAATGGATAAAACTTTTTGAGGATTTTAAGAAAAATAATGAAGAAGGAACTCTTATAACACAAGATGATATAATCAATTGTATTAAAAAGAGAGGTCTTATTTATGCAACTATTGTAAAAGGATTCCCAGACAATGATCCTGAAGAGGGTTTAAGTCCGGTTGATATAGATGAAGATGGATTAGTAACCGTTGAATTTGAAGGTAATGAATACACTATAGACTTAAACGATATAGAAAAAATAGAATTTTAATTATGAAACACTTAAGATTATTTGAAGATCTAAATGAAACTCTTTATCAGGAAATACAAAATATGATTGAGAACAATCAATTTCTAAAAGGTAAAGTAAAAGCTGATAAAAATACCGTATTTGAAGCAGTTGATTTTATCTTACTTCTTAGTGATCTAACACACATAACTGATGCTCACGTTGATGAAACAATACCTGGTTCTAAATTTGAAAAAGGAGTTGATTTGAAAAAAGCAATTATTGGTTTAGTTTCTAATAATAAACCAACCGAAATGACAAAAGGTTTTGGACCTAGTGAATCTAAAGTAACTAATCCAGATGAAGCTGAAAAGTTCAAATGGTTAGGTTTGGATTCTAAAACAAATGTTGGAGTTGAGAATGTTCATAAGTTAGAACCAAATTCTGAAGAATTCAAATCAATGAATGTTTATACTTATAAAGATTCTAGAGGCAATGAATTCAATATTAAAGTAAAAGAAGGTGAAGGTGAAAAAACTACTTTCTTAAGTTTTATCGGTGCTAAACTTGGTAAAATAGGAGATAAAGTAGTTCTATCTGTTATGACTTCTTTTCCTGGTAAAAATGGTGCTGAAGTTGCTAATAGAAATGAATTTATGAAACAAGGTTACTATTTCACTACAACATCAAAAGATGTTATTGAAAATTCAAAAGGTTCGATATCAGAATCATTCAATTACAAAATGAAGTATTTGAAATTATATGAAGATTTCCAAGGGTATTCAATTTCTTGGCAAGGCCCAGATGATAAATTAATCAATCAGGAAATGCATGAGTTACTTAATAATTGTGAATTTTTCCTTATTGAAGAAAATTTTGATAAGGTATTTAGCAAGATGCCAAGTTTCTACTTTTATATTGTTAAAAAATACTTAAAGAAAGAAACTACTGATAAAGAAGAAATCAAAGGTTTGGTTGTAGGTAAAACCATAGATGGCATTGGGATGGGACCAGATATGAATGGTGATGATAGCTTCAAGAAAAATCCACCAGAAGAAATTAGAAAAGAAGCTTTTAACCTAATCAAATCAGGTAAAATTCAAGACTGGTCTTTAG
>Ga0209296_1002716_pt1 | contig 12471 bp, 15 predicted proteins | sample S_130206_EF_Meta_FD_187319 | JGI IMG/M metagenome (GOLD analysis project Ga0209296, IMG submission 187319) | Freshwater microbial communities from Lake Simoncouche, Canada to study carbon cycling - S_130206_EF_MetaG (SPAdes) (version 2) | ecosystem: Environmental > Aquatic > Freshwater > Lake ...
ATGTTAATGGTGCAGATTTTAAGGGTGAAATTGCTCCGTTAGACATTGCATTTAAGACAGGTAATGTAGAAATGCAAAGTTATTTACAAGCCAAAGGTGCTTTGAGAAAGAAGAAACATGATACAGGCGGTGGTGGTAAAGATGTAAACATTTATATTACCGATGAAGTTAAGAAACAAATTGCGTTATTCATTGAAAAGCGTAATCGTGAAGAAGAAGCAATAAAGAAACTAGAAGCAGAACAAACTGCAAAAGAACCAAAAAAGAAAGATGCACCAGCAAAAAAGATTAACTGGAAAGATTTCTTGAAGTTAAAAAATATGCCAGTAGTAGAAAAGAAAGAAGAAAAGAAAGTAGAAGTCATTAAACCCGTTAAACAAATTGTCAAGAAAGTTGAACAAGTTGATATAGAAGTCAAATCAGGTAGATTGCAATTGGATGTAGAACAAGAAGGTTACATATTCTTTATGGACATTGTTGCGTATAGTAAGAAGACTACGGATGAACAAAAGAAAGCATGTAAAGATTTGGGTGTATTAGTTAAATCAACAATGCAATATAAGACTGCTAATGCTCTTGAGAAGTTAATTATATTACCTACTGGTGATGGTATGGTAATGGGATTTTTTACTTATTTGGAAGACGCAATGAATTGTGCCGTTGCTATAGCTAAGGCAGTAAAGGATAGATCCGACTTACAAATGAGAATGGGTGTACATTGTGGACCAGTAATTCCAATGGAAGACATTAATGGCAATTTGAATATAAGTGGTGACGGCATCAATTATGCTCAAAGAGTAATGGATGCGGGTGAAACAAATCATTTATTGGTTAGTTCAGCTGTAATGTTGAAATATGATAGACCCGCATATGTATTAGTGAATGATTTAGGAGATGTGGTTGTAAAACACGGTGTAGTGATGCACTTATATAGTTTACATGGCAGTGACTTTGGCAACAAAGAATTTCCATCAAGTAGAGTAACAAAAGCAGAACCAAAAACAAATAAACCATTATGAAAATGATACCTTTGGGAAGACAATATCACGCAAGTGTTGTTAATACAGATTTGGATGTATATAAAATAAAAGATAAAGTCATGGGTGTGCGTACAAGTAATCATCCAGGTCCATTTCAAATTTCAGATAAACTTGGTATCATTAAAGATAATGACACCAAGACTAGAATTGTAGTTTATAATTCAAAAGGGTTGTTCTATTTAATCTAATACAATCAATCAAAAAATAGCATACATTAGCATATACTGTTATATTTATAGTCTATGACCGTCAAAGAATTAAAAGCATTAATAAAAGAAACATTGCTTGAAGCTGTACCATTTGATAAAGCAACCGACATTGAACAATCATTACGAGCTAAGTATGATGAAATGGCTGAATATACATTTGGTGTAGAGTTTGAATTTGAACCAGTGACGGAAAATGATGTACTTTCAAGAGATGAAATTGCTGCTAAATTAAGAGAAATGTTTGGTACGGATAGTGGATTTACAGATGGTTATTATGAATGGTTAGAAAATCAAAGAAACAGTGAAGTTGCGAATTGGGTAAGAATACATGGAACATTGGATACCGTTGATAAATTTAAAGCAGAATATGGACCAATGAGTATAGATACATTTGAAGAATATGTCGCAGCACCCGTTGAAAGTGATTATGCTAATGAAGAAGAATATAATCAAGCATATGAAAAATATGATGATGCAAAAAATGAAGTGGATAGTGATTATAAATATTGGGATAGAAGAAACCGTGATGATTATGCTGAGGAATTTATAAGTTTATTAATAAGAAGCAGTACTTGGACGGATTATATTGGTGAAGATGAATATAAGATTATAGATGCTGAACAAGGAATTGAAGATGCTTATGATTTCTTGGAAAGTCTTGGTGAAAATGTAAGAAAAGATGATAAAGCAGATAAAGATACATGGGCAGTTGGTGAAGATGGACCCAATGTTGAAATGAGAAGTAGACATATGAGTCAAACTGGACATGATTTTGATATTATTAACAAAGTAGGAAATTGGATAAGTAACCAACCAACACATGGTAAGACTGGAATGCATATTCATATAGGAGTACCCAGAGATTTTGATGTATTTGATTTACTGGCTATGAGTACATTGGTTGATGAAAAAGCAATTCAATCCGAAGTTAGTTTGGATAGAGATTTTAGTTCATATGCTAAGTTTAGAAGAAGTTTGAGCAATGCTATTTTCGGTAGAATTTATGATTATATGCGTAGACAACCAGATGCAGAAGAAACTGTTCCTAAGTCTTTTATTCTTACTAATATACAAGTAAAAGAGATAATGAGTAATTTTGACCGTAATCATGGTACAAACATTGCAGCATTTGCGGAACATAAAACTATTGAATTTAGATATTTGGGTTCCGATATTGCAGATAGAGTATTGAAGTGGATATCTTATTTCTTATTGTTACCCCGTGTAGCCAAGAGCAAAAATAAAGTCATTTTAGATAGTATTTACGGTGAAAGAATGGTTGCTACAAGATTATCAGGCAAAATTAAGTTTACAGTGTTTAAAATGAATGAACCAAGAACCAAAGTACCAATGCCAAAAGAACCTGCTGATATTATAAAACAAAAATCATTTGAATTACCAAGCAAATTGGATATTGCTAAACAATCAGCAGCTAAAAAACAATCATGAACCCAATAATTCTTATATTTATAACAATATGACATTGTTTGAACACATTTTGATTGAAAGCAGAGTTGATGATTTCAAGAAATTATTGAGAAAAAGGTTCAGTATTGATTATGTTCTAAAGATTGTTGATAGAGATACTAGTAAAAATCATAAGAACTTGATGTGGATTGGTAAAATCTTAATGACAGAACCAGATATCAATGATGTAGATTTGTTTAAAAATCTGGAAATATATAATAAAGTTGGTAGTTCAACAGATTTGTATAGTTTTAAAGATTACGGCACATTTTTGGATTTCTTAGAAAAAAGAAGTAAAGAAGTACAAATGGGTAAGATGGCTCAAATCAAAGCTGGTACTAAAACAATTGAAGATAATAAAAGATGGTTGGTAGTTGCACCACAAACACATGATGCAAGTAGATATTTTGGTGGTGGTACCAGTTGGTGTATAAGTACAAGCAATGAAAAATACTGGAAAGAGTATTATCATGCAAACACTATAGTAATGATTAAAGATAGAACTAAGAAACCAGATAATCTTTTATTCAAAGTTGCAATTGTTGGTAATGCATCTGAACATTTTTGGCGCACTAAGAGTGATGATAAACTGGATAAAATCACAGATTTAATACCACATGTAAATTTATGGAATACTAATGATGATAAATTATCCCAGGACCAAAAAATCAATTATTTAAATCAATTACCAGAAGATTTAATTGATGACTTGATGAATTATTTTAATGATGATAGTCCACAGGAAAGACAACATGATTATTATTATCAGTTAGCATCTGATAGATTTTCAGAAGACGGTAAAGATATTATTTTACAACAATTATATAATGCTACGGTTGAGTATTTGGATGTAGATACAGATTTGGATGAAGATGAATTTGGTGATGTAATGTCAAGACAATTTGCAGATGAAATTCAAGATGGTAATTGGAATGATTTTTTAAGTGAATTATGGAGTGCTTGTATATCTAATCAAGGAGTAGATGATGATGATTTTCGTCCTGATGTTAGAAGTAGAAATTTAAATAATTTAATTAGTGATACAACATATGACCAAAATGTTTATCTTGACTTGGCAAGAGAAGTGTTAAAAAACAGTGATGTATCAAATATGGAGGATATCATAAAAGGTGCGTTGATTGTAACACAAGATAATGGTAATCCATATACTGTAATTAAAAGACAAGCAAATCAATTACAAGGTACAAATTTCAATGATATATTGTTAACATCATTGAAAATGTATAATGCTAAGTATAATCCTAATTATATGCAACAACGTTCTTTTGGACCAGATTTTGCTGGTATAATCAATAAATTTACACCAAGAAACATTCAAGATGTGGTTAAAGTATTGAGTATCAATCCTAGAGCAAAAGATATGGTTGACATGATACAAAAATACAGAAGAGATTTGTATGAATCCAAGAAAATGTCAATTAAATATAGAGATTTTTACAAATTTTAAAATTTCAGGTTGACTTTTAGAAAAACCTGTGGTAAGGTAAAAAAGTATGAAGAACACTAAAGACACATTGATTGAAAATCTAAAGAAACAAATCAAAAACCGCAAAGAAACACATAACGAATATGGTTATTTATATGCAATTAAAACAGTCGCTGATTCAATTATTCCATATGATGCTAGCAAAGCTATTAAGCCAGCTATTATTCCTGCAGAGTTTAATTTCTAAACTTTTCTGAATTAAAATTAACAGGAAGATTTTATAATAAACTAGTTATTAAGCGCAATAGGCGGTTGAATATTTTTAACTTTAATAATTAATATAGAATATGGGAAAGAGCTATAAAGACAAGTATAAACGCAACAGTAGTTTTGATAAGCGCAACAAGCGCATCAAGCAGGGAAAATCTAAATTTAAGTTTTCTGTAGAAGACACTGGTAAAAAATCACAGTGGACTGATGAGCAGGAATAAATTTTGCAATTTTAGATTGACTTCAGCAACTTTATCTGGTAACCTTTACAGGTAATTAAATATGAGCAAAAATAACGCATCTGAATCATACACAGGAACAATTGACGGTTTTCTTGAACATTGTTCTAAATTAGACACCAATGAAGTTGAACAACAAATTAAGCGAGAAGAAAAAGAAGAATGTCTTAATATTATTATGACTGATTGTGAATGTTCGCTTGAAGAAGCAGAAGATATTTATAGTGAAATTGCACTTGAAGAAGTAAAAGAATCAATGGAACAATTGCTTAAAGATGGTATTGTTAAAGTATCAGGATATAATGATGAAGGTGAACCACTGTTTATGTTAACTGAATTAGGAAAACAAATTCAAAAAGAACTTGGTAATCAGTAATAGTGTTGCGTCGTTGTTATGATTAATATAAAAGATATTGATATTTCTTTTTGTAAAGAAGAGTACAAAAAGAATCATAGTTTGGTAATCAATAATTTTTTAGATAATGATTTTGCTGAAAAGTTAAATCAATATTATCTCAATGAATTTTCAAAAAACCAATGGTGTGCTACTTATCTGCCATCAACAAAATTTCCTGAATCATGGGAATGGTGGTTAAACGTTCCGCATAATAAATACAATATGCAAATGGCATATGCACATGTGACCAATGCTAGAGATAGTGGATTGTTTTCATATTTCTTTTATAAAATTATAGAAGATAAAATACCGGAGTTAACATCTACTATTCACAAAGAAGCAATGACTTTATTTAATCATAAAGACATATTAGAATTATTATCAAATATTACCGAATTAAATTTGACTAAATATGATAAAACTTTTGTTTCTAAATACAGCGAAAAATGTTTTTTGTCTGAACACACAGACGAACCAAATGGTAAATTGGCATTTGTTTATCATTTAACAAAAAATTGGAGTCCTGATTGGGGTGGATTGTATTTGAATTTAACTAATAAAAATAACATTAAAACAATTTGTCCTTCTTTTAATAAATTGGTAATATTCGACGTTAAAAATTATAAAACACCACATTCAGTAACACAAGTGGTTGATAATTGCATTCACGAACGAATTAGCATTACAGGATGGTACGATTAAAATTATGTATATACCAGTAGAATATGATAAAGTTCCTTTGGTTGTAATAGAAAACTTTTTACCAAATGATTTTCTAAAAGAACTAATTAATGATATTGTTAAACTAAAACATCATTTTGGAATACCACATTGGGCTTCTCCAAATAGTTTAGTTAATGATAACGTTAATATGATAACTGATGCAAATAAACCAATTAGTCCTTTGTGCATTGGTGAAGATATTTGGTTACCATTCACAGATGATAAAATTCAATGTGACGTTGAAATTGGGAAATATATTCTAAATCTACAGAAATACTTATTTCATCAAGGAATATTAGAATTTATGTCGAATTGTAAAAGTGAACAATTAAATTTATATTCCATTTTTAGACAACATTATAGATACCATATCATAAATTATGGTAATGGTGGATATTATAATTGGCACAAAGATACTCAATTATCAGGAAGAACTTTTGAAAATATTTATGTAGATAAAAAAACCACATTTACATTCGCACTGACTATCTGTAAAAATATAGATTTGATATCAGGAGGAGATCAAATTTTTATGTATAAAAATAATATAGTTAAATTGCCTTTAAAACACAATCAATTAGTGATTTTTCCATCAACTGTATGGCATAGTTGTACAGAAATTACTGCTCCTGAAGATTTAGAATGGGAAAATAAACGTTTTAATATACAAGCATGGTTATGTAATGTTTAAATTTAAACCTGCTTAGAAATAAGCGGGTTTTTTATTATATTCATAATATTTATACAGATATGGATAAGAACTTAAAGAATGTAATTATGCGGTTGGTAGAAGAAGTAATGGATGCATCACCTGCTCCTACCATTGAACCACCTACTAGACCAACAGAAAAACCACCTACACCATCTAAGCCAGATAAAAGACCCAATCCATTAAGACTACCAAAACCTGGCATTGCACCAAGACCAAAAGCATTGAGTCATGATGTAGAAGCATTCTTAAAACAAAGAAAAGGTTTAACAGAAAAGATTGATACTGGTGATGATATGCCAGATTTAATTGACCCAAGCAAAAGAGCCAAAATTGAAAATGAAAAGGACTATGTAGAACAAATTCTACCAGACTTAGGACCAGCAGCAGATAGATACTTGGAAATCATTACCAGTGAAAGTTATAAAAAGAATATTACAGAAGTAGCTGGTACTCTTGGTATTAGTGTAAGTGAAATTCAAAATAAGTTCCCTAATTATCCAACAATGGCTATGTTGGCAATTAAAGCTCTAAATGATATTAAAAGAGCAGAATCTGGAATGAAACAACAATTGGAACAAATTGCTGTAAATTTAGTGTTAGATTTACCAGAAAACAAATTTATTAAACAATCTGTAGAAGATGGTGATATTATTATAGACGTTAAGTTAGGTAATGCAGATTTGACAAAAGCAGTTACCGCAGATAAAATGGATGAAGAAATGGATAACGGATTAACTGTTGCAGAAAATCTTAATATACAAGTAAATACAATATTGGGTGAAGGTAAGTTAAGAAGAACACTTGCTAATTATATGACGCAAGGTGATGCGGTAAATAAACTATACTTGTTTAAGCTTGTATCTGATAAGTTAGATGCACTTAGTCCAAATTTATCAAAGAAATACGGTGTATTAACCGCAATTACGCAAATTGGATACTATATGACACCTGACTTTCCAATCACCAGTGATATTGTTAATATGGCGGCTGTAGGTAGTGAACAAGTAATTCCAACTGGTGACAAATATACAATTAAAGTTAGAGCAATGACATTTCCATATTTAGTACATGAATTGGTAAAAGGAATTGGTGATTATATTAGTATGGATGTTGCGTCACAAGAAGAATTGGATACTGAAACAATGGATGATGAAATCAAACAAATAATGGCAGGTCCAGCATTGGATAAGAGATTTAGAAAGTTAATTCCAGCAGAGAAAATTGAATTACTACCAATCATTAAACAATTGTTTTATGATAAAAAAACACCAATTTATAAGATAAAAGAAATACTTTTAGGTGAACCATTAGCACAAATCTACATGAATGATTTGATTACAAAGGCTGAAGAGCTTATGTAAACTAAAAAATAGTGAATGAAATTTAAACATCAATATTTAGGATATGAATCAGAAGAACAAAGAGATTTATATTCGTGTAATATATTAGATGATTATGGAGTTCATGTTGGTTTTTGTAAGTATTATAAACCGTTGTTAGAATTTGAAACGGTTTATATTGAATTTATTAATATAACTTGTCAACATCGTAGAAGAGGTCATGCAACCGCAATGGTAAAAGAACTTCAACGGTTTAATAATTTGAAATGGGATGGTAGATTAAGTGTTGACGGTAGGAAATGGTATAATTCATTGATGGAAAGACAAATGGTATAATATTTATACTTCATGAAGCATATTGATGGTTCAGTAAATTTAAGCAATCTTTATTTAAAAGAAATACCAGAAATTCTTAATGGTGTTCATGTTAAAGGTGATTTTGATGTTTCTTTTAATGTTTTAAAAAGTTTAAACAATAGTCCAGTAAAAGTTGACGGTGCGTTTAAATGTATGTACAATAGAAATTTAAAATCACTTTTAGGAGGACCAAAAGAAGTTGGAAATATCATAGTACATAACTGTAGTCTAAGAGATTTAAATGGATTTCCCAAAATTAAAAAAGCCAATGGACATGTTGATGTATCCGGTAATCGGTTAACATCTTTAGTTGGTTTGCCTAAAATAGTGGTGGGTAAATTATCAATATATAATAATCCAGGTCTTAAAACATTGACTGGTTGTCCTGAACATATTAAGGGTGATTTTGAAGCGTTATGGTTATCTATTACAAATTGTATAGGTGGGCCAAAATATGTTGGTGGTGATTTGTATCTGCATGATACTGAAATAAATTCATTGGAAGGATTTCCTAAAGAAGTTACTGGTAATGTGTATTTAGGTAATACACCGTTGGGCAGTATATTATTTCCACAAAATGATGGGGGAACATCAAAAGCTCATGCTTTATATGATGAAATAAGAAAAATTTGTAAAATACAAGGTGACATTTATAAAACCAAAGAAGATGTAGAAGAAATTCCAGATATAGAAATGGATGAACCAGAGTATGAACCAAATGATCAAGGAGGATATCGTAGAGTATGAAACGCAAACATTTTTATGATGCAGTAGATTTAGAATCACAATATTTGCGAGAAATACCAGATATAATTGCAATGTATGCTTGTCATGGTGCATATGACATTCAGAATAATAAGATAAGATCTTTGAAAAACGCACCATCATTTGTCAAAGGAAATTTTATTTGTGATGATAATTTATTAGGATTGGGAAGTGGATTAAAGTATGGACCTGAAGAAGTTCAAGGAAATTATAACTGTAGTGGTAATAAACTTGTTTCTTTAGATGGTATAGCTACATTAATTGGCCCAAGATTGACTATGGATGATAACAGACTTACTTCTTTAAACGGATTACCATCATCAATATTAAATAATAATAAATCATTGTCATTTAATAACAACAGTATTAGTAATTTAAGTGGATACGGGTTTGAATCTGTTGAATTTTATGAATTTTTCTTTGCAAATAACAATGTTACTTCATTAAGAGGTGGTCCTAATATTGTAAAATCTAATTATGATTGTGCTTCAAATCCAATTACATCATTTGAAGGTGGTCCAACTAATGTTGGCAGAAATTTTTATGCTATGGCATTAAAAAACTTACAATCATTGAAAGGATTGCCATCTATAATAGGAGGCACTTTATTTTTGTCTATGGATGATATGTTAAGAATATTCCCTGATTATACTAAAAATGATAGAGATATACTTATATCAACTATAAAAGATATGTGTAGTGTAGGTAGAGGTATTAGTATTGAATAATTATATGAAAAAAATAACAGGAGATGTAAATTTAAACAATCTTTATTTGAGAGAAATACCGTCAATATTAAATGATGTGGTAATTGAAGATGGACGGTTTAATATTGATGGTAATAGTATAAAAAATCTAAATAATTTTCCATTGAGTTGTAATACAATTTATTTAAGTAACAATCCAATTAGAAGTTTAGTTGGAATTAAACAAAAAAAAGCAGCTTATCTTGAGGTTAGTATCACAAATATTAAAAACTTAGAAGGATGTCCAGAAATAGTAACATCATTGACTATAACATATGTGGATGATTTTAATAGTTTAAAAGGTAATTTAAAGAAAATTAATACAAATGGCAATTTGATTATACAAGAGTGTTCATTATCATCTTTAGATAATTTCCCCAGTATAGAACAAGGGGTTCTTATAAATTTAGGAAATAATAAAATTACTTCATTGCTTGGTATGCCAACAAAGTGTCATCATTTAAATATCAATAGTAATCAGTTAAAAACATTGATTGGATGTCCTACACATATTACTGGCAATTTTCGCTGTAAATACAATAACTTAGAGGATTTAGACGGATTTCCTACAGTAATTGACGGTGATTGTATCATGACACTTTCACCTATATTTAACAATCAATTAATGATGCAACGTAGTTACTTTGAAAGAGAACTTCACAAAAGATGCAGAATATCTGGTGCAGTACGACTTTCTGACCCAAGAAATATACAAATTTAACAATTAATAATATGGGAAAATATATAAAAGGAGATGTAAATTTAAGCATGCTTTATTTGAAAGAAATACCAGAAATATTAAATGGTATTGATATTGATGGTTCATTGATATTATCAGGCAATGGTTTAACCACATTAAATAATTTTCCTGAACTTGTAACTGAAAATATAGACTTAATGCGTAATCCTCTAATTAGTTTAAAGGGTATCAAACAAAATTTCATAACAACTTTAAAAGTTGGTGGTAAATTTCCTGATTTTGAAGGTTGTCCGCCTAATGTTACCAGACTAACTTGTGTAGGTAATATTAGATTAACCAGCTTAAAACATATGCCAACTAATATTTCAGAAATAAAAATAATGGCAGGTTCACTAAAATCATTGGAACATCTTACACAAAATCAAAGGGGTATATATACTTTAATAGATTGTAGGATAAAGTCTTTAGTGGGATTACCAACTAGATGTAGAGCATTGAATGTAGCTTTCAATGATTTTGAAGATTTTACAGGAGCACCAGAAATAGTTGGCGGTACTTTTAATTGTGGACACAATCCTATTGTATCACTAAAAGGATTTCCAAAACAAGCAGACATTGTTGTGATTCATAATTTTATGAACGACTATCATTTAACTGAACAAGAAGTAAGAAAAGTATGTAACACGGGTAAAGTAACCATAGTGTAATTTAGTAACAATAATAAAATTTTCAACAATATTTATAACATATGAAGCGACTACTAACAGAAGCCAATTTAACAAATTTCACAGACTTGATTACATCAATCAATTCCGTATTGGATGATAAAGAAATTCCACAATTTGCAGGCAGTGAAACCAATAAAATAAGAGATTGGTTCTTGAAACAATATATCAAAGCCGTCAAAGAAGATGAAGTTGACTTGAAATCCGCAATCAAGAAACATCAATACAAAGAGGGTGAACCAGAATGGATGAATAAACCAGACATTATGGACTTTACGGGTGATTTACCAGAAGATGTTGTAGATGAAATTGGTCATACAGTTGATTACTTTGCTACACTTGAACCAAATGACTTGAGAAAGATTGATAGAGAATCATATAAAACCATCAAACAAAAAGTCCAAGAATGGGACGAGGATATGAAATCTGGTTTAAATGATAATGAAAAAGAAGATATTGAAAAGAAAAAATTGGTACGAGGTAAAGATTATAAAGACATCAAACAAGTAGGTGGAATGAAATGGGTTAAGTTGTTATCACCAGAATCCAAAGTTGTTGAAGGTAAATTCATGGGACATTGCGTTGGTGGACCTGCTTATGTAAATAAAGACATTTATTCACTTTGGGATAACAAGAACCGTTCCCATGTCACCATTGAGTCTGATGATAATAAAAAGACTATTCACCAAATCAAGGGTAAATCAAATAAAGAACCAGCTGATAGGTATCTACCAGCTAGCATTGATTTTGTTGCTAATGCAATGATACAAGGATATAAGGTACAAAGTGATGGTGAAAATATTGGTATGATTAAACACAACAATGATTATCACTTTGATGATTTGAACGTATTACCAGAAAAGTTCAGAGACAAATCTGTATTTAGAGAATGGGTAGACAAGATTTTTCCAATGGAAATCTTTCCTAAACAACAAAAAGCTATTGCGGATATTGCAAAAAGAATTGTTGAAGTATGATTAAATTGATTGACTTATTGAATGAAGCACCTATAGGTACTTATACAACTATCGGTGATTTTAAAAAGGGTGCTTCATACAAAGATACTAGAGACAGAGTTGCGGTAAGTCATCCAACAACTGTACAAAAAGTAACGGATATGTTGAAGAGCACTGAAGTTGACTTTGATTTTTATTTTGTTAACAAGCCTGGATTAAGACAATTTAGTGAAAAGGGTAAAGTACCATATGAATTTATCTTTAAACCATTTCCAGAAGGTTTAGGATTGACGCATGAAGAATTGGGTGATAAAACTATAAATAGTGATAACATCACTGTATTCTTTGTAAGCAATACTGCTGCTGATAAAATTCCTA
>Ga0209296_1002720_pt1 | contig 12456 bp, 10 predicted proteins | sample S_130206_EF_Meta_FD_187319 | JGI IMG/M metagenome (GOLD analysis project Ga0209296, IMG submission 187319) | Freshwater microbial communities from Lake Simoncouche, Canada to study carbon cycling - S_130206_EF_MetaG (SPAdes) (version 2) | ecosystem: Environmental > Aquatic > Freshwater > Lake ...
CATGCGCTGCAATCACAACTTGCATAAGCGGCCATTGCAGTGCGTTCGCTGCTTCCGGCCATGGAGTTCCAGGATTACTGCTTGGCATTCCGGCTGATGCCATGAAATCTGCTGGCCCAAAGGCAAGTGAGATAACTTGAGGGTGAGATGCAATCTGTGGTGCATTGATGAGCCCCATCGCACTTTCAATTTGGACTTCAAGTTGCATATTGGCTGGAAGTTTGGCCGCCCAACTCTTCACATCATCGAGGTTGTGAATCTTAGGAAGAATAACTGAACTAAGAGGTTGTGGATTAAAACCACAGATGAGATCAATATCGGCCTTAGCGAAGGCGCTTGATAGTTCATTAACGCGCAGAGAAATTCTCTTTTTACTCTCAACTTTGCTCAGAAAATCTTTAAGGTAGGTGCGAGCCGCCGCTTTATCAGTAGGTGTAACAGAGTCCTCGAGATCAAGAATTATCTGATCGCAATCGAGTGTCAGAGCCTTCTCCACCATCTTTGGCTGGCTAGCTGGAACGCAGAGCAGTGAACGCATGTCGATTAGTCTAGAGGGAGAGGGCTTATGAGGGAAGAAAAATCTTCTGGGTAATCGATGCAGAAATCATTTGGCGTAGTTGCGCTAAGCCCGAAACTTCTCCGGCAGCAATGGCCTGCATACCGATATTTCCTAAGAGAGTGGCTTCTACTGCGCCAGTAATAACTTTCTTTCGGGTGACATCAGCGGTCAATTGATTGAGGAAATCATTGGCGCTTCCACCACCCACCACATAAATGACATCAAACGAATGGCCTTCCACCTCTTCAAAATCAGAGATTACTTGATCATAAGCTGCTGCCAAACTGTCAAAAATGCAACGCGCATACTCCGCCGGCGTACTAGGAACTGGCGCGTTATTTGCAATGCAATACTCGGCAATGCGACCAACCATATTTCCTGCAGCTAAGAAGAGATGATCATTAGGGTTGATAAGAAATGAATTGGTAGCAACCTTCTGCGCAGCTGTCACAAGTTCTTCCACCTTAAGGTTCAGTCCTTGGGCAGCCCAGTCTCGCTGACATTCAGATAGCAACCACATCCCAGCGACATTTCGAAGAGAACGCACGGTTGCCTGCACACCCAACTCATTTGTTAAATCAATTTCAAATGCTTGATTGGAAGTATTGGCTTGTGACTTTTCGTAACCTACGAGAGACCATGTTCCACTTGAGATATAAATTGATTTCTCAGGATTTGTCATGGGCACAGCAGCAACGGCCGATGCCGTGTCATGTGAGCCCACTGCCACCACTTGAATTCCGTCGAGTTCTCCATGGCCCTTAATCTTGTTTAGCGAGGCCCCAGCCTCATGGAGTGCAGGGAATATTGCTTTGGGTAGGTTTAACTCAGCGATCAAGCCCCAATCCCAATCGCGGGTAGTTGGATTAAGTAATTGAGTCGTAGAGGCATTAGTGACCTCTTGAGTCGCGCTTCCACAGAGGAAATAATTAAGTGCATCAGGAAGCATCAGAAATTGACTAGCGCCATCAAATTCATCAATCGAGAGTCCAGCAATGAACTGATAAATCGTGTTAAAGGTAAGAAACTGAATTCCAGTGCTTTTATAGATTCTCGCTTTACCAACAATCTTGGTCGTATCTTCCATAACCCCTTCGAGTCTTAAATTTCGATAGGAAAAAACTCTTTTATTAAGAGAACCATCACTATTGAGAAGTTGGTAATCCACACCCCAGGAGTCAACGGCCACCGAAGTTAAATCATATTTCTTCACTGCCATATTGAGTCCCACGAGAACTTCTGCTTGTAGCTTGGACCAATTCCAGAGCAGCCCATCTACTGGATCATCAATGGGGTCATTAGTGAAACGATGAATGACTTCGAAAGATATTTTTCCATCCGAAATAGTTCCAACTGCCACCCGGCCGCTGGTTGCGCCTAAATCAATCGCTGCGTAAGAAGCCATAGTTAGCGCAGGAATGCACTCGCCACACCACTATCAACAGGGATGTGAGACCCGGTTGTCAGTGGTAAATCTCCTGCAACAAAGGCAAATGCTGCTGCAGCAATATGTGAAGGAAGCACTTCAAGTTTTAAGATGCTTCGCTGTGCATAGAACGCACCAAGCTTCTCTTCTTCAACCCCATATACAGCAGCGCGATTTGCCCCCCATCCACTAGCGAAGATTCCAGAACCTTGCACAACACCATCAGGGTTAATGCCGTTCACGCGAATTCCATACTCTCCGAGTTCGGCCGCTAGCAATCGCACTTGATGAGCTTGATCTGCCTTAGTGGCGCCGTATGCAACATTGTTAGGGCCGGCAAAGACTGCATTCTTTGAAGCGATATAGAGAATATTGCCAGCCATCTTCTGCACAATCATTGCTTTCGCAACTTCGCGTGAGAATAAGAATGAACCACGAGCCATCACATTATGTTGAAGATCCCAGTCGCTCACAGTTGTCTCCACTAGAGACTTAGAAAGTGAGAGCCCGGCATTGTTAACCAAAATATCTATTCCACCAAATGCAAGTGTTGTTGCAGCCACTGCAGCAGAGACTTGATCCTCAAGTGTGACATCTACGCCAACGGCTAGTAATCGCTCCGAGTTACCCATTTCAGCGATGAGCTTCTTTGCACCTTCTAAATCACGGTCTGCAATTGCAACACAAGCACCCTCATCGAAGTAGCGCTGAACAATTGCACGGCCGATTCCCGATGCACCACCTGTGACAAGTGCGATCTGTCCCGCAAGTGCTTTTGGCTTAGGCATACGACGAAGCTTTGCTTCCTCGAGGTCCCAGTATTCGATGCGAAACTTTTCAAGCTCTGAGATGGGGGCATATGTTGAAAGAGCTTCAGCCCCGCGCATTACATTGATGGCGTTGACGTAAAACTCTCCTGCAACACGAGCTGTCTGCTTATCTTTGCCGTAAGAGAACATGCCGATTCCAGGAACCAGAATAATGAGCGGATCTGCCCCACGTATCGCAGGAGATTCCTTAGTTGCATGGCGCTTGTAGTAAGCCGAGTAATGGGCGCGATATTCCTCATGCAAAGTGCGAATGCGAGCAGTTACTTGCTCAAGATCAGCACCTGGCTCTGTATCAAGGACCATAGGAGAGACCTTGGTACGTAAGAAGTGATCAGGACATGATGTGCCTAGCGAAGCAAGTTTTTGTAGTGACTTGCTTGCAATGAAATCTAAAACAACAACTGAGTCGGTGAAGTGGCCAACCATGCGGGCATCTTGTGAAGCAACACCGCGCAGAATAGGAGAGAGTTGTGCCGCGCGCACTCGACGCTCGGCTTCAGGAAGAGCTTTGTACTTAGCAATAGCTCCACCAAATGGGTCTGCTTTGCCATTTGCCTTAATGAAATCTTCTGCCTTTTTTATCGCATCAAGTGAGCGCTTCTCGCACTCATCAGAAGTATCGGCCCATGTTGTTAAGCCGTGGCCGCCAAGGATGCACCCTTTAGCGTTCGGGTTTTCTGCGGCAATCTTTGCAATATCCAATCCAAGTTGAAAACCAGGTCGGCGCCAATCCACCCAGAGAATTTCATCTCCAAAACATTTCTTAGTGATTGCCGGACCATCTGCAGAGGTTGCAAAAGCAATAATCGAATCTGGATGTAAATGATCAACATGTAACTTATCCACCAATCCGTGCATCGACGTATCAATGCTCGGAGCTGCCCCACCTTTGCCGAAGAGGCAGTAGTCAAATAGCGCAACCATTTCATCTTCATGTTGCTCACCGGGATAAACATTTTTTAGCTCATGAACTTTATCGGTATAAAGAACAGCTATTCCTTCTTCTTTGAGAGTACCGAGGTCCCCACCAGAGCCCTTCACAAAGATAAGCGAGGTTGGCTTACCTGAAATTGGGTCTGTGATCGTCGCCTTCGCCGATGTATTACCACCGGCGTAGTTGGTCACCTTTGGGTCAGCACCTAAACGATTAGAGCGGGAAATGAGTTCGTTAACTGCCGGAGTTAACTCAGATAACTTTTTAATTATGCACCCCACCCAGCTTGGTTGCCGCCGACCCGTGAGTCTGCAATCTTCTTCAAATAACCAGAAGCTTTAAATGCCTTCATAGGATTGGGATCAATTCCTTTATCGCTGCGCCACTCTTCAAGAAGTGGACGGACGTCGGTGTTATACGCATCCATAAGAACACCGTTTGCTTCAAGCACATCACCCGAAGCTTGTGCAGCTTCGAGTGCACCTTGGTCAACTAGTAGAGCCTTTGCAGCTGCTTCTTGAACGTTGAGAATTGAGCGAATTTGGCCAGGAATTTTCGCTTCGATGTTGTGGCATTGGTCGAGAACAAATGAAACGGGCGTTCCAACGTCGAATCCGCCATTGATGTTTACTTCGTGCAGGATACGGAATAACTGGAATGGATCTGCTGCTCCAACAATCAAATCATCGTCAGCATAGAAACGTGAATTGAAATCGAATGCTCCGAGCTTCTTTGCTCGCAGTAAGAAGGCAACGATAAATTCAATATTTGTTCCAGGAGCATGGTGGCCAGTATCAACGCAGACCATGGCGCGCTCACCAAGCTGTAGACAGTGAGCGTAGGAAGTTCCCCAGTCAGGAATATCAGTGGTGTAGAAAGAAGGCTCAAAGAACTTATATTCAACAAGCATTCTCTGATTACCTTTGAGATGAGTATAAGTCTCATGAAGTGACTCAGATAAACGATTTTGACGAGAGCTTATGTTGTCTTGGCCGGGATAGTTGGTGCCATCTGCAAACCACAACTTCAAATCTTGTGATCCAGTGATATCCATGATTTCAATGCACTCTAGAAGGTGGCGGACTGCTTTCTCGCGAATCTTCTTATCGGGATGACAAACTGATCCCAGCTTGTAATCATCATCTTGGAAGGTATTGGAATTAATTGTTCCAAGCACCACACCTAGATCTTTTGCATGCTTGGCAAACTTTGCGTAATCCTCAACTTTGTCCCAAGGAATATGCAGCGCAACGCTGTGAGCAGCACCGGTGTACTTATGTACTTGAGCGGCATCTTCAACTTTTTCAAAAGGGTCACGAGGAACACCAGGCTGACCGAAGACTTTAAATCGTGTTCCAGAATTTCCATATGCCCATGATGGAGTTTCGATTTGTAGTCGGTCAAGAACTTTCTTAACGTCCGCCTTTGATGCCATGCTGCGCTCCTCTAGTAGTGGATGAAATAGAATTTATTGAAGAAAAAAGACTTGCTCAAGCTTGATAAACCCTTTATCTGCATTAACACCTTCAAGATTTTCAAAGAATGGCGCCATATCTTTCTGCCATTTTTCGTTAATTTCAGTCTTGCCCATCCCTGCCAGTGCTGCCTCAAAATTAAGTGTTTCGAAATATCCAAAAAGTGAACCATCAGCACGATCGAGGAATATGGAGTAATTACTCCAACCAGTAGAGCGAAGGGCATCGAGCATCTCGGGCCAGACTTCGGTATGTCTGCGCACGTACTCATCCATCATCTCTTTACGTACTTTGAGACGAAATGCGACTCTTTCCATAGGATTCTCCTTGAACCGTTTTAAGCAGTTAGCTAAGGCTATTGATTGAGTTTAAAGGCGTCAATCGAGCGCGAAAAGCGAATCTGTTCAAAAAGCAAAGTAGCCAGACTCGCTCTAAATCCTGTATCGTTTCAAGTGTTCAATAGGTTTTGTTCAATTCTAGGGAGATATACGTGGCAAGTATCAGAGATGTGGCCAAAGCCGCTGGCGTCTCTTTGGGCACCGTCTCTAATGCCATTAATCGTCCAGAGGTTTTAGCCCCACTCACTCTTCGCAAAGTGCAAAAAGTAATTGAAGATATGGGCTTTGTTCCAAATGCTTCCGCCCGCAATCTGCGAGCTGGACGAAATCGTGTAATCGGATTAATTGTCCCCGATATTTCAAACCCATTCTTTGCTGCGCTATCTATGGGTGTAAACGATGCAGCCTTTGCTGCAAAATATGTTGTGATTTTATGTAATACAGATGAGAGCACAGATAAAGAGAGCCAGTATCTGGAAGTACTCAGCGCCCAGAATGTAGAAGGAATTTTGATTACACCAGCCAGAGAGACTATTCGGGCTCTGGCAAAAGTTACTGAAAAAGGAATTCGCCTGGCTCTCGTCGATCGTCCCGCGCTCGGTCTGCAAGCGTGTAGCGTTGCAGTGAACGATTCATATGGTGGCTCCCTGGCGCTCACTCACTTACATGAGCTCGGCCACCGCAAAATTTTACTGCTCACCGGAAGTGAAGATATTCCACAAGTTGCAGATCGCAACGCAGGAATAAGAGAATCTATGAAAGAAATCTCAGCTAACCAACTGCCTCAGATCATGGAACTTCGCCTGGATTCTATGAGTGCCTCAAATGCATACGATGCGATGATAAAGAAAATTGAATCAGGTGTTGATTTCACAGGAATCATCTGTGGCAATGACTTAATTGCACTCGGAGCCATTCGTGCGCTGCGCGAGAAAAATATCGCGGTCCCAGAAGATGTCTCGGTTATCGGATATGACGATATAGATTTTGCAGGTAGTGCCAACGTCCCATTAACTTCTATATCCCAGCCCGCCTATGAACTCGGCTACGCAGCGGCTGAATTGATTATTTCAGAGTGCGAAAACCCTGAGCGCCACGTTCATCAACGGATTGAATTCCAGCCACGCTTAGTAGTTCGCTCTTCCACGGCACCAACTAAATCCCATCGTGCCAATTTAAGAATTTCCTGACCGCTTAGAATCAGAGCGTAACCAGTTCCGCGAACTACCTTCGGTTATTGCGAGCCCAGGCATCTAGACCAACTGCAATCAGCAAGATTCCTCCCAAGGTAATCTGCTTATAGAGTGGGTCGATTCCAATGAGATCGAAGCCATTTCCAATGAGTGCGATGAAGAGAACTCCAACAGCTGTTCTCCATACAGAGCCTTCACCACCTGCAATAGAAGTTCCACCCACAACAATTCCGGCAAGTACAGTAAATGCGAGCGTTGAGCCGAGCGCTGCGGATGCACTTAATACGCGCGATGCATCAATCATTCCAGCAAGCCCTGCTGCCATTCCACTTAGCCCAAAGGCAATAATTTTGACGAAGCTCACACGGATTCCGGCAAGACGTGCTGCTTGTGAATTTCCGCCAGCGGCGATGATGTAGCGACCTGTAGTTGTGCGAGTGAGCAAGAATCCTAAAGTTATGACAACAAAAACCATTATCCAGATTGATGAGTTAACACCTAATAGGGAGCTTTGTGCGATTTTGCCGTATTCAGGCTTCTCCGCCAAGACAATGAGATTTCCTTCTGTAATTTTTGAACCGAGTCCACCAATAACAAATGACATCGCAAGTGTGGCAATCAGCGAGTTGATTTTAAGAATCGCAACAACAACGCCGTTGACAATTCCCACTCCTAAACCAAGAAGCAGTCCTAATACAACGGATGAGAAAACTGAGTGTGTCAATGCAAATTGCGCCGATACGCAGCCAACTAGAGCATAAGTTGCGCCCACTGAAAGGTCGATAGAGCCAGAGACAAGGATCAAAGTTCCGGCAGCGGCAATGATCAAAATTCCAGACTGTTGATCCAAAATGTTAAGTAAGTTAACGGTGCGCAGGAAGGGATCACTGGCGATAGAGAGAGTAATAAAGAGGATTAGGAAGGGCAGGAAGATTCCCGCATTACGCCATGAACGCATCGAGCTTGGCAGAAAGCGAGTCCAGTTTTCGGTAGTTTGTGGCATTAGATTCCTCTTCTAGCTTTTCTCGGTAAATGCAGCTTCTAAGACTGCATGTTCGGACATTGATCGACCACTAAGTTCACTAACAATTCGGCCACCACGGATGACCAATACTCTATGAGCGATTCCCAGAACTTCTTCTAAGTCAGAAGATATCGCAATGATTCCAAGTCCATCTTGTGCCAGAGCTACGAGTAGGTCATAAATTGCCCGCTTAGAACCCACGTCAACACCTCTCGTGGGTTCATCAACGATAAGAACTCGAGGATTACTCATGATGGTTCTAGCCAATAAAACCTTCTGTTGGTTACCGCCAGAAAGATGTGACACTTTCTGCTTGATGCCAGAGGACTTCACGACAACTTTTTCTAGGATTTTCTCCACTACATATTTTTCGCGTCGGGGATTGATAATGCCTAATCGACTCCATTTGCTGACGCTAGAGAGAGTGATATTTTCTTGAATGCTTCGTTCAATAAGCAGCCCCAAATCTTTGCGGGACTCAGGGAGCATGGAGATGCCTCGTTGGAGAGCAGCCAAAGGCGCTTTGCCGGTAATACGAACTCCATTGATTTCAATTGTTCCCGAATTAATCTTTGAATCCCTAAAGATGGCTCGCGCTAATTCTGTGCGCCCAGATCCGACTAGGCCTGCAATACCGAGAATCTCGCCAGCACGCACTGATAGCCAGGCATTACTTACACCTGCGGCACATAGATTATTGACAAAAAGTACTGTGGGAGCAGAATGGTGTGGAAATACTTTCTCAGGATAAATCGCACCAAGTGAGCGCCCAAGCATTAACTCAATAAGTGACTCCTGGCTACATTCTGAAGCAGGAGCTGTCTTAATCAGGATTCCATCACGAAGAACTGAAATGGTGTCAGAGAGTTCTAGAACTTCTGAAAGAAAGTGTGAAACAAGAATTACTGTTGTTCCTGCCGCTGAGAGATTACGGATCACTGTGTGAAGAGCTTCTGCTTCTTGTCGGGAGAGGGCAGCTGTGGGTTCATCCATGATGATGATCGATGCGTTACGGCTAAGCGCGCGAAGAATTTCAATCTTTTGCTGCTCGGCAACGCTAAGGCTGCCAGCTAAGGTGTTTGGAGAGAACTCAAAGCCAACTCGCTTGGCAAGTTCTGCAAAGTCTTTACGTAGTTTTTTACGGCGAATAAATCCAAAGCGTCTTGGTTCTTCGCCCAGCAGAACATTCTCTGCGACGGTAAGACCCGGAACAATTGCCAACTCTTGTGCGATTGTGACGATGCCATGGGCTAGCGCTTCGCGAGGGGATTTAAAGTGAACTTTATTGCCACCAAGAAATACCTCACCTGAATCTGCCGTGTGCAGACCAGAAATTATCTTTCCTAGCGTGGATTTACCGGCCCCATTTTCACCAACTAATGAATGAACTGCTCCAGGCTTAATGGTGAGACTGACATCAGATAACGCAGCAACCCCACCAAAACTTTTTGAGACACGAACTATTTCTAGCTCATTCTTATGTCTCGTCATGTTTCGGTGGGGCGCCTTGTCTTTGTAGGTCTGAGTAAGTTACTTAGATTGCGGAGGGTTTATTAACCGACCCACTCTCCAGTGAACTTGCTTGCATTTGCCTTAGTGATAACGCCGTCATCTGGAAGCTCACCGACAGGGTTGATTCCGCCGCTTGACTTACCAGTCTTGATTGCCTTAACCAAAGCCTGCATTCCAAGTGATCCCATTGTTGCTGGTGTCTGGGCAACATCTGAGAACCATGTTCCAGCCTTGACGCCTGAGATTGCAGTAGCAGAGCCACCGAATCCGACGAGAAGAACACTGGTGTTCTTAGCTGCAGATAGCGCCTGAATAGCACCTTGGATGCCTTGGTCTGCTGCAACAATCACATTAATTTCAGGATGTGCTTGAAGCATGTTCTGAACAGCACCGAGTGCAACTGCAGGAGTAAAGAATGATTCTCCTTCTGCCACAATTGAGGTGTCTGTGCCAGCGATTGCACCTGTGAAGCCCTTATTGATAGCTACATCGAGTGTTGATGCCTTGATGCTGTAGATGTATCCAACGTTGCATGGTGAGATGCTCTTTGACTTACATGCTGCGATAGCTTGTTGACCAAGCTGCTTACCAATCTTTGATGGCAAGAATGTGACGTTTGCAGATAGTCCCTTAACCTGTGGCTGCACTGTTGTGTAGCTGGTTCCAAGAATCTGGTCAATGTTTACAACCTTGATCTTCGCTTCGATTGCTTTAGCTACTAGTGGAGCTAAACCAGCGCCGTAGATTGGTTGTGTGATGATTCCCTGGTACTTACCAGAGCTAATAACATTTTGTAGCTGTGAATACTGAACCGCAGGATCATTATTCGCATCAAAAACTGTGACCTTATATCCGTTTGCACTAGCAACAGCTTTTGCTGCAGCAAGCATTGGTGAGTCATAGCTATTTGTTACGGCAAATGAGAGATAAGCAATATTTACTTGCTTAGCCGCTGTTGCTGAAGTACCGAAGACGAGTGATCCTGCAAGGGCTAAAATTCCCACTGCAGCACCAAGACGTGCTCTGCTCTTAAACTGGACCACATTTCCTCCTTTATCAGTCAAGGGACTTCCCCTTGAAAGAATTGCTGCGAAATACTCCCCGTATCCTCACGAAGAGTCAAGCATTACTTAACATCTTTATCAGATTGTTAACTAATTCCGATCTATCGCTTCTCTTGCCTCACCCTGAGTGCTTGTGCTCACCTTCGAGTTTTTGGTCGAGATATTCCCAATCGCGGGTAAAGCGATAGGAATGCTGAATTGGCGGCTGGGGTGATTGGGTTTCAATCCATCGGACCAGCTCGCCTGTCTTATTTTGAAAACCATGGTCTGAACCAACGCCGCACCAGAGCACATCGCCAGGAACGAAGGTGTACTCCTTGCCTTCAATAAGCCCCACAGTTTCGCCCTGCGTAAATGTGTAAGTCTCTTCAAATGGATGATCGTGTGGGTGCGCGATGGCAGTTGGTTGGTAATCAACGATAAACATAGTGTGAAGTTTTGCGTGCACGCGTTGATCTACCAACATGCGAACACCAATACCGCTATACGCCAGTAGTGCAGTTGCCATACTTGCAGAGACAGTTGGATCTGAAACTTTTGAACCGACAGCCAAATTATTGAGATTCATTGATGAGGGATCAAAACGGAAAGCACGTTGTGTGCGGGGATCGCGCAGATCCACTGTTGCGCCAGCACCAGTTCGAAGGTCTTCGCCTGTGAAATAAGTATCTTTACGACGTGGTCGTTCAACTGCGCCTGGTGCACTGCATTGCAGCCAATGTGCACCTGCTGCACCTGCTTGGAGTTGATAAGAAGTCGCGATGGGAACAACTACTACATGATCCTCTTTCAGGGTAATCGTTTCACCCATCATGTAGATAGTTACTTCGCCTTTAAGAACATACATACTGAATTCGTATGAGTGAACCACCGCATCGACGCTGCCGTTAGCCGAAATCCAGTTAGCCGATAAGTCTGTGTGTGGTGAGCCCACAGCGCGGTCCACGAGCTCTTGCTTGGTAAAGCCTTTGCTGTGGCCTGCAAATACTTCTGGGACGATGGCTTTGCTCTCATCAATTCGTGTTATGAAATACATTCTTTATCCCTTACTTAATCAGCCAACCACCATCGACGGCGAGGTTGACTCCGTTGATTCCGTGGTTATCTAACATGAAAGCGGTTGCTTCTACGATTTCTTGCATAGTTACTAGGCGACCAAGTGGGGTGCGCTGGATAACATGTGAATTATCTTTATCAGCCCAGTAAGGACTATCTCCAATAATTCCTGGGTGAATTGCATTCACTCGGGTTGGTGCAAGTTCAATGGCCATTGACCGAACAAGGCCGGTAACGCCACCGTTAACGGTGGAGACAGTTGTGCTGCCTGGGTATGGACGCTCCATTGCAAGTCCACCAAATAGAACAACTGAGCCTGTGGGGGTTAGGCGATTAGAGAGCTGATGCACGACCTCGGTATAGCCAACGAGTTTAAGTGTTACTAAACGAAGTGCACGATCAATGTCATAACTCTTGAGTTGATTAGCATCTCGTTCGATGGCGCTGATGACGATGTGGTCAATTGACTCAATATCTTTTAGTGCAGCTGCAATAGTTTTTGGTTCAGCAAGATCAAGTGCAATTCCGGTAACACCATTACCGATTTCTTTGACCGCGGCACTGGCGCTCTCAGTTGTGCGCCCGGTCAGGATTACTTCTTCTCCGCGAGCGGCAAGGAATTTCACAATTTCTTTTCCAATACCTTGAGTGCCCCCTAGGACAATTGCCCGCTTCTTACTCATCTGCCGTCCTCTTCTCGTAATTTACCCAAGGCCATCAATCGCCCGGTGCGAATCTGAGGTTAACCGAAAAATCTCGTGGTGGGAAGCCCTACTTAACATATAACCAAATGTTATTAAGTGACCCTTGACAGGCATTTGCCCTCCCATCAATAATTGCGTCATCGTTTTACCCACCCACTTCCAAAAATGAGGTCATCAATGAGCGCCAATAATCGTCCACTGCTTTTCAAGAACGGCATCGTTCTTACCATGGACAATGCACACACTCTTCATCAAAAAGGCGATGTGCTAATTATTGATGGTGTTATTAAAGAAGTTGGGCCAAATGTTGCAGCTCCAGCTGATGCGGAAGTAATTGATGC
>Ga0209296_1002721_pt1 | contig 12455 bp, 12 predicted proteins | sample S_130206_EF_Meta_FD_187319 | JGI IMG/M metagenome (GOLD analysis project Ga0209296, IMG submission 187319) | Freshwater microbial communities from Lake Simoncouche, Canada to study carbon cycling - S_130206_EF_MetaG (SPAdes) (version 2) | ecosystem: Environmental > Aquatic > Freshwater > Lake ...
GTTCATTCCAACCATTGACATACATTACATGTTGACCCATAGTTGGTTCTGGTGATTTAGATTTCTCACCATATGCACCTGTAAATTGAATCGATGTTGCTTCTTTTGGTGGTGCAAGATGGCTAATGTCTTTGTGTTCATTAGCCATTTCTTTCACCTGCCTGTAAGAGGCAGCACCAACAGCAAAGGCACCAATGATGCCTGCACCTCTTAGAAAATTACGCCTCTGTTCCATTTTTAAGTTCCTCAATACGATGTTTTAATACACTAGCCGCAGTATTGAAATGACCAGTACCTTCTGTTTGTGGTTTGAAATAATCTCGCAAAAGAAGACCTCTCTCCATCTCTAATACAGCAATGTATTGTTCTTTTGTGATATCATAACTTTCATAATCAACTGTTTGCATGATTAAGCCTTTTCAAACTTAGAACCAGACTCAGTTGTAATCCAGTATTGAAGTGGTGTAGTTTTGTGTTGAAAGTGTGAAACACCTTTAGAAGATATTTTCACATCATATGCACCAGGTAGAATCTTGGTCAAGTTTTCTGTTTTGAAAACCATACGATACTTACTACCATCACCATCAGTTAAGTCAAGTGAATCGGTATGTGCAGAATCGTTTTGCAAATCCAATGTTATGATTGAAACTTTCTTGCCATCAGATTCAATTGCAATTTGTGGTGAAGAAAGAACAGAAGCAGCACGGAGAATCCAATCAAAATCTTCTGCTGTCAAAGCAAAATTAATTTCAGGGTCAGGCATTACAAGTGCTTTTTCTGGTGGTGTAACAATCATAGTAGGTTCGCAAAAGCGATACTTGATTTTACTACGACCTTTGTTGCCACAGATAACAACATGTTTCTCATCAAATTCAAATGATGGATCGTCTTTGTGTAAAGATACGACCGACAGAAAATTGTTTAGGTCATAAACACCAAACTCTGCGGGAATATCTTCTTTGATTGTAACTTCAGCAAGAATATTCTTGTGTGAAGAAACTGTTTTCAATGTCTTGCCTTTTTTGAACATGATGCCTTGATTGATGGCACCGAAGTTCTTTAAGACTGAAATTGTTTCAATTGATAATTTCATAATATAACTCCAAAAATTTATTTTGTATCTAAAGAATACATTGTATCATGTTCATATAGGAACATGAGGCAACAAAGAGCATGTGATAGGTGATGTTTGCCAGACTCAGGGTCTACTATTTCACCTTGTTTCCATGCCCACAAATGCCGTTGCAAGGCATCAAAATACCTGCGTTTAGCATCAGGTACTCTTTTCCAATTATCTCGCTCATACTTTTGAGCACCAAATGTTAATACATCAACAGTTGATTCAAGTGCGAGAGGTGGTAACAAACCATATTCTAGTTTGTTACCATCAAATTTACGACCACCTGTTGTTGCAGTTTGTGAATCTTTAACAACATCATCGCTCATTATAGTTTTCCTGTATACTGAGCCACGGAAGGCATATTACCTGTAAAGGCATAACTACCAATGTGTTGTGTTTTCATCCAAGGACACAAGTAAATTTGTCCACCCATTTTACGCCACATCTGACAGAACATATAATCTTCTGATAGATAGCGGTCAGAACCACCACCAACAATTGATTCTTTGGTGTCGATTACAGTATCAAAATACGCATGAATATATCTTGTACCATCAAAGTTAGCCTGCCCAACATGGTCTGGTTTATATCGAATAGTTGGATATTCTTCTTTCATTTTATCGAACACATGGCGTTTTACCATCATGTAACCTGTACCAATTTCCATAACCTCAAGAGGTTCTGTTACTTGAAATTGTTTTGTGCCTTTTACAACATTGAAAACATATTCACCTACAAGTTGTTCAAGTTCTTTTGGTTCTAAGTCTGTATGATTTCTGGCTGCATGTGCAATGTTACTCCAGTTCATTGATTTCTTTGGATAAGGGCCACCAATAACATCTTTATCAAGTGCTAACAAGGCAATTACGTCTTGTGCATTGAAGTTAATATCGGAGTCAATAAACAATAAGTGTGTGTATTCTGTGCGTAAGAATTCGTCAACCAGATAATTGCGAGCCCTTGTAATCAATGATTCATTGAATAGAAATGAAAATTTAATTTCAATACCATATCGCATCATTGTTGTTTGTAAATCTAAACATGATTTCATGTAAAGACCGTGGTTCATACCACCATACATTGGAGTAGCAACGAATAATTTATGTTGCTTTAATTCTTCTAACTTAACTTGTATTTCCATAATGTACCCATAAAATAAAAAAAGGAGAGGATATAATATATATCTTCTCCTCTTGAGTTTTCCTAAGAAATATTAGGCAAAAGCACTTTCGCCTTGAGCACGAATTGATGCAATACCTTCAGCAACCATACGTTTAGTTGGTTTGCCAAGGCGATAGAAAGCAACTTTTTCACCATTCGCATTGATGCGAGTGTTCAAGTAAATTGCATTTCCTTCTTTACGCAACTCATTGATAGTTGCGGATGGGTTTGCAACACCAAAAACTGACTGCATCTTAGCAGCGGTTAATGTGTTGTATGCACTATCTTTGGAAAGATAGGCAAGGACTTTTGATTTTGTTGTCATATAGACTCCATAATAAAACGAATCGCATTGAAAAAATATCTGAGAGGCGACTCAATCTCTCAAATCATGTGTAAGTATAACATAATACCTGAGAGATAGCAAGCATTTCTCAGGTAATTAATAAACATTTACCTTAATTAAAAGGGAACATCTTCTTCAGAATCAATTTCTGGAACTTCTTCTGGTGCCATTGTAGAGGCAAGAATTGTTTCGGTATTTGCACCTGCATCAACTTTGGTATACAAGTCAAGGAATGATGCCTTAGTATCATCATCAAAACGGTTCAAACAAAGGCCGATTGCCTTCATCTTATCACCAAAGATACCGAATGTTTCAACAATGTGGACTAAACGGCGAGTAGAAATCACTTCGTCACAACCACCATCTGCGAATGTTTTACGAATAACATCTGCCCATGTAACAAGTTTTTCAGCAAACTCATCATCGGCACGACCAACTGAGGTCAATTCTTTTTCAATGATTTTGCGTTCTGTTTTAACAGGAGGAAATTCTTGTTCCATTGTAGTGCGGAATCTTTCAAGGAAAGCCTCATTCAATACATTAGTAAACATATAACGACCATCATCAGAACCTTTACCTTTTGTATTGGCAGTAGCGAATACGGTAAAACCAGGCGCAGGAGAAATCAATTCGCCTTTCTTTTTCAGCATGAATGGTTTACCTTCAAGCACACGTTGTAATGAAGAAAGATTTTGAGCGCCATAATCAATTTCGTCAATACATAAAACAGCACCTTGACGAGCAGCCGTTGTAACAGGACCATCACGCCATTCCATGTTGCCATTAATTAGAACATAGTTACCAAGTAAATCACTTTCATCGGTTTCTGGTGTCATTGATACACAAACGAATTTGCGTTTAGCCTTAGCACAGGCCTGTTCAATAGACATTGTTTTACCGTTACCAGAATGACCAGTAATGAAAACAGGAAAGAAACGGTGTGCATTTACAATTGCAAGCACATCTTCAAAGTTGCCAAATGGCACATAATTTTTATATGATTTAGGAATCAAATCAGAAGATTCTAAATCTGTTTGAACATTCTGAATACGATTCTCAGATTTATCTACAGGTTTTGTCATAGGTAATACTTGAGCAGACATTTCAATTACAGGAGTAGAAGTTTTTACCAAACTACTTGTTGGTACTTTGTAAACACCTTTAGATATTTTATTTTTTTCATCATTGGTAAACCAATAAGGATGACCAACTTTTAATTTCTTACCGATTTCTGTAATCTCTGTTTTAGTAATCTCAGTTTTACCTGTAGATACCAAAGCATTAATTAACAGTTGTTTCTTTTCTTCACGTTTAGACATAATAAAATCCTTTATTTCACAAGATACACATATTATAACACAACTGGCAGGGATGTCAAGCCCTGTGTTGCCTGAAAACAACAGTTCAAACTGCCATTTGTTGAATGAATTTGGACACTAGGACCCGATTCACTTGCTTCTTTTTCGTCATTTTCATAAATGCCGACTTTAGTTTGCCCGATGTAACTTTTCCATCAATTTCAATTTCTTCATTCTCGGTTTGCAAATCAGAACCACCTGCAATGAGGTAGAATGAATTATAACCTTTAGTGTTTGAATTTAGAAACTTTTCTTGTTTGAATTTTCTAATCAATTCTTTCTCTGTTTCATATGCTTTATTCATATTACTTTTACGCATTTCTTCAATTGTAGTACCATCTTCAAAACAGTAACGACCACGAATTGCATTTTTCACTTGACCAGGTCGAGTTGCAAGAATAAAGAAACCAAACACTTTGGTTTTGCCTACAACACGGATCCATTCTAAAGCAGAGCGTAACAATTCTTCATTGGTGTAAAATGAATATATTTTGTTCTTATCAGGACAAAGAGCATGTTCAAATTTATTTTTGCGGTCACGAATGACAACATTGTAACTACGAATATCAAAACTGTATGGCCAAATATTCTTTTCTACAACACCATCAAAGTTTTTACGTTCAACTTCAACATAATGACTAGAAGCATTATCGGCATCACCATCATGTACAATAACTAAACTTGTTAAGTCAAGGTTATTGGTTGTACGGAAATTGTTTAGAATTGAACCAATTGCAAATACTGCCTGAACCAAAGGTGTATTAGAAAGATTCTCACTCAGAGGACGGCCAATGCGGTTGTATGAACTATTTTTAACATAAACATAACTTTCTTTCAACAAAATTAGATTACGCAAACTTTTGGTGAATTCAACATTAGACATTTTTGAATTCAGATACTCACGCAATTGAACATTAGAGAAACCTAAATCGCCAACTTTGCGAGAGAAAGAATCACTATTATCTTTGCGTTTTTCAAAACTATCAACACCACGGTCGATATTGAATGTTTCAGTACAATCAGTAAAACCATATACTGAGAAAGGAATATTCACTTTGCGACAGAACATGGAAAGAACTAAAATCTGTTCAATTGAACCTGCCATGTTGTCAGACATAGAACCAGAACAATCAAGTAAAAGAATCAAACCATGTGACTTGCCTTTTGGTATCAACATCACTTTACGGAAAATGTTGTCATCAAACTTATAATTACAAAGTTTGTTAATGTCAATATCACCAGTATCGGACAGTTTAGATTTACTAAACGCCTTGGCAGCCTTACGCATTTCAAATTCTTTGGCAAGTAGACCGATATAACGGTCATTCTTATTCTTAAAATCAGTTACTAATTTTTGAATATAGGCATTATTAATGAAGCCATCTGAAATTGATTGAGCATAATATTCACTCAATAATTCTTGAACACGTTTTGCAGGTGTAAATACATTCTTAGCATTTACTGTAGGAATATTCAAGTAAAGGTAAGGTTTGCATTTTGCATCAAGCAATGAATTTTCATTTTGACGATATGAATCATCGGTGCGACATTCAGGTGAATATTGGTCGCCTTGAGATTCTACAGATTTTTTGTAACGGTCAAATTCAGGTTCACTTTGTGTTTCATCAGAATCATCATTTTCTGTTTCATCAGTCTTCGATGAACTTTCGGTACTTTCAGTTTCATCTTCTGGTTTTTTATCGGATGATTTACTGTTTTGGCTTTTTTCAGGCTGACCATTTTCATCTTCTTCATAATCAAAGTCTTCAGTATCGCCAACTTCATCATCGCCATCATCCATATCAGACATTTCGAAATCACGCATTTGTTGTTGCGTTTGCATTTCTAATTGTTCAGTTTTTGAATAATCATAAATTTCATTAGTCAGAGCGAGAACATCTTCCCATGTTTCAAGGTTTTGCACTTTTGCAATGTAAACTCTTTCCTCTAAGGAAAATTTAATGTAATCAATAGTGTATTGTGATTTTGTATAAAGATTTAAGCGGTCAATAAATGCCAAAGCATTTACATCTTTATATTGAACGCCGAAGAAATCACGGTCAAGTAATTCTTGAAAACCTTTTTTGAAGGAAGATTTAAGACCAGGAAACTTACGGGTTACTTTTTTCTCTATGCGAGCATCTTCTACAACATTAAGGAAAGACTTGTAATTCTTACCTTTTGTTTTATCGATAGCGGCATCATGCCAACCATCAGCAGGTGTGTATAATGCATGACCAACCTCATGTCCACCTAAATGGTCATACATGAAACCTTCCATGTTTTGCCAAATTGGTAAATATAAAATACGATTCTTGGGATCAAACTTAGCGGTGTGAATTTTTTGGTGTTCAACCGTAAGGTTTTCACTTGCCATCAACTTGGTCAAGAGAGATTTTTGTTCAACTGTAAAACTCATTTAGTTTCCTACTTCAATTTATAGGAGTATTATAACAGCATTGGCCAAGAAGTCAAGTGCTTTGTTGTTTTTAGGCAACAGTAATACTTTTGTTTTCAATATAATTTATCCACTAGGAATATATTATATCATAACTAAAAAAGTAAAGAGGCAATTATGGTTTATAGAATACGAATATAGGTTCGTACTTGAGCCACATTTTGTCATTGATTTTACAGAAGTTCTTTGCCTTGGGCAATCCTGTCTCAGTATCAATTCTATTACCACCAGGCATTTGTGCTAGTGCCATCTTTATCTTACCCTTATATATCATTCCCATAGAAGTAAGTATATCAGTTGAATCTTTTTCTAATGGCAACATCTCACCACCAAAAGATGCATCAGCAATGTTCCACAAAAGATATCTATCATTGTTCAAATACTCTACACAAGTCTCTAATGTCTTGCGAAGAAAACCTTCTCGCCATGCATCATATTGTGAAAACTTCTTATATGATTGCTCAGGGTCTTCAGAGTATGCTTCTTTTGCAAAGTATGGCGGTGATGTAAAAATCATATCCAACTTACCTTTGTACTTTTGAAACTTAGGGTCGTTGTGAATTTCTTCTGAGCCGTGTTGAAAGATTTCATATGTGTGGGTCTTTGGAAACAAACCATTTGCACGATATGTCTTTGTATTAAAGAAGTCGGCAAACTCATGGTACTTTGTTCTACCATTTTCTGTACCATGGTCTGTATTCGGATCCGTACCGATGTAATGAATGTTTCGTTCATCATCAACAGATAGAGCACCCAACAATCTACCACCCCAACCTGATGATGGGTCATAGAGATTAATTTGCTCTTGTGTTTTGATATGGTCTGTATATCTTTCATACAGATACTTTGCAGTCAAAGGTGGAAAGTTAACTGCATACTGACAGAATGAAATGCGAAATGCCTTTAGGCCAACAGGAAATAACTTCTGACCTTTTTCATAGATTCTTATACGAAATAGTTGTGCATCTTTGTGGTCAACATTCGTTGTGCAATTCTTTGGAATTAATCCAGGATTACTTGCATGTAGTTGCAACAATTCATCTTTAGTGATTCGTAGATAAGTCTGGTCTTTCAAATCTTCATTGTAACCAGTATACTCTTTATCGCCTGCATTAGGCTCTATCCAGTAATCATGTGTTCCGTATGCTCTTGCCTTAGTTTCAAACCATTGTAAAAATTCATTTGTAGATGTGGCACGGAAGTTCAATGAACCGATTTCAATGACTTGATTTAATTTAATCGGTGTTGAATAGTGATAGAAAGAATCTCTTTTGAAATGTCTTGTTGCATATGTTGTGAAGGTGTTTAACAATTCATCTTTGGCGAAGTAATCATATATTGATTTGCCACTATTAACATCGGTAGTATAGTTGATACGAGTTTTCATCATGGTAGGAAACCATTGATTGACTGCATTGCCAACTACACTTGTATTGCGAATAACATCTTCTTCACCTGTGAGTTCATCTTTAACAAGAAACTTGTGTACAGGAAAAGAAGTCATCTCATTAAACTGGTCAATGATTTCTTGTTCATCATACCCAACTCTTGGTGGTTGACCCTTATCATCCCATAGAGACACAATTGTTTTTCTTAAATTAACAGCCCATTCAGCAAATTCTTCTTTTGACATGCATAGCACATCTTCAAATTTTTTGTTAACTTCGGAATCTAAAAGTTCTCTATTTTTTTCGTAAAAATATTTCATAATAATTTTTTAAGTTTTTGTTCAAACAAGGTAATATATTCTTGTTTAGGTAATATACTATCTAGGAAATTTAATTTGACTTCTTCATATTTTTCACTATAGTTCATACTTGAAATGGTATTACAAAATTGTTCAGAACTATCAATTCTTTGCCATTTAGTTTTAACCAATGTATTTGTTGCATCATATTTTTTCCAAACAAATGGAATCATTCCTGTTGCAATAGATTCTGCATACCTTGATGTTGTTGCGTTTTCATCCATCCAATTAAAACATAATGTTGACTTTGATTTTTTAAGGTAAGGAACTATGTTGCCAAAATTAATATCAAATTTTTGTTGAGGTGTAAAACGATTAAACTTACCTATGAAATAGGAATGAATATTGATATTCTTAAAAATATCAAATAGAATATCATGCCTAACATCACCTGAATCTTTTCCATCAACACCTTTTCTTTTATCGGATCCCCAATAACAAAAATCTAAATTACGAGTAACATCTTCTTCAAATAAAACACTTGGTTTATTCTCAGTAATAAAATAATATTTCATTGCATGTATATTGCCTTTGAAATCAATTTCATCAATGATATCAAACTTACCAATTTTTATATCGGGAAAGGTATATTTTTCATATAGTTCTTTATCATCACGCCTATCAGAACGTAATAGAATAATCTGTTTGTTGTTAACAAATGGCTCAACTAGTTTAACCGAATCATTTGATTTTTTCAAATCTAATGTATGAACAAGGCCTGGAGTATGATAAGTAAATTCTGCCTCAGAAGGTATGATAATGATATCAGCCTTTTCTATTTCAGAAGGGTTTCTAGGATTGTGTTTATCAAAACCAAAATTATAATAAGTGAAATTATATTCTGATTCATTATTCTTAACAAATTGTTTTAGGCATTCATAGAATGAATCACAAATATGTTCTAGTGGTTTAACATATTTCACCCTACTTCTAAGTCTCGCAATACATATAGTTTTTTTCATTAAGCAACATTCCAAATTAAAGCGCCTGGCTTACCATGAGTCTTAACAAACTCCCAGACTTTAGCATCATAATACTTTTCTGACTCGAAAGGGGGTAAATATTCATCTTCTACCCTCTGGTCATACTTATAGGGAGAAACCATTACCGTGGCTCTTCCTTTTTCATAGTCATTCATCTTATGCCCAATTTGAACTGCATAAACAGGCACATCAGGAAATGCCATTTGTAGTCCTCGGGTAAGAGTTCCACTTGATGCTACTGTCCAAATCTCTGTTGGGTTAACATCAATATTTCTTGCGACTTTAATAATTGAACCAAGAACTGTTGGATGATCCAATCCCATAGGAAGAAGTCTTCGTTTGATTGGGTCTTCTAAAAAATATTTCTTGGCCTTTGATATTGTTACATTTAACATACCATTAGGCACCCAATGAATGATGCCACCCATATCTAAAACTTTTTGTTGATGCCATGTTGGTTCTTTTCTCTCTGCAATAAAGCATACTGATTTTTTTCCATAACGATTACAAACATGAGTCATTGATATAGGACCCCAACCAACTTTATTAGCAGCACCATATACCCATTCATCAACTTCTGTACTTGTACTTATGAGGAAATCAATGAATCTAGATTTACTACCATATCCTAATTTGTCATCTCTTACAACATAGAAATCTAAATGTTTTTCAACAACAGGAAAAGGATTAGGGTCTTGCCAATCTTTGACACAATCCAAATAGTAATCATCATTATACAATGATATCATTTTCTTCTCCGCACAATTTTCTTAATTAACTTTTCTTGTTTTCTTTTGGCTTGTAACATGGCAACAGAACCAACATGTGAAGTGAATTTAACACCATTCAAATGTTCTAACTCATGTAGAAAACATCTTGCGGTGAGACCATCTAATCTTGTTTGTTTTCTTTGACCATTTTCATCTGTGAATTCAACATCAATCCATTTTGGTCTAGGTATACTCAAAAAGAAAGCAGGAAAAGAAAGACAACCTTCGGTGTCTTTTACGATTTCTTCTGATGCCTCAAGTACTTTTGGATTGATACATGCCATTTGAAATTGGTCGGTGCCAATAACAAACACTCTTTCTTTTACTGCACATTGGTTTGCGGCAAGACCTAGTCCACTATAAAGTTTCATAGTCATCTTTAATCTTCTCACCAGTTTTGTCATACTTGGATTAGGCAAGACTCCAAGAAATTCTGGAATAGGAACAGATAACATATGAAATGTATCATCATGTACCTGTAAAGGTTCAATCTTATCATCAGCCTTTTTTATACCTGCTGCAACTGCGGTATCAATTGTTAAAATATCACTCATTTCATTATCCTACTAAAGTTATTTACTTTCTCAAAACGAACTACATTAGCAAACTTATCTTGTAGAATATCTCCTTTGTGAGAGATAACAAATAAATTTACTCCTTCAAGCATATGAAGAATTTTCATTAGTTCTTCTGTGCCATTAGTATCTAGGCTTGAATCAAACACTTCATCAAGTATTAATAGATTGGTGTTAGATGAATTCTTTAACTTAGCAACGGCACGCCAAGTTAACATTAGTGCCATATCAATTCGTTGTTTCTCACCTTCACTAAAATTGTTGTAGGTGAAATCATCACGGTGCCTTGATTTGATTGTTTCCTTAAACGATTCATCAAGGTTAAAGTTCACAAAGAAATCTAATGATGCAAGATACTTGTTGACTAACTTGTTAATGATAGGTAAATACTGTTTGATAATCTTTGTTTTAATACCTGTATCTTTTAACAGACCAGAAGCAACTTCATAATATGACTTCTCATCAATTAGACTTTTCAAACTGCTCTTTGATTCAGAAAGTGTCGTTTTAAGAAGTTCAAGTTCTTGTTCTTCTTGTTCTGTAGATGCCTTGTTTGTTTTTAATTCTTCTATTTGTTTTTCTAATCTGGTAATATACTTACTTGTTTCAGTAATAGAAGTGTTCTTGGTTGCAATATCAATTTGCAAGGCCTGAATTCTTTTTTGTATCTCGGTTATTTCATTCAGTTTAGTTTGCTCTGTTAGCAACTTAACTTCTAATTGTGTTAATCCGTGTTCACATTCTGTGGACTTGGTCTGCAATGTTTGTAACTCTGTTTCCTTAAACTCCAAGGCAATGGTTTGCCTACACGTTGGACAATTATCATTGTGTTCAAAAAAACTGATATCTTTTCGAAATTTGGATAGATTACTTTCAATCTGTGATTCAAGCTTTGTAATCTTCTTGACCTTATCCTCAACCAAAGTTTTTTCTGCCACCATGTCTTGATGTGTGCTGACTTGTATGGAGAGGTTAGCAATCTCATCATGTAAGGTTTGTATGGTATTTTTATTGAGTTGTATTTCACCAACATATTCATTCACCTTTTCTTCATTATTTTGTTTCAGACCTTTGATATGTTTATCTTGTAAATCATATCGTTGTTGTGTCAATTCAATTTCATTTTTACTTTGAGTCATCAAATCTTTATTGTTTGTTAATCTATCTTTTAACAAACCATTCATAGCCGAAAAGATTTGAATGTCTAACAAGTCTTCAATGATTGTTCTTCGGTCTGATGCCGACAATTGCATGAAAGGAACAAATGATGCAGAACCAAGAATTACAATTTGTGTAAATGATTTGTAATTTAATTTGATAATAAACTTCTCAAGGTAATCTTGATAGTCTCTTGCAGCAGCATCTTGATTTAATAATTCACCATCACAATAAATTTCAAAGACATTAGGTTTAATACCACGAATAATTTTGTATGATTTGTTATTGTTATCAAACTCAACTTCAACGACACAATCTTTTCCATTGATTGAATTTAATAGATTTGGTTTGTTGACATTACGAAAGGCTTTGCCGAACAAACCAAAACACAAGGCATCTAACATTGTTGATTTGCCAGAACCATTCTCACCAACAACAAGTGTGTTAGTGTTATTGTTTAGTTTTATTTCTGTAAAGTAATTACCAGTTGAAAGTAGGTTCTTCCAACGCACATAACGAAAGGTTATCATTCAGTAGTTTCTGTATTCAATGCCTCAATGTAGAGTTCTCTCATTAGAGTTTTTAGTTTTTCACTCTCAACATTCAAAGTCAAATTATCAATATACTTGGACAAGATTGTCATTGTATCTTCAGCTTGGTCAATCAATTCTTGGTCATTCTCAATTACTGTATCAGTAAAGTCTTCAACGATTGATATGTCTGATACGCCTGATTTATAAAGAGTATCAATAACATTATCGAATAGGTATGGATTCTGT
>Ga0209296_1002725_pt1 | contig 12444 bp, 10 predicted proteins | sample S_130206_EF_Meta_FD_187319 | JGI IMG/M metagenome (GOLD analysis project Ga0209296, IMG submission 187319) | Freshwater microbial communities from Lake Simoncouche, Canada to study carbon cycling - S_130206_EF_MetaG (SPAdes) (version 2) | ecosystem: Environmental > Aquatic > Freshwater > Lake ...
TCTGCCATCAGATCAGACTGAAAACATCAAGGCTTTGATCGAGCAGTTAATTACCTGGACTCCAACGACTAAGGGTAAGACCGATATGGTAATGGCTCTCTGGTTCTGTGAGATCCGAGCACGTGAGATGCTCAACTACGGAAAGTATGCCACTCACCATATGAAAAATCCATTCCTATCTCGCCAAGAGCTAGGCAAGCGAACAGTCATCAACCTAGAGGAAGCGTTCGCTGAACAAAACAAAATGAGAGTAATCTAAGGAGAATAGAAAATGGCAAAGAAAGATAAAGCGTCGCTAATTCAGGACATTACTAACCGTTACCGTGTTACAGCGCGTGAAGCACGCGACATTGTTACATCAGTAGGAACTCTTGGTCGCGCTGTAGTAGATAAGAACATTATTCCTAAAGGCGGAAGCCTTCAAGGGAAAAATTCAGGAAAATACGGCAACGACAGAAAAGCAACTGTTGAAGCTGCTTTAAGAAACACAGTTAAGCAAGTTAGAGAAACATCTTCTGCAGCTACTACTGGTAAAAAAGGTACATCTTCAGCTCAGATTAAAACTGATACGCGCGATCAGTACGGCAACCCACGTGGTGGAGAATACAATCCTGCAAAGAAGCGTAAGCCAGGTAGCAAGAAGTAATTAGTTTTACCACCCATTATTAGGAGTTACATTGTTATCAGTCAAAGAAGTTGACGCGAAGTTATCGCGCCTACGCACACGCTCATCAGCGCGTGACCAACGTATGCGTGATGTGCTTTCGGTACGTCAAGGAGATATATCAAAGGTCTATCCTTCGATGTTTTCCGAAGACTATCCAAAGCCTCTCGTTGCCAACTTTATTGACGTAGCAGCACGTGACCTAGCAGAAGCAATGGCGCCACTGCCATCCTTTAACTGTTCGGCAACCAATATGGTTTCTGATGCAGCACGTAAAGGTGCAGATACTCGCACACGCATTGCTAATTTCTATATCTCAAACTCTGATCTACAGTTGCAAATGTATACCTCAGCCGATTGGTATAACACCTACGGTCTTGGTATTGGTATGGTTGAGATGGATTATGACGATAATAATCCTCGTATCCGTATGCTTAACCCATTTGGTACATACCCAGAACTAGATCGTTATGGTCGAGTTCTGTCTGTAACACAAGTTATTGTTAGTGATGCAGAATCTATTGCATCACAATACCCAGAGTTCTATGAGCAGATCTTAGGTCGCAATCAGTACCAGCTATCCTCTCCTTATGTATCAATGGTTCGATACCACGATAAAGATCAAGACCTGCTCTATATACCAGAGCGTAAAAACTTGGTTTTATCTCAGACACCTAACATACTTGGCAAAGCAATGGCATCTGTCATTATGCGTTCATCCTTAGATGGCGAAGCACGCGGTCAGTTTGATGATGTACTCTCCGTCCAACTGGCCCGTGCTCGTTTTGCTATCTTGCAGATTCAAGCTGCTGAGAAATCCATTCAAGCACCTATTGCTATCCCACAGGATGTGCAAGAATTGGCACTTGGACCGGATGCAATTATGCGTTCTGCTAACCCACAAGGTATCCGTCGTGTACCATTAGAACTACCACCTGGAATCTTTACAGAATCTGGTGTGCTAGAGCGTGAACTACGCCTTGGTGCTCGTTACCCAGAAAGCCGTTCAGGTGATATTAGCGCATCAGTAGTTACTGGTCGTGGAGTTCAAGCACTACAAGCTGGTTTTGATACACAGATTAAAGCAGCACAAGCACAGTTTGCTCGAATGTTTCAAGAACTTATCTCTATTTGTTTTGAAGCAGACGAAAAGATCTTTGGTGGAATTATTAAGACCATCAAGGGAACCGATGATGGAACACCTTATGTACTCAAGTACATTCCATCACGTGATATTAAGGGTGAATACGGCGTAGATGTCCGTTATGGAATTATGTCTGGTATGGACCCTAACCGTGCCATCATTGCTTTACTACAAATGCGTTCAGATAAGCTCGTATCACGCGACTATGTACGTCGTGAGATCCCAATGGATCTTAACGTTACACAGGAGGAACAACGTGTTGACATTGAAGAAATGCGTGACTCTTTGCGCGTTGCTGTTGCTCAGTATGCTCAGGCAATACCGGCACTCGCGGCGCAAGGCCAAGACCCTTCAGAGATTATCGGGCGTATCGCAGCTGTTATCCAAGGTCGCCAAAAGGGACAAGCCCTAGAGAACGTTATCGAAAAAGCATTTGCACCAGAACCAGCACCAGCACCAACCCCAGAGATGCCACCTATGGCACCAGGTATGGAACAACAGAATCCAGCGGCAGGTGCGGCCCCCGCCCCAGCCTCAGCGCAACCAACACAACCTCAAGGTGGTATGGCCCCTGCTGCTGGTCAACGTCCAGATATAGCACAACTACTCGCTGGTATTACCGGCGCAGCATAAGTGAGGGAGGTGTAAATATGAACAAGGGATCACGCGCTAAGGCGCCAATGTCAACGCCTGTAGAAGGCAAGAAGGATACCTCTAAGCCAAAAGGCGGCAAGGTTTTTTTCGGAATGATGGCAAAAGCTCGCAAAGGCACATCAGTAAAAAAGGGTTAATAAATTTAGTGGAAGGTGTGTAGGACGATGGAAAATAACAGAATACGTCGTCCTATACGCTCTTCCGATTTTTTAGTAATAGCTACAGAGACTGCATACAACTTAGCCCAAGTTGTTTCAGGATTGTTTGAATCATTATATGAATTAAGTATTTACTATTCTAACCAAAAGACTGAAACTAATCAGGCTTGGGAACAGATGGCGCAAGACTTAGAAACTTTAGAGGAGGACCGATGACTACAGCACCAATGAATCCATTGGCTGGTCCAGCAGGTCCTGGCAAATATGCCACGCGTACAGATAATTTACAGATGGGTTCCATCGCTTACGGCGAAGGCGTAGAGACTGCCGATATTAAATCTGGTGCTCCGCTTGCAACAACTGCTGATGCAGTCTCAGGACCAACAGGAAGACTACGTCAAGAGTCAGTCCAACCTACAGAATTGTTTGCAATGTCTGATGAGACACGTCCTATTACTGCTGGTTTAGATCGAGGCCCAGGCCCAGGATCTGAAGCTTTAATGATGGGTAAGTCAGTAGTTAAACTTTCAGATACTTTGGCACAGATGCTTCCGTTTGATAACACAGGAGAGATTGCCGTTCTCTATCAAGAAGCTCTATCGCGGGGTAATTAATGGCTGATAATCTTAAAGCAGCCGCATACGCCGCTGGCTTAACGCCAGAACAAAAGCGTGAGATTGATATTCTTTCTAAGAAGGTATCTAAGCATAAGGAACTCAGTAGTCTTCCAACTGATATAGCTCAGAAGGAATACGAACGTATGCCATTAGATCAGCAAAAAGATATGGTTAAAACCTTTGGCAAACAAGATGTTATCGAAAAGCCAGGAAGAGGTTGGCTCTCAGCAGCCTTTAACTATAATCCTTTAACACTAGCATTTAAGGGTCTTATCGAGGTTGCCGATGCAACCACTCGTGCATACCGTGCTGTTGCTATTCCATTATCACAAGGTGAACTTGGCTTTGCTTGGGATAAAGCAAACGATAAAGGTAACAAAGTTTACAACGAAGGCCGTATTGAGAAGGCTAAGAGCCTCTATGGTCAAGATGCAGTAGATATTGCTATGCGTATTAAGTCAGGTGAAAGCCTTGCAGATATTGCAGCATCTGCTACACCTGAGCAGATGAAGTACATTATGTTTGTAGATCCTCAGAACAAGGTTATTCCTGGGGTAGAAAATTTAGAAGAAGAACGAGCACTATTTAATGAAACCCTTGGTGTCGTAGATCGTGCTAAGTTCTCACCAGGTCGTCAATTTGCAAACGCTATTCTTCCAGAAGCGCTTGAGAAGAATGGTCTAGTCTATGGTCTTACATCAGGTATCGTAGATACAGCATTTCGATTCTTTGTAGATCCACTTGTAGTCGCTTCTAAAATTCGTAGCCTCTATGTAGTTGGTAAATATTCACTTGAGGCAGTTACTGGTGGCAAGAAGGTTGCAGAAACTTTTGCTAATCCAAAGGTAGCCTCATTCTGGGATACATACGGTGCAACGCTAGATCGTTATACCAAGGCACAATCTAGTTCACCTAAAGAAGCAGCAGCTATTAAGCGTGAACTTGAGATCCTTGCCCCTGAGTATGGCCCACAAGTTATCCGTGCTTTTCAGAAGAACGAAATTACTAACGCCGCATCAGCACGTGCTTTCTTTGAAAATACAGAAGAAGCGGTAGCAGTACTAGCAGGCTCTGTTGGACGCAAAAGAGTTATCATTCCACGTTTAGATCTAGCTCGTCAGACACGCATTAAGGCAATGACTGGAGCAGATCGCGTATTTAACGTAGATAGAATTGCTCCTAGTTTTATTTCTGGTATGTTCGGAGATCTTCCAACAACTGATGGATTGTCTAAGGCGCTTATTGATGGGCAAGAGCAGATTGTTGCTCTTGTTAAAGGTACTGGCGGTAAGGAAACTCTGCGTTATTCTAGCAAGTCACTTGGCCTTCGCTTAGATAAATTCAAGGCTAAGTTCAATATTGCTCCTATGTTTAAAAATGACAGATTTGATGTAACCGCAGTAGACGCTTCACTGCAAGTCTATCGTTTAGCACGTGTCGTATTTACCAAACAAGATGCTAAAATGATTTCTGAGACATTTGAGGCTATTACAGATATTGGTAAGCGTAAAGAAATGTTTGCTGGACTATGGGGAAACATTGCTGAGATTCGTGGATTAAATCTTACTGAAGCAGGACAAAAACTCACTTCCCAAGCAACAGGAAAAGCTGGCAAAAGGTTTGGTCTTGAAGATACTAAAGATGTAAACATTGGAGCTATTGCCTCTGACTTTGATACAACTATGGCAGCACCTAGTCTAGTAGATATTGATCGAGCAGCAGTTCGCTCTGGCTTTATTAACAAAGCATTAGGCACTGCCAACAAAGAGTGGGTAGATAAGATGACCGGATATTGGTCATTCCTGACCCTTGCCGGTCCACGTTATGCTATTCGTAACGCAACAGAAGACCTTATGGTTCACCTTGCAATCGGTGGATCTCCTTGGGGCCTAGCAAAAGGTCGTTATCTTTCAACTCGTGTCAACACTGCCTTTGAAGCAGCACGAAAGTCGGGAAATTTTACAGAAAGCCCACTTGGTACTTTGATGCGCTTTATCAATAAGAAAGAATCAGCTAAGTTTGAATCACAAATTGCCAAAATTGATAAAGATATTTTAGAAGCACGCAAGTTAATGGATGTAAAGATCAAAGAACTCAATACAGTAGTTGATGATGCTGACAAAATCCGTATCAGAGGTGAGATTGATGAGTTAAAAGCTACATCTTCTCGTGATGTTGTCGCAGAAACACGACGTATTATGGCTACCGCCTTTACATCTGGACGAGTAAACCGTTACAGAGAGTATATTGGTCGTGGGCCAATGTTTGAGGATGAAGCAGAAATCCTTGCAGAGCATTTAATCTACGGAAACCTTGATAACTCGGTATCTTTAGTTACCGAAAGCGCAATGAACTTTGCATCATCAGGTGCTGACTATATTACAAGCAGTATATCGCTTGCCAAGTCAACTGGTGTTCGTAACGAGAAACTTATTATCGAAGATCCTAGAGCAAAGAGATACGCAAGATCAAGGGAATTTACAAAAATTCCTATTGGTCCTGAAAATGAAAAATCAATGCTTAGTTGGCTTCAACGTATTGGCTACTATGCCAATGATGAAATAGGCTCTATTGCTGTAGCAAACCTTGATGACAAAGCCGTTGCTATTCGTGAGATTCTTGACTATATGAAAAATAACCCAGAGTTTCGCAGGTTGGCACAACTTGAGGCACGTGGAAAGACAGATGCCGAGCACGCTGAAATCATCTACTCACGAGCACGTGAAATATTTGAAACAAAACGTGTGGGTAAAGATGGACTTAAAGAGATTAATCTAGATCTTCTTAACAAAATTCGTTACAGAGATGGTCAAACTGGCAAGATGGCAATATCTGGTCAACTAGGAATAGATGATCTGCCAAAATTTATGGATGATGTACCGGAATATGCAGTCGGACCTGAGTTAATTCCAATATCTGAAGCAGGTAACAACGCAGCTTCTCTTATGACACACGGTTGGACCTGGCTTGGTATGGCTAACGGACGTATATCACGTGAGCCAATGGTATTTAACGAGATTATTGCTATCCGCAAGTCAATGAAGAAGTCCGGTATGGAAGCTGCTTACATTGAATCAGTAGTAAGCAAGGTAGATAAGGCTAATCCTGCTGCAGTTGCTGCTGCTACAGAGCGTGCTAAGCGTCAGTTTGCTGAGATAGTTGAAGAGCGTGCAGTAACTCAGATACTACAGTATGTAGATAATCCACTTGTACGTACACAACTAGCATTTAGCGTTCGTAACTTCTCACGCTTCTATCGTGCAACTGAAGATTTCTATCGCCGTGCATATCGTATGGTTCGATATAACCCTGCTTCTATTCGTAAGGCAGCGTTGACATATGATGGTATTGCACATAATGGGTTCATCCAAGAAGATGACCAAGGTGAGAAGTACTTTGTCTATCCAGGTTTAGAGCCAGTCTATCGTGCAGTGCAAACTGCTATGGTGGGATTAGGCGTAGATGCTGAGTTCAAGGTACCAATGCCTATTCAATTTGGATCACAGATAAAGATGCTTACACCATCTCTAAACCAAGATTCTATTATACCTACATTTAATGGTCCACTAGCAGGTGTATCTGTTAAAGTTCTTACTAACTTAGTAGATTACTTTGGTGCTCCTGGAGCAGCAGATACTATTACTCAGTACACTTTAGGTAAGTATGCTGTAGATCAACCGTTTATATCTGCCTTCTTGCCAGCACACGTTAATCGTGCATTTGCTGCAATGGAAAAAGATGAGCGTGATTCCCAATACGCCAGCGCTTGGCGCAAGGCAGTGACTTATCTTGAAGCAGCAGGCTACGGACTTAAAACAACTGAAGATGCAGAAGGAAATGTAATTCCTCCATCAATTCAGGAACAAGAAGAATATCGCCAGCGCATTAAGAACACTACCCTTTCTATTATTGGTACACGTTTTGTTCTTGGATTTGTATTACCGGCAACACCACAGGTACAACTCAAGGCTGATATGGCTACTTGGGTCAAAGACAATGGCAATGCCAATTTTAAGCAGGCTTGGAATAATCTACTAGATAAATATCCTGGAGATTATGACGCAGCTATGACTAAGTGGGTAGAACTATTTCCTAACCAAATCCCATTCACAGTAACTGAATCTGAAAAGAAAACAGTTGCTGTTGTCAGATACGCAGAAGAATCAGGCGTATTTGTAGAAAAGAACGCAGATCTATTTAGCAAGTATCCACAAGGCGCAGCATTTTTAATCCCTCACAAGTCAGGTTTTTCTTTCGATGCCTACAAGACTATGAAGGATATGGGTCTAAAGTACAACAAGCGTGTAGATGATTTTCTTAAAGATGTTCAGACAGCAGCTGACCTACAACAGTACTACTCAAAGAAGAACGAGTATGAGGTTATGCTAGAGGAAAGCATTACAGATGTTGAGCGTTCTATAGCTCGTACAGAGTTCCAGGATTGGGCTAAGGTCTTCAAGGCTGGTCGTCCGTTAGTTCAAGAAGAACTAGCAGAAGGTGGCAAGAAGCAAGTCGAGCGTTACAAAGCTATCAATGACCTACGCAATATGATTAATGACCCAAAGGTTAAAGTTCGCGGTCCATTGCAAAAGCAACTCAAAGAGATGCTTGATCTTTATGATTCATACAAGGCAGATAAAGAAATCTTCTCAGCTATCCCAGGTGGATCAAACGTATCCTCATTCCTTAAAGAAGAAACTATTGTTAAGATGCGTGAACTTTCACGATCAAATGAAAATACTATAAGCGCATACAACACGTTATTCGCCTCACTGCTAGGAGATACAAGTGGCTAAAACAGACACATCATTTGAAGATTTTATTAATGGTCTTAGTCGTCTTCAACCACAAGATGAAAAACTCATAAAGATATCGCAACAACTTAAAGATGCTAACCTATATAAGGGTAAGATAACTGGCAAGTTTGATATCAAACTATACAACGCACTTGCACTTGCAAGTAAGGGATATAAAAGCGCAAATCTTTTTGCTCAGAAATTTGAAGCACCAGCAATAGATCCTTTTACCTACCTTGAGCAAATTGGTATGGAAGGTGTTGGTACTGGAGCAGACGGTGCTCCAAAAACTACAGTCCAAACCTATGTAACTAGCCCATCACAGACTGCTAAGTTGCTTGATACAGTGGCTGAGGATCTGCTAGGCCGCAAGTTGACTAAGGCTGAGAAGAATAAATACACATCACTTATTAACGCTCAACAGAAAGCTCAACCATCTGTGACTACATCCGGAAAAGGATTTTCTAGTACTCGTGGTGGTATTGATGAACAACAGTTTGTTACAGAGCAGATTGGTGCTACGGCTGAGGCTAAGACCAATCGAGCAACAGATGCCTATTCAGTTATGATGCAAGAACTTGGAGGTCTACAATAATGGCAGAGAATCAATCCAATAGTGTTCTATCTGAACTTAACTTAGCCAAGCGCCGCCTTCAACTTCTTGAAGATCAAATTAATTTTGAAGAAACAGGAAGTCCTGACTATAAGAAACTTGTTAAAGAGTATAACGATATACAGGTAAAGATATCTGATCTTACGGTTCGATATGAAGATTTCAAATCTACAGAAGAGAACATTAACACCGTAGATTCTGCCAAGAAAAAGACAGGTATACTTAAAGACCAAATAGCAAGTCTTGAAAAATCTAAGCAACGTGCTTCTGATCTTGGCCAAGATTCAAAGAATATTGATACACAACTCAAGAAACTTAAAGATGATCTTCTTGCTACCCGTAATGTCATTAAGAAGACAGATGTAACTTCTAACTATAAAGAACCTCAAGCTGGCGTTCAGAAACCTGCTGGAGTTGTAAAAAAAGAAGAAGTTGCTAAGCAGGCAGAGGCTGATAAAAAGGCTGGTCTAACACCAGACATTAAAGCAACACCTGATGCAAAAGTACCTGGTAAAGAAAAAGTAACTCCTGCGCTAACAGATACAGAGCAACGCACTAAAGCGCTTGAAGTTGCAGGTGAAACAGATTTTGCATTATCTGAAACAATCTTTAATAATGTACCTAGCCTCAAGGCTATTCTTGATCGCTATGTAAAAGAAGATTGGACAGAGTCTAAACTACGCAAAGCAATACGTGACGATGTTTGGTATCGTCAAAACTCTGGTGCAATCAAGCAGCGCTATGTACAACTGTTTAACTACCGCGATATGGTCAAAACAGGCCAGGCTCAAGGTACAACACAGTACGAACAAGATATAGCAAAACTTGAACGCCAACTTGCTGATAAGGCTCGCCAAGTAGGTTCTGGTATTGCATCAGATCCAGCAGCGCTTCGCAAGGCTGCTGAGAATATGTACATCACAAACGTAGGTATTGACGATGCAATGACAACAGACTTTATTGCTGCTGCTATTCGACCAATCGGATCTATGATTGCCGGACAAGGAACATCTGGATACTCTGGTCAGGCTCTCAAGGACTACCAAGCAATCCAAAGCATTGCTCAAGCAAATGGATTTAGAGTTAAAGATATCGTACCTGGTGGACAGTCCGAACAACAAGTACTCCAAGGTATTGCTACAGGAGCTATTGATCCTAACCGTTTAGCACAAGATGCACGTAAGTTGGCAGCACAGGGTCAGCCACAGTATGTCCGTGACCTACTAGGTCAGGGCTATAACTTAGATCAGGTCTATGCACCATATCGCCAGACAATGGCTAATGTCTTAGAGATTAATCCAGACGAAATTGATCTCAATGACCAAACTCTTCGATCCGCTATTAGCGACAAGGGTGATATGAACATCTATGAATTTAAAAAAACTCTCAAGCGAGATAATCGTTGGCAGTATACAGAAAACGCTAAACAAGAAGTATCAGATATGACACTCAAGATACTTCGTGACTTTGGATTCCAGGGGTAACGATGACAACCGCACCAGAAGATTATGGCACAGATTCAATGTCACAGGTTGGTCCACTTGGTGGATTACAAGCCGGTGTAATTGCTGGCGTTACTGGGCAAACAATAGATCCTATTCAATCTGAGATTGATCGTATTAGAGCAGCAAGAGAACCAGGTATGGGAAAACTTACTGCAGAACAAATTGCTAATGGGCCAACTGTTAAGCCAACGCCAAGAAAAAAACTTAAATATACTTATACTGATGAAAAAACTGGCGACCTCATTGATGTATTTGAAGATGATACAGAGGTAATTCGCACCAAAGGTACAAAGATTGCAGATGCTAAAACAGCAGCAGATGCTCTAGCAGCAGAAAGAATAGCTGGCAGATTATCAGCATATGATATTCTGTACAGAGAGTTTAAGGCAAACGGGCTAGAGAGCCTTGTTTCAGATGCCAAGGATATTATCCTTAATGAAGACTCAGATGCAGGGCGAACCCTAGCGCTACGCAATTCACCTTCTTATGTAAAGCGTTTTGGCGCTAATGCTCAGCGCACTAAAAATGGATTTGCTGCTATTGATGAAGCAACCTATTTGGATCTTGAAGATAGTTACCAGTCAATTTTGCAGAACTATGGTATGCCATCTAAGTATTACACAAGAGGTGAACTAGGAGTTCAGCAATACCTTGCAGATGCTATAGCCAAGAACATAGATCCTTTGACTTTTAAGGAAAGAGTTGTAGAAGGACAAAAAGTGGTTAATGCAAACAAGGCAACATTTGATGCCGCTAAACAATTCTATCCAACTTTAACTGATGGCGATTTCCTTGACTATGTACTTAACCCAACAAATGCCATTGAAGATATCAAGCGTAAGGTAGCTGCTGCTGAAATTGGTGGCGCTGCGATTCAGTCTGGACTTACTGCAAATCTTGCAAGAGCAGAAGAACTACAGAAGATGGGCGTAGATAAAGCAGCAGCCACTGAAGGCTACTCTGCAATCGGTGGTGGACTAAAGCGTGGTTCAGAGTTAGCATCAATCTACGGAGAATCACCTTATACCCAAGCAACTGCAGAGTCAGAAATATTCAAACTTACAGGACAGGATGAAGCACGCAAGCAGCGTCAAAAGGTTACTGGACTTGAGAAGGCTGCCTTTGGTGGTCAATCTGGAGTAACTGGCGGAGCGTTATCACGTGACCGCGCAGGCGGTTACTAAACAATAAACCTGCCACTAGAACTACTGGCCTAGTGGAGCGACAACAATACCAGGAGTCAGAGCCATACCCAATCCCCATTGGAGTATGAGGCTGGCGAAATCAACTAACTGATAGGGAGATGGACTATGTCCAATTACGAGTACGAGGATGACGACGACGATTTCACAACAGATTCGTCTAATGACCTTGTAAAGCAACTACGCAAGGCATCAAAGCAAAAGGATAAAGAACTGCAAGAACTACGTTCCCAGTTTGAAAACCTAAGCAAAGGCCAACGCGAACGAGCAATTAAGGATGTCCTCGCAACTCGCGGGGTAAATAGCAAAATTGCTTCCTTTATTCCGCAGGACATTGACCCAACTGAAGAGTCACTGTCTAAATGGCTAGATGATTATGCCGATGTATTCGGTTATGAATCAAGCCAAACCCAGGCAACACCTAATGTAGATCCGGCTCAAGCGGCTGCGTATAAGAGAATGACTAACACTGCAGATGCTGGCTCATCGCCAGAACATAATGCAGATATAATGCAAAAACTTCTCAATACAAACAGTCGTGAAGAACTAGATGAAGTCATTAGATTGTCTGGACTCTAACATCCGATCCTAAACGAAAGGCTAGACCCAAATGGCTATCCCAACAGGTACCCCCACCTCTAGCTCGACGATCAGCGCCCTAGTACAGGCCGCATACGACCAATATGTCAGAATGGCGCTTCGCTCCATTCCAGTTATGCGTTCTCTCGCTGACGTCAAGCCAGTGCAACAGGCAATGCCAGGATCATCAGTTGTATTCTCAATCTATTCAGACTTAGCGCAAGCTACTTCTACATTGACAGAAACATCAGATGTATCTTCCATTGCTCTCGGTAACCCTTCACAGGTTACAGTAACTCTGAACGAATACGGTTCAGCAGTAACAACAACAAAGAAGTTAAACCTAACTTCATTCAACGACGTTGATTCAGCTCTTGCTGACATCATCGCGTACAACGCAGCAGATTCGATTGACAACGTAGTAGGACAGGTCCTCTCAGCAGGTACCAACGTTATCTACTCAAACGGTCCATCAGGAACTGCTCCAACAACATCTGCAACAGTTCTTGCAG
>Ga0209296_1002727_pt1 | contig 12435 bp, 10 predicted proteins | sample S_130206_EF_Meta_FD_187319 | JGI IMG/M metagenome (GOLD analysis project Ga0209296, IMG submission 187319) | Freshwater microbial communities from Lake Simoncouche, Canada to study carbon cycling - S_130206_EF_MetaG (SPAdes) (version 2) | ecosystem: Environmental > Aquatic > Freshwater > Lake ...
ATTATATACTTTTTGTTGGTCATCAATTTGGACTCACATCAGCTTTTCAAAACAAAACTACTGGAATAATTAATTTACAATTAGTTAAATATCTTGAGAAACTCCAAATCCCTCTACCACCTTTACCTACCCAGCAAAAAATTGCTTCCATTTTAGATGCAGCAGATACTTTAAGACAAAAAGATAAAGCACTACTAGCCAAGTATGATGAACTTACACAAAGTTTATTCTTGGATATGTTTGGTGATCCTGTGAGTAATTTTAAAGGGTGGGAGATTAAAAATATTGAACAAATCACAAAAAGTGGTAAAGGTTCTATTAAAAGAGGTCCATTTGGTGGTGCATTAAAAAAAGAAATATTTGTTGAAGATGGTTATTTAGTATATGAGCAATTTCATGCTCTAAACAATGATTTTTCAAGATCAAGATATTTCATAGATGAAAATAAATTCAATGAGTTAAAAGGGTTTGAAGTTCATCCTAATGATATTATAATAAGTTGTTCAGGTGTGTATTTGGGTAAACTTGCAATTGTTCCAAAAGGTGCAAGGAAAGGAATAATAAATCAAGCACTACTTAAAATAACATTGGATGAAAGCAAAATGAAGAATGATTTTTTTGTATTTCTTTTTAGTCATAAGAATTTCAGAGAAAAGTATTTTGATGCAAATAGAGGTGCAGGAATACCTAATTTCCCTCCAATGAGTGAATTCAAAAGGTTTCCTTTTATTACCCCCTCTATGAAATTACAGGAACAATTTACTGAACTTATTACCATAATAGAGCAACAAAAAGCAATAGCACAAGCAAGTTTAGAAAAGTCAGAAGAATTGTTTAACAGTCTTTTACAGAAGGCGTTTAAGGGAGAGTTGGTATGAGTAGTTCTGGTCATGGTCATGGTTTTTGGTTAGTGGTCCCAATTTTATTAATCTGGTTCATTATTGATTTTTGGAGGGATATCTTAACTTTTCTTTGGGAATGTGTTGTTGAGTTTTTTCAGACTTTAGCGGAAATGGTTAAAGATTTTTCATCATATATAAATGAATTAGTTAAAATCGGGCTTTTTATAGGTGCTATTTTACTAATAATAAGAGTAATCAAGTTTTTTAGGGAAGAGTATTAATTATAAAACTTTTATCATGAGATTGATGTGTTTATTCTTTGTTTTAAGTTGGATGTTTTTAGTGTCATCATGTGGTACATCAGGAAGTGAGGAAGGAAATGAATTTTTAGAAGGAGAATTTCCAATTGAAGGACAAACAGCAGATGGTTTTGAAGATGGTTCTTATTGTGCAGATGTGTCTTATTACAATCCCAATACAGGGACAAGTAATACTTATACTTTAGAAGTAGAAGTTGAAAATAATGAGGTGGTGCAAATTAATTGGGGAAATGGTGGTTGGATGGATGAAGATCATTTTTACCCTGAAGATTTAGATGATTCTGGGTACTGTTCATTTTCTAGTGATAAAGGATATGATTATACAGTGCAGATAACAGGTCAAGATTGTGGAGGTACTGATGAATCTAGTATAGAGAGTGATATGCAAGAAGATGAAGAAGCTGTTATTTGTTCAAGATGTGGAGGGCAAAAAGATGATTATGATACCTATTGTCAAAGTTGTACTAGCAGAATTGAAGATGAAGAAGAAAATACTTGTTCAAGATGTGGTGGATTTCAGTACTATGTCTATGGTGGTTTATGTGATAATTGCACCAGTCAAGATGAAGAAGATGGCTATTAGATTATAATATATTTGAAATAAATGAGTAACTTCCAATTCCTACAAGAAGAATGGTCTTCCCTCTACAGAAAAGTAATACTTGCTGAGCAAAGGGTATTTACTGAGCCTGTATCTTCTGCAAGTTATTGCCGCATTGTACTGGAGGAATGCATGCACCTCATATATGACTTGGAAAACATAGACTTACCCTATAATACAGAACTAGTCAACCTACTAAATGAGGAGCAAATAAAAAGTGTGCTTCCACATCAGATTAGAGAGGGACTTGCTTATGTTAGAAAAACTGGTAATAATGCGGTGCACTATGGCAATAGACTCAATAGTAGTGATGCACTGGTAAGTATAAAATATTTGTATCCATTTTTAAAGTGGTTTGCAGTAGCATATAGTTCCAAAGTTGTAAAAACTCCTGGTCTATTTGATGAATCTTTCACACCTAAAGTAGGAGATTCTACTAGGAAAGTTAAAGAGATACAGGAGGAACAAGAAAGAATACAAGAACAGCTAAGAGTACAAGTTCAAAAATTAGAAACTGAAAAAGCAGTAATCTTAGCCAAAGCACAAGAAAGTGAAACTGCATTAGAACTCTACAAACTGGAGCAGGAGAAAGTTGTAGCACAGTTACAGGAACAAAAAATCCAACGCGCAATTCCTGTAGCATTAGAATTTACAGAAGCACAAACTAGAAAACACCTTATAGACATTGATCTTAAGGAAGCAGGGTGGTATAATTTATCAGAAGGAAGAGAGTTAGAGTTTCCAGTAAAAGGAATGCCTATTACTTCAGATAATCCAAATGGAAATGGATATATAGATTATGTATTATGGGATGATAATGGAAGTCCTCTTGCTATTATAGAAGCAAAAAGAACTACTAAAGATATAGAAGTTGGTAAACACCAAGCTAAGTTATATGCAGATTGTTTGGAAACTATGTATAAACAGCGTCCAATTATATTTTATACCAATGGCTATGAAACCAAGATTTGGGAGGATAACTTATACAGTGCACCAAGAAGAGTATATGGTTTTTATACCAAAGAAGAACTACAATGGCTGATTCAGAAGAGAACTACAGTAAAAGATTTAAGAAAAGCCAAAGTAAACCAAGATATTGCAGGTAGATCCTACCAGTTGGAAGCTATAAAAAGGGTAGCAGAATCATTTGTTACAGATAGGAGTGGGGTTATATGTGGCAATAAGAGAAGAGCTTTATTAGTAATGGCAACAGGAAGTGGTAAAACAAGAACTGCTGCTGCATTAGTGGATGTATTATTTAAGAATAACTGGGTCAAAAGAGTATTATTTTTAGCAGATAGGAATGCATTGGTAAGTCAAGCAAAAGATAATTTCACAGAATATTGTAAGGAATTATCCTCCATAGATTTATCTGCTGAGAAAGAGAATAACAATACTAGGTTAGTATTTAGTACTTATCCTAGCATGATGAATAAGATTGATAGTTTAAGAGATGCAGATGAACGCTTTTATGGTGTAGGTCACTTTGACTTAATTATTGTAGATGAAGCTCACAGATCTATTTATAATAGGTACAAAGCCATCTTTGAGTACTTTGATGCATTAGTAGTTGGACTTACAGCTACTCCTAAAGATGCCATAGATCACAATACCTTTGAATTATTTGGTTGTAGTAATGAAGATCCAACATTTTTCTATGAATTATCTGAAGCTGTTGCTTCAAATTATCTTGTGCCTTATAAAACTATCAGTATCAGTACAGATTTCCTTAAATCAGGCATAAAATACAAGGATTTAAGTGATAAGGAAAAGGAGAAGTATGAGTTAACTTTTGAGGATAAAACAACAGGTTTATTTCCAGAAGTAATTAATAAGAATGCACTAAATAAGTGGCTGTTTAATAAAGATACAGTAAACAAAGTGTTGGATACCTTAATGACACAAGGCTTGAAAATAGAAGGGGGAGATAAATTAGGTAGAACCATCATATTTGCTGTGAATCAAGAACATGCTAAATTCATAGTAGATTGTTTTACAGAAAGATACCCAGAACAACCTGCAGGATTTGTTTCTATGATACACAATGAGGTGAGTCATGCTCAAAGCTTAATAAAAACTTTCTGTGATAAGTATAAAGAAAACAATCCTCAGATTGCAGTATCTGTAGATATGATGGATACTGGTATAGATGCGGTGAGAATATTAAACTTAGTATTCTTTAAATCTGTTAAGTCTTATTCTAAGTTTTGGCAGATGATAGGAAGAGGCACAAGGTTATGTCCTGATGTATTTGGTGTTGGTCAAGATAAAGAGCATTTCTTAATCTTTGATGTGTGTGGAAATTTTGAATTCTTTGATATAAATGCACATGGTACAGAAACTAAAATAAGTAAACCAATTACACAGCAGATATTTGAATCCAGAGTCCACTTAAGTAGGTTACTACAAGAAACCAAGGAAGAACAAGACTTAGAACTGGTGCATAAGTTGTTGGATATTGTACATAAGGAAATCACTTTACTAGATAAAAACAGGTATCAGGTAAAAATGAATCTGAGGCATGTAGATGAATTTATGGATAGAAACAGGTGGAATAGATTAGGTTCATCTGATATGCATATAGTAGAAGAGTTTTTATCTGGATTGCCAGTTCCTGAAACCATAAATGAAATGGCAAGGAGGTTTGACTTAATGATGTTAAAAATGCAAATAGCAACATTGATGATGTCAAGTACACAAAAGAATTATGAGAACAGTTTAATAGATATTGCAGAAGGTCTAAGTACTAAGTATTCTATTCCTTCAGTGCTGAGGTCTAAAGAAACCATTGAGTGTCTTAGAAATCCTAAATACTATAAAGGAGTATCTCAGAAAAAGCTAGATGAAATTAGAGAAGAACTTAGAGAACTTATACAATACTTGGATGTATCCAGTAGAGCTATGGTATATACTGATATAAAGGATTCTGAAGTTACTCAAGTTATGAGAGAACCTGATACTTATACTACTTATGGTTTACCTTATAAGAAGAGAGTGGAAAGCTTTATCAGAGAAAACAAGAATCACACTACTATATCAAAGCTTACTAATAATATACCAATTACAGAAGCTGAGTTAGGTGCATTAGAACAAATGCTTTTTGATGGTGATGAGAGAGGAACAGTAGAAATCTTCAAAAAAGAATTTGGAGATGAACCATTAGGAGTTTTCATTAGAGGTATCATTGGTCTGGATGTTACTGCAGCACAACAAGCATTCTCAGAATTTTTATCTGTTGGAAATCTCAAGGCAGATCAAATGACTTTTATACAGAACATAATTACCTTTCTTACTAAGAATGGAACAATAGATACAGAGATGTTATTTAAAGCACCTTTTACAGATATAAATGATGCTGGTTTAAATGGTGTCTTTGATGATGCTTCAGCCTACAAGATTATTTCTATAGTAGAGCATATTAATGAGAATGCACAGGTAGGGTAGCTTTAGCATTTAACTGTTTTATTATCATCTGTTTAAAAAGATCCGGAAACATTTTAGCAAGCTTTTTTTTAAACTTAATATATGCAGGATGTGTAATATATATTTTCACTAACTCTAACTTTCCCGGTAGATATAGATGGTAGTATAATACATCTGGATATAAATTAATCCAGTCACTCAGTTTCTTATAATGAAGTTGCTGATTCATTTTTAACTGAAGCATATCATTTAAACCATACCTCTTTCTCTGTTTTAATGTATTATACTTAACCATGAGGACAAGTTCGGGACAAAATAATTAATGATGAATTCAAGAAATTAACATCTTAAAAACAGATATTAACATTAGTTAAATATTATCCTGAATTAATACATTATCATTATAAAACAAAAGTTTTAAACATATTACAAAACATATTCACTTAAAAAGAAGTTGCACATGTCATCTCTCAAAAAATAGTAAGAAGTTGTAAATAAATGTTGCTGCAAGCATAGTTAGCTATATAATAGTATATATTATAGAGTAGAAGAATAAAAACTACACTTGTAAATTCTTCAGTAAAAAGCTGTAGTTTATTAGGCTGTGTCTTTTTCAGACACTAAAACATAGTTAGGGGGTAGTACTAAGAATAGTTGTTGGTGGGGGTAGTTAATGTAGTACTAGTGGGAGGGAAGACTAAATTAAAAATTTAAAAAATATTAGGTTTTTTTTTAATTAATTTGGGAACTAATACATTTAAAAAATTAGTAGTTGAAATAAATAGTGACAAGTTAGTTCTATGGCACTATATCATATAATATACCACTTATCAAACCTTTGAAGCTCCCAGAAGTAATAAAACTCATAATTTCATGCCCAGTAACAGAGTAAGTGCCTGTTGGCAACCAATAATCTGAAGTAATAACTGCTGATACGTCATCAATTAAAATAAAACCTCCTGCTATAGTTTGAGTACCATTCTGAATGGCATTCAAAGATGTAGTATTGGCATAAGTTATTTTAAGAGCTTGATTAGACCCAACAGTCAAAGTTCCAGTAAACATTGGTGTTTGTGTGTTTCCATCAGCACTGCCAGGTCCATAAGTATAATGAACAACTTTATTAAATTGTAAATTTTGAGCTGATAGATTAATAGATAAAATAAGTTGCAGTCCAAAGAAAAATAGAGAATTTAAAATTAGTTTTTTCATAGTGGTATTTTTACTGCTTAATAATTTTAAAATTTTCCTGCATCTCTGTGCCTGCTTTAAATAGATAAACTCCTTCAGATAGGTTTGATAAATCTATTTCTGTTTCTTCAGCAGTAATTATTCCTGACTTAACTGCTTTACCCAATTGGTCATAAATAGTAAATTCTTTACCAATTAATTCCAATGAGGCCTTAACAGTTATTTTAGATGAGGTGGGGTTAGGGGAGATGTTAACTGCAGAGCCATTCAGTTCATTAATACCAGTATAATTTAAGGTTAAATTCAAGGTCACCACACTATCACAACCTGCTGCATTTGGAATGGTCGCCGTATAAGTTCCACCTTGAGTATAAGTTTGGTTGTTAATAGGCCAAGTGTAGGTGTCTAGTGCCGTTTGGTTTTGGGTGGAGGAAGTACTTGAATTTATGGTCAGATTTAAAGATTCAGTAACACAATTTGTAGTTGTTCCTGTATATACTCCAGATTGGGTATATGCTGTTCCATTCCAAGTATAGCTATTACATGCTGCTGTTGTTGTTGTGTTTGTAGAGCTAGGTGTGATGGTAAGATCTAAAGTTTCAGTAACACAGTTCGTTGTTGGGCCTATGTAAACCCCAGAGGTAGTGTAAGTTGTGCCATTCCAAGTATAAGAGTCACAAACAGAAACAGTGGTTGTGTTTGTAGGGTTTGTAGAAGCATAGAGATTTTGTACTTCGCAATCTGTAAGGGCTCTGCTCCAATATCCAACATCATCAAGGTCACCTTTAAACCACCATATAGTTGTGCCATCAATATGCGCACCTATTTTGAACTCATAATTATTTCCTCCAGAAATTATAGCAGCACCATTGTAAGTATCTGTTAATACACCATCAATGTATAATTTTCTTGTGCCTTGAGAATCTGATGTCAAAACAACATGAAACCAAGTATTAAGTTGAGGGTTCCCACTATATTGCTGAATACTATTATTTGCATTATATTCTAACCAACAATACTGATTTTGATTATGCTCTATGACCCAACCATTTCCATATAAACCATCTGTTTTATGACTGGCTAAGGTCCCGCCATTACCAGTACCTATACCTAAATTCCATGTGTTTATTTTGGCCCATATACTTATTGAATACACAGGAAAGTTTGTGATAAATGTCCCAATCTTTTGATTGACATCAAAAGTGTATGCCTTATTTGCAACTCCATTTCTGTCAATAGTCAAAGTAGCTCCATTCACAGTCCCATTATTACCATTTCCACTCTCATCATTGGCATTTCCATTAAAGGGCCACCAACCTACAAGTCCATTAGCAGGAACATAATTAGGAACTTGTGCAAAACTCATTATTGTAAAAAGAACAGAGAATAATAAGATAAGTGTTTTCATACTTGGTTTTTTTATCAAAGATAGTTTAATAATAATAATATAATTACTTAGTTCATAAAGATTTGACTACAGAATTAATTATATTTCCATTCATCTCATCCACCTTAAATAAATCAAACTGCTCCAGATAAATTCCAGTAACACTATTTCCATACTCATGTCCTAACGCTTCAGCTATCATATCTTTAGAATACCCAAGTTGCTTGGCAACATTTGCATAACTATACCTAAATACATAAGTAGTAATAGGCTCTTTACTCTCTATTAGTTTGCTGAGGTTTTTTAGATGGTGGTTAATTACCTTAACATGTTGCTGCAAATATTTTATACAGTTCTCTCCTTTGCATTTATCTAGATCAATTAAGCCTAGTAAGCTTGTATTAGAACTAAATACTCCTAATGAAGCTTCTATATCTTTTGTAAGTGCAATACTGTAAATTTTACCTGTCTTAGCTCTCTTATAAATCAACCTACCATTTACTATATTCTCTTTTTTCAGTAGAAGTAAGTCTCTCATGTTAATACCACGGAGCATAAAAATTAATTTTCCTAAATGCCAATATTTATATTCTGGATCATCTTCTTGTAAATCTAGCTGGAAGTAACTCTTAATTTCTTCCATACTCAAAACTCTAGGGGTAGTCTTAGACTTCTGTATTTTATATTTTCTAAATGGGTACCACTCATATCCAACAAAGTCTAAATTTATAGCACGGTTGCAGATAGCTCTAAATGTCCTCATATACACTCCTATTCCATTCATGCTCATACCTCTCTGGTATAACTTAGTTTCCAAGTCAAGAACATCCCTGTAACTTAGTTTTACAAAGGGTACATGAAGATTAATTTCTTGGGAAATGGTATTCAAACTTTGTTGGTATACACTACAGCCACCATTTCTACCTGCCTTTCTCATTTTCTTAATAGTGTCCTCCCAGAATTCGTACACAGTAAGTTCATCTGAAGTCTTATTTAGTAGGTAGTTCTTCAGCACAAGTACATCTTCACATCCTTGGTTGGCAATTACATACTGATAAAATCTTTTCCTATAGATAGCATCTAAGGAACAGATGTCTTCATTTAGTTTAGGGGAGTTAATTACAAGACTATTTTTTTCATCATATTCTTGCTCATTTACACTGATTCCAGTAGGTATAAATGCTTGTCTTCTGTTAGCAGTCAGTTTAAAGACTACAGGATAAGTACCATTCTTTTTTACTCTACGCTTGTCTAGTACTAGGTTTAATGTTGCCATGTGGGTTAAAATTATGGCATCTTACCCACATAAATTTGCATGCATATTTGCAAGCATTTGGTCTTTTTGGCTAGATTTTGGCACTTTTTAGTAGTTTTTACACCAAATCCAAAAACATAAAAAAACCCAGTAAAGTATTACCTATACTGGGTTTTGCCCGCTCCTCCTCTTGGGCTCGAACCAAGGACCCTCTGATTAACAGTCAGATGCTCTAACCGGCTGAGCTCAATCCTAGTATAGTTTTTTACTGTTATGCTATAAAATTTGCATGCTTTTTTGCAAGCAAGATACCTTGTTAAACTTATTTTATTTAAGGTATAAATATAGGAAGTTTACTTCAATAGACAGTATATTTCTCAGCTTTTTTATTTTGGTTTTACAGGTTATTTTTCTGCCATAAAAAATAATAACCACCCAGTTTCCTAGGTGGTGTATTACTTAACATAAGAGTCCATCATCTACAAAACTGTAGTAGGCATTATCTGGTGCAAGAATAATGTGGTCCAGAAGTGTAATTTCCAAAAGCTTACATCCTGCTTTTAATTTTTCTGTCAGTTCCTTGTCTAGTTTTGAAGGGAGTAGGTTGCCGGAAGGATGGTTGTGGGATACTATTATACCAGTTGCAAGGCATTTTAAGGCTGTGGCAAGTAATATTCTGATATCAATTATAGTTGCTGTAATACCTCCCTTACTTAGTTTATGTATGCCTATTATTTCATTAGCATTATTTAGGTACATAACTATGCATTCTTCTTGGTAACTTATGGAATTTGGATTAAATGCTTGTCTCAGGAATATTTCTGCGGTTTTTGAGTCTTTAACTTTTAAGGATTCTCCTGAATACTTCTTTGGTAGGTAAACTACCTCCATCTCATGGATGGTTAAATTGCTGTTTTTCATGGTTTTTAGATTAATTATTATTAAAATAAAAGTTGCAGCTGTACAATTATTTAGGACTTAGCTATATAATGCAAACTATTTTTACTGGAGTAGTAAAAAGCTGTATAATAAGCCATTAATTATTCTAATTTTATAGTGGATGTTGGACGGGAAATAATAACGGCAGCAACATCTCTCAGGAAACTGAGTTGAGCTACTGTGGGATATGTGTAAAGCTCAGGAATGGCACAATGGAGAGAGTTCCAAGCACATCAGGTGATTAAACACTTGTCAGTTGTCTCCAAGTTAGGTGGCTTTAATGTACCAACCTAACCAACCGAGGGGGGAAGCAAGCAAAATCTAACTATTTTGTTTTTTCTTGAGCCAGAAAGTTGAGTGATCCCAAGAGTAGAAATACCCTTGCTAGGATTTACTCACTCCTGTTCTCAAAAAGAAGCAAGCAAAAAATCTTAATTAAGTTTCTATAGATTAAGTAGTAAAAACTAAACCAGTTTTAAACTAGCTTTCACATTTCTTAGAGTTTCACCCTCTTTTTTCTTTACATTTGTTCATATAGTACTGAAAATATGATCACTGGAGAAATAAAATCACAAATAGATAAGATATGGGAGTCCTTCTGGACAGGTGGAGTATCTAATCCACTTACTGTAATTGAACAATTTACTTATTTACTGTTCATTAGGAGGTTAGATGAAACACAGATTATGGAGGAAAAGAAAGCCAACATGATTAAGAAACCTATTTCTAATGTAATTTTTACACCTGATCAACAAGAATTAAGATGGAGTTCTTTTAAAAATAAGGATCCTGAGACCATGTTTGACTTATTTAATAGACCTACTGCAGGTTCATTAAGTGTATTTGAACACATGAAACAAGTTGGAGATGCTGTTGGAGTATTTGCTCACTACATGAAGGGTGCAACATTCATGATTCCTACTCCGCGATTACTAGATCAGGTAGTACAGATGATTGACAAGATTAAGATGGAGGACAGAGATACCAAAGGAGATGTCTATGAATACCTTCTATCTAAAATTGCTACTGCTGGAACCAATGGACAATTCAGAACACCAAGACATATTATTAGAATGATGGTGGACATGGTAGAACCTACTAAGGAGGATACCATTTGTGATCCATCTGCAGGTACAGCAGGATTTTTAGTTTCTGCAGGAGAATACATGCATGAAAAACACCCTGATTGGTTTCATGAAAAACCATTTAGAGAGCACTATAACAGTAATATGTTTACAGGTATAGAGTTTGACAATACCATGTTGCGCATTGGTGCTATGAACCTACAATTACATGGTATAGAAAGTCCTAACCTTATTGGTAAAGATGCTCTTAGTGAGGGGAATGGAGATGTGAGAGATAGATTCTCATTAATACTAGCCAACCCACCTTTTAAAGGAAGTTTAGATTATGATGGTGTAGAAACATCTATTCTAAAAGTGGTGAAATCTAAGAAAACAGAATTATTATTTTTAGGATTAATGTTGCGCATGCTAAAAACTGGTGGAAGATGTGCAGTAATTGTACCTGATGGAGTTTTATTTGGTAGTTCCAATGCACACAAACAGATAAGACAAGAGATTATTCAAAACCATAAACTGGATGCTGTTATATCCATGCCAAGTGGAGTGTTTAAACCTTATGCAGGAGTAAGTACTGCTGTATTATTTTTTACTAAAACGGGTTCTGGCGGTACAGATAAAGTATGGTTCTATGACATGCATGCGGATGGGTATACTTTGGATGATAAGAGAGCAGAAACAAAGGATAATGACATACAAGATATAGTAAACAGGTACCATAATTTAAAAGGGGAAGCAAGTAGGTTGCGCACAGATAAAAGTTTTCTAGTACCTATGGCAGATATACAAGCCAATGAGTGGGACTTATCTATAAACAGGTACAAAGAGGTGGTATATGATGAGGTAAGTTATGCTCAACCTGCAACTATCATCAGTGATATAAAACAACTGGATAAAGAAAGAGCTGAAGCTTTAACGGTATTAGAAGGCTTGTTGAGATGATAAAAGTAGTCTTAAAAGATATTGTTGAAAAACCAATAACTGGTGAATGGGGAACTGAGGGAGGAACAGTAAAAATCCTTAGAACCACCAATTTTACTAATAATGGTTATATAAATTATGAAAATGTAGTCTTAAGAGATATAGAGCAAAAAAAGTTGATTCAAAAAGATTATTAAAAGGTGATTTAATTATTGAAAAATCTGGAGGGAGTCCTACACAACCTGTTGGAAGGGTTGTTTATTTTGATAGTGATGAAATCTTTTTATGTAATAATTTTACTGCAATTTTAAGACCTAAAAAGGAACAAGTATTTCCAAAATATCTTCATTATATACTTTTTGTTGGTCATCAATTTGGACTCACATCAGCTTTTCAAAACAAAACTACTGGAATAATTAATTTACAATTAGTTAAATATCTTGAGAAACTCCAAATCCCTCTACCACCTTTACC
>Ga0209296_1002729_pt1 | contig 12430 bp, 9 predicted proteins | sample S_130206_EF_Meta_FD_187319 | JGI IMG/M metagenome (GOLD analysis project Ga0209296, IMG submission 187319) | Freshwater microbial communities from Lake Simoncouche, Canada to study carbon cycling - S_130206_EF_MetaG (SPAdes) (version 2) | ecosystem: Environmental > Aquatic > Freshwater > Lake ...
TGGACCTTTGATCTCTTCAAGAACTTCGACGCTGACATTAATGCCGGCTGTGTCTGTCGTAACTTTTGCGCCATCGACGAGCAAGAGAGCTTGCAACGTAATTGTCGCGCCGGTAGCAGCAGCTACGCGATCCATGAGCAGGGTGTCGCCGACCGCTACTTTTTCCTGGCGGCCGCCAGCTTTAACAATTGCATACACGATGGGAACTCCTCTAATTGAAGTGCTAAGGGTACGGATTTACGCACCATTGGGTCAAACTGAGAACTATTGGTCGGCGAGGCTCATTCTGCTTCTGCGGCCCCAGGAGTGATTATTCCCCCGCTGGTAACCCGGCGGCGACCTCTTCTGGTCGGAGAGGCTGGCGCAGCTTCAGGCTCAGCATGATCCGCATAATCGGCGTGATCGGCTGAATCCGCCTTCTCGGCGGCAGCAACCACCAAAACATCCTCATCCCCAGCAATCTCAGCTTGATCTTCTTCATCTTCATCTCTTGCCCCTGGAGTGGCGGCAACTTCATCCCGACGTAAATTCTCTGGGGATACCGGAACTGGATCGACATGGATATGAATTCCGCGACCGTTGCAACTCTCGCAAGTGGTTGAGAAAGCTTCAATCAATCCTTGTCCGACTCGCTTACGAGTCATCTGCACCAAACCAAGTGAGGTTACTTCCGCAACTTGATGCTTAGTTCGATCGCGACCTAAGCATTCAGTCAATCGACGTAAAACTAGATCGCGGTTAGATTCAAGAATCATGTCGATGAAGTCAACAACAATAATTCCACCCAAGTCGCGTAAGCGAAGTTGGCGGGCAATCTCTTCGGCTGCTTCTAAATTGTTCTTAGTAACAGTCTCCTCAAGGTTTCCACCTTTACCAATAAATTTACCGGTGTTCACATCAACTACAACCATGGCTTCAGTGCGATCAATTACCAGCGATCCGCCTGATGGCAAATAAACTTTTCGATCAAGACCTTTAGCTAATTGTTCATCGATGCGGTGCTCGGCAAAAATGTCCGTGTTCTTATGCCATTTTTCTAAACGAGTTAACAAATCAGGAGCAACAAAGCCTAGGTAGTTATTAATTTCATCCCATGCTTCCGCACCTTCAACAATTAACTTATTGAAATCTTCATTGAAGATATCGCGGACAACACGAATATTTAAATCAGGCTCTCCATATAGAAGTGATGGCGCAGTTGCATTTGGATCATTTGTTTTCTTCTGAATATCTTCCCACTGCGCTTGCAAGCGAGTGACATCACGAGTTAATTCTTCTTCAGTTGCACCTTCAGCCGCAGTTCTAACAATAACTCCAGCTTCTTCTGGAACTAAGTTTTTCAAAATTGCTTTGAGACGTGAGCGCTCTTGGTCAGGCAAACGTCGACTGATACCGCTCATTCCGCCACCAGGAACATAAACTAAATAACGACCAGGAAGACTTACCTGACTTGTTAAGCGAGCACCTTTTTGACCAATTGGGTCTTTGGTAACTTGCACAAGTACTGGTTGTCCGCTTTTTAGTGCAGTTTCAATTTTGCGTGGAGTTCCATCTGCCAAACCAGCCGCATCCCAATTTACTTCTCCTGCATACAAAACTGCGTTGCGGCCTTTTCCAATATCAACGAACGCTGCTTCCATGCTTGGAAGTACATTCTGAACGCGACCTAAGTACACGTTTCCAACATAAGAAGCATTTGTATTTCTATTTACATAATGCTCAACTAAAACATTGTCTTCAAGAACTGCAATCTGAGTTCTATCTCCACTTTGACGAACAAGCATCACGCGGTCAACTGATTCACGGCGAGCTAAGAACTCTGCCTCTGTAATTACTGGTGTGCGCCGGCGGTCATGACGTTCGTGACGATCATTTCTATCGTTACGGTCGCCTCGGTCATTGCGGTCATTGCGATCACGCGCACCGCGATTATTACGGCCTCTACCATCCCGGCCATCTCTGGAATCTCGGTCTCTCTTCGCATCAACTCTTGTAGTCGGTACTTTGCGTTCCCGCGGTTCACGAACGCGAATAGTTGTTACAACACCATCTTCATCAACAGTTTGTCCGGCGGCTACTTCTACATCCGCACCAACTACTCGGCGACGTCGACGACGATGAACTCCACCTTCAGAATTTTCCTCATCAGAATCTGCACCTGTTGATTCGGTCTCGACTTGGTTTTCTTCATTACGTCCACGACCACGTCCACGACCACCGCGACTTCCGCGCGTACGACCACTTCGTGTGCGCTCGTTAGCGCCTTCAACTTTTTCAGCTGGCTCACTCTTAGCGCTGGTGTCATCGCTTTCATTGGTAGCAACTGCGCTGACTTTTTTAACTGCACTCTTCGCTTTGGGTGGCGCTTGAAACAATGGGACCGGAACTGCTGCACTAGCTTTCTTCGCTTTTACTGGAGCTGCTGCGCTACTTGTTCCAACCGGAGTGACCGCTTTCTTAATTGCGCTCTTTTTAACTGGTGCGGCTTTCTCAGCCTTCTCAGCCTTCTCAGTCTTGTCGGTCTTGTCAGCCTTCTCAGCTTTGCCACCTGGTTTAAGCGTGGACGGGGTGATCTTCTTAGACGCGCCTTTACGTGGCGTTGCAGCCATGACATCAACTCTCACGTGCTCCAAATAATTGAAACACTTTTCTAATGTTCTGAATTAACAGAACGAAGCCTGTGGCCCGGAAGTTTCCGGGGGTCGCGCGCCAGCAGATTGATTTAGGGCCAATCCCGGCCGCGCAGGCACCAGTATGGCAGAGGTTTAGCGTCTTGAGTGAACGTTTAGTAATAATCCGACCGCTATGAGGGTGGCAAACATGCTCGAACCCCCGTATGAGAGGAAGGGCAGCGGAACTCCGGTCATTGGGGCAAGGCCTACGGCCATCCCAATATTTTCAAAGATTTGGAAGCCGAACCATGCCATCACGCCAATACAGACCAAACGCCCGAAGATGTCATTTGATCGTCTGGCAATGACAAGTGCTCTCCACAAAATTATCGAATAGAGCACAAGGATAAAAATGCAACCAAGAAAACCTAACTCTTCACCGGCAACAGTGAAAATAAAATCGGTATGTTGTTCAGGAACAAACCGACCATTTGTTTGTGGTCCGTTAAACAAACCCTTTCCAAAAAACCCACCCGAGCCAATAGTTATCCGAGCTTGACGCAATTGATAGCCAGAACTTTGTGGATCTGCAGTCGGATCAACAAATGATTGCAATCTTTTTAATTGGTACTCATCAAGAACCCCAATTTTAATTGCAGCGAAAGCGCCAACCGCACTCAAAGAAAGTAGTCCAAGAGGCCAACGGCTTTGCGCGCCAGAAGCCGCAATTATTGTTACAACTGCTGCACTAATAATTACTGTAGTGCCGAGATCTGGTTGCGCAATTATCAAAAGCAATGGAATCGCAGCAACAGCAAGAGATTGCAAAACATCTAACGATGTTGGGTCTTGAGAGCCTTCGCGCTTTTCCGCCAAGATCATCGACATTCCCACGATGATTGCAATCTTCGCGAACTCTGCTGGTTGAATTTGCAATCCACCTGGAAGTGAAATCCAGGCGCGTGCACCATTTACTGAATCACCAAAAGCTGGAATTAAAACTGCAACTAATCCAAGGACGGAGAGTCCCCATAAAATAGGTGTGTACGCGCGTAATAAACGATAATCAATAGACATTGCACCGGCAGCAAGAAGTAGCCCAATTAATATATTTAAAATCTGCCGCTTTAGGTAAAACTCTGGATCTTCTCCGGCTGAGGCATACCAATCTCGCGTCGCTGCATAAACCAGCAAAACGCCGATTCCCAACAAAAGTGAGGTTGCCATCAACAACGGCAAATCAAATCTATCTCGTAGTAATCGAATATTTTTCATTCAGAGATCACGTTCGCTTTTACTTTTAATGGAAGAAGCTTTGGTGGTCCCAAAGGGAAAATCGCTTTCGTGGTATCAATCTTTGATCCTTGAATACCAAAAATTGCTTCGTAAATTTTCCGGACCGATGGTCCGGATGTACCAGAACCAGTTCCACCTTGACTAACCATCATCACAACTGCGTATTTTGGTTTTTCAGTTGGACCATAAGAAGCAAGCCAAGAAGTTGTGTCTTTTGAGGATCCATCTAGATTTTTACCGTAAACCTCACCTGTTCCAGTTTTAGCACTTATGGCAACCGGCATTCCATCAAAGCGCCATTTTGCAGTTCCATCAGTAATTACCGAACGCAAAGCTTTATTTAAGAAGTTTAAAGTTTTTTTAGAGACTGGTAATTTTCCAAGTTTTTCTGGAGTTATCTCTCTAACTTTCTTGCCCGTAGGTGTAACTACTCCCCAAGCGACCGTTGGCTTCCAAAGTGTTCCGCCATTAGCTACGGCTGCATACATTTGCACCATTTGTAGTGGAGTCATTGTTGTATCGCCTTGCCCAATTGCAAAGTTCACTGCATCTCCTGCACGAACTTTATCTCCGTCGATGCAATTTTCTTTTGCTATTGCAATCAAGTATGGAGTTTGCTGTGCTTTAGTGGCACGCTTTTGATAATTACAGAAATAATTTTTATTTCTTTCATACCAAGCTGCTCTCCATTCACGATCTGCTAGACGACCGCTAGATTCAGAAGGTAAGTCGATTCCCGTTTTCTGACCAATTCGGAAATCTTTTGCTGCGGTGTAGAAATAATTATTGGCACCTTTCTTAGGTTTTAATCCTCCGTCTTTTATCCACTCGTCAAAAGCTATTTTGTACCAGAGCGTGTCACAAGAAACAGCAATACCTTTTTGTAGATTAACCACACCCACGCCTTTGCTTTCATAATTTTTGAATATTCGATTTCCTACCTTGAATTGTGCAGGACAGTTGTAATTACCTTTTAAGTCATACCCTGCTCGCTCTGCTGCGACTACAGAAACTACTTTAAATGTTGATGCCGGAGCGAAAGTTCCCTGCAAAGCTCTTGAAAGGGCGGGAACAGATTTTGCATCACTATATAAATCACTGGCTTGCTGCTGTGAAATTCCATTTTCCCAAATATTTGGATCATAAGTTGGATAAGAAGCCATTGCTAAAATCCGCCCTGTTTTAACATCCATAACTATTGCTGCACCAGAGTCCGCTTTGCGCGCTCCCTTTTTATCAACACTTCCGCCACGAGCACGAGCGATAGCGGCAAGTAATTGCTGTTCCACAACTGATTGCAACTTTGCATCAATACTCGTTACTAAGTGATCACCTGAGATTGGTGGGGTTTCTTTGAGAACACTAGTTGCAGCTTCACGCCTATCCACAACAATTGTTTTTACTCCAGGCGTTCCGCGAAGTAAATCATCGTATTGATATTCAAGTCCGGCTTTACCTAGAACTTCATTTACATACAAAGCACGATCTCGTTCTTTCAATAAATCATTTTCACTTACGGGACCGACGTACCCAAGTACATGTGCTGAGTTTGAGCCCTCTGGAGCAGGATAGAAACGAAATCCTTGCGGACTAGCCTCCACGCCGAAATAGATTTCACTATGTTCAGCAATTTGCAAAGCTATATCTTCAGTGGCGGTTAGCGTGACTGGAATTGGTTGGTATCTAGAACCATTCCAACACCGGGCTTTCCCAGTTAATTCTGGTGCTATTTTTTCTCCACAAAGCCGGGTTTTTCCGTACAGGCTTGGGTAATCAACTTTTAAAGTCTTGGCTAGCTTACGAAGAACAGATTCACCTTTGTCTTTTAATCCATCAATTTTTGAACGATCTACTGTGATTACTAAACCAACTTGATTTACGGCAAGAGGCTTACCACTGCTATCTAGAATCATGCCTCGAATTGCAGGAGTAACTATATTTCGACTTTGGATTTCAAGTGCTGCAGTTTTGTACTTTGGTGCCGCAGCAACTTGCAAATAGAAAAGTCTTCCAGCAAGGGCGATCATCAATGAAAAAAGAAATATTTGAATTACGATTATTGAAAGCCGAGAGCGCTCACTCAACGGATGTACCCACGCCATCTGCGGCCCTTTTAACCTTGATGATCAAGGGCGAAATCAATGGTGTGAAAACGAGAGACCAAAACACAACCCCGGGAACGGTCTGCATAAAGCCGTAACCTTGATTTGAATTAATCAGTGCCCCCGAAATAACGAAAAAGATTAATGTAAAAAAGATTCCAGCAGTGACTACTACTGTCAAAGTTAATGGAGACCTTCTACTTCCCCTTAATTGCACTCCCAATTCAGAGACTCCATAAGACACCGCTGCGAGTACAAACGCCCAATGACCAATTACCCCAACCGAAAGTGGTGAAATATCTAAAATGATCCCAGCCAGAAAACCCTGCAAAGCGGCAAGCCATTGCTCTTCAAGAAATGCCCAAGATATTATAAAGATTAAGAAGATTGATGGGTTAGCAAATGGAAAAGCAATTCGAGATATCACTACCTCTTGAAAAGTTAAAATCAAACTAGCTGATAAAACAAACAATAAACTTTTTCTCATTTACTGCTTCGAATCTGAAACGCTCGGAGATGGAGACGGAGTTGACGTTGGAGTTACAAAAACAGTGACCGTTGGGGTTGGAATTGGTTTAGGCGGCGGCGGAAGAAGTGCATCTCTTGGATCAGTCTTACTTTTACTAACAATTACCGCAACAACTGAAATTCGATTTAAATCCACAAAAGGTTTAACAACTGCACTCTTAGTGAGGGCTCCAGCTGTTTGATTAACCTCTGTAATAACTCCTACTGGGACACCCGGTAGGAATGGTTGACTATTGGAACTTCCACGCGCCACAACTCTCTGCCCTACCCGTAGATCAGATGTAGAGTCCAGCAAAATTAATTCAAGCTCACTGCCACCGGTTCCACTTACAACACCTAATGTGCCAGTACTTTCTAGCCTTACTCCTACTTTAAAAGTTTCATCATCCATGAGTAGTGCAATACATGAGTTTTGCGATACTGAAAGAATTCGGGCAACCAATCCCCCGCCTGCAATAATTGACATATCTTTCTTAATTCCATCTGCGCTGCCAACATCCAATTGAATTGTGCGTGAAAAACTTGCCGCAGAACCAACTGCAATTATTCGAGCAGGCACAATTTTGTATCGACCCGCCCCGGCTAAATCAAGAACAGACTTTAATTCTTTAACTTCATTTTTTATTGCGTTCTTCCGACTGAGTTGCTCTTTAAGTGCTGAATTCTCTTTTTGAAGATTTGAAATTTTATTACGAGTGCGTCCAAGACTAAACACATCTCCTGTAAAAGTACTGACTGGGCGATAAATTGAATTAAAAAAAGATTGGAAAGGTGAGCCAACCGTTGCCGAAACTTTTCGCAATCCCTCACTTGGTAGATTTCCACGTAAATCTAAAGTTATTAGAAGCAGAGAAGTAATTAGAAGTGCGCTTAAGAAAAAGCGTGAACGAGCTTTATCATTGCCCATGTTCTCACCTCACTAAACTTTGTGAACTTTTCAAACCACACAATTTTTCGGCTGCTCAGCTTTCATCGGCGCGGTTCGGAGATAAGAACTTTCTCGAGAGCTTCAAACTCTTCGATACATCTTCCAGTACCCATTACAACTGCATGTAATGGATTTTCTGCGATATTGACAGCGATCCCAGTCTCATGACGCAAGCGCTCATCTAAACCATGAAGCAAAGCTCCACCGCCAGTGAGGACAATGCCGCGATCCATGATGTCTCCTGACAACTCAGGAGGACAGGTATCAAGCGTGCTTTTCACTGCTTCGATAATTCGAGAAACTGGCTCTTCAATCGCTTTGCGAATTTCTTCTGCAGTAACCAAAATTGTCTTTGGAAGTCCAGAAACTAAATCACGACCGCGAATTTCAGCGTCAGGTTCACCCGCGCTTGGGAATGCAGATCCGATTGACATCTTGATTTGCTCTGCAGTGCTCTCACCCAAAAGCAATGAATACTCACGTTTTACCCAGGCAATAATTGCTTGATCTAACTCATCGCCACCAACACGAATTGATTGCACAGCGACAATTCCACCTAGTGAGATAACTGCAATTTCAGTAGTACCTCCACCAATATCTACAACCATATTTCCGGTTGGTTCGTGGATTGGAAGTCCCGCACCAATTGCGGCTGCCATCGGTTCCTCAATAATGTAAACCTTGCGGGCTCCTGCAGCATATCCAGCATCTTTAACTGCTCTTTGCTCAACTCCAGTGATTCCAGATGGCACGCAAACAACTAAGCGAGGCTTGGCAAAGTGGCGACGTTTGTGCACTTTTTGAATGAAGTAACGCAACATCCGCTCGGTGGTGTCAAAGTCAGAGATAACACCATCTTTTAAAGGACGGATAGCCACAATGTTTCCTGGGGTACGTCCAATCATTTTCTTTGCTTCGATTCCGACCGCAAGAATTCCGCCAGTGGTTTGATTAATTGCAACAACACTTGGCTCATTTAAAACAATTCCACGTCCACGTACGTAAACAAGAGTATTTGCAGTTCCTAAATCGATCGCCATATCGCGACCAATGAAAGATAAGTTAGCCGCCATAATTATTTTCCTCCAAAGAAAATTGCTATTTCTCTATTTGCTGATTCTGGCGAATCAGATCCGTGCACTAAATTTTGGACAACCTTTGTTCCTTGATCGCGAGCTAAATCACCACGGATGGTTCCTGGAGCTGCAACAGTTGGATCAGTAACTCCTGCAAGTGAGCGGAAACCTTCGATAACGCGTTGTCCTTCTGCGACCATCGCAACTATTGGACCTGAAAGCATAAATTCAACTAAAGGATCAAAAAAAGGTTTTCCTTTATGTTCTGCATAATGCTCTTCAAGTAAGGCACGAGTTGGATTCATTAACTTCAAATCGGTGATCTGATATCCCTTGGATTCGATGCGGGAAATTACTTCGCCGACTAAGCCCCGACGTACTCCATCAGGCTTAACGAGAATTAAGGTGCGTTCCATAACGGTCATGGGCGCAAGCGTATCGGCTCACCTTCCACTCAGACGAGCCCGGGCGGCCTCTCCCTTTCGCCCGACCACAATTGCTGCGATCCAGAGCGCGGTGTAGAGCGCCCCCATCGAGAACATGGCCGTGACCACAAAGCCGTAGGCGACCACACCAACCTGCAGAAATGAGCCAATAATCCAGCCACTTCTGCGCTTTAAAAGGCCAGCAGTCAAAATCAAAAGTAGAGCTAATGCACCTCCAGCTAACAACCAGATTCCGTCCACCGAACTGGTTGAAGACATGGCAAGTAGCAATCCAAATGAAAGCGTGAAGGCTTCCATTACTAAAACTGTGGCTCCCAAAATTCGCAAGTTAACTCCTTATCGATCTCTTTTAAGTAATGCCCGAGCAGCCCCAGCCGTCACAACTGAACCGGTTACAAGTACTCCGATAGAAACATTTGGTTGGCTCGCTTTTTCAACAGCCTCTTGGATCGCTGCTGCAATAGATGGCGCAGCAGATACTGCACCTTCTTCAAAAATATCAACTGCAATTCTTTTTAAATCTTCAATAGGCATGGCGCGAGGAGATGAGTTACGCGTCACAATAATTTCGTCAGCCACTTTAGAGAGTTCATTTAAAAATTTGACTACATCTTTATCGCCAAGAATTGCAACAACAGCAATGACTCGATCAAAAGTAAATTCTTCAGCTAATGCTTGCGACAACGCAATTGCACCGTGTGCGTTGTGGGCTGCATCAATCATGACTGTTGGATTTCTGCGCATCACTTCAAGTCGACCAGGAGAAGATGTATTTGCAAAACCTTCCCGAATTACATCGCTATCAAGCGCATTTGATCCACCGCCAAGAAAAGCTTCGAGCGTTACTAATGCAACTGCTGCATTTGAGCCTTGGTGTCGGCCATGTAATGGCAAGAAGATGTCTTCGTAGGTGCCGCCAATTCCTTGGATAGTTAGTAATTGACCACCAACCGCAAGGGATCGTTTCTCAATTCCAAAATCAAGCCCTTCGCGCAATGGAATAGCTTCCATTTCAGCTGCTTTACGCATCAAAACTTGAGCAGCTTCCATCTCTTGATGTGCCATAACAACCGGCTTTCCACTCTCAAATATCCCGGCTTTTGTTTCGGAAATCTCAGCAATAGTTTCGCCCAAATACTCTTGATGATCTAAGCCAATTGGCATCATTACGGCTACGTCAGAGGAAACAACATTGGTTGCATCCCATTCTCCGCCCATGCCTGCTTCCAAGACTGCAACATCAATTGGTGCGTCCGCAAAAGCCGCAAAAGCAATTGCGGTCATTATCTCAAAGTAAGAAAGTGGTACGCCATTGCTATCGCTTCGTTGATCAATCAAATCAATGTATGACGCAATGTCGTTATACGTGTAATTGAAGAATGTCGGCGTTATTGGAGTTCCATTTAAAGATATTCGCTCAAGTGGACTCTCAAGATGTGGGCTAGTAAATCTTCCGGTGCGGAGTTCAAATGCTTGCAATAGTGAATCAATCATTCTTGACGTACTAGTTTTGCCATTAGTGCCGGCGATATGAATCGAACGAAACGTATCTTGCGGCGATCCTAGAATATCGACCAATGCTTTAATGCGATCAAGTGACGGTTCAATTTTACTTTCTGGCCACTTGGCATCAAGAACTTTCAAAATCTGAATTAATTTTTCATCTTCTCTAGCATCCGAACTTTTAGCCATTCTCTATGAACCTGCTAAAGCACTAAGTCGTTCGTTGATTCGCAAAATCTCAGCATCACAAGTTGCTAGTCGATCTTTAATTGTCTCGACAACCTTCTCAGGAGCTTTAGCCATGAAATCTGCATTTTCTAATTTCGAGATTGCTGTCTCACGATCTTTGCTAGCAGTAGCTAAATCTTTAGTTAATCTCGCACGTTCAGCATCAACATCGACAGTTCCAGATAAATCAAGGTCTATTTTTACTGCTCCAACCGCAAGTGATGCGGATGGCGCAAAAGCGCTTTCAGGAACTGAAAGTTTCAAAACGCTTCTGAGCGCTGGTTCAAACTTATCAATTCCATCGTTTGCAAGATTTGCAAAACTTCCTGGAATGAATTGAGTTGGCTTTAAACCTTGGTCGCTTCTAAAGCGGCGCACCTCTGTAATTACTGCTTTGACTTTATCCATCGCAATAGTTGAAGTTGAATCAATATATGAGTTATCTGCTGTTGGCCATTTTGCAATAACAAGTGATTCTCCGCCTGTTAAGCGAACCCACAAAGTTTCCGTAATAAATGGCATAACCGGGTGTAATAACCGCAGCAAAACATCTAATACATGGCCAATCACCGCTTGTGCCTTGCTGGCTGATTCACTTTCTTGGTTGGCTCCACTAATCGCAGATTTAGCTAATTCCAAATACCAATCACAAAAATCATCCCATGCAAAGTGATACAAAGTTTCACACGCTCTGCTGAATTCAAATTTTTCTAATAATTGATCTACTTCAGCGACAGTTTCATTGCATCGACTTAAAATCCAAGAATCAATCACACTCAACTCGCTCGGCTTAGGCAGCGGGCGATCAACAGTCGCGCCATTCATAAGTGCAAATCTGGTGGCATTCCAAAGTTTTGTTGCAAAATTTCTAGAACCACCAACCCACTCTTCTGCTAATGCTTGGTCTGTTCCTGGGTTTGCACCTCTTGCAAGAGTAAATCTCAATGCATCTGCGCCGTAACGATCCATAAACTCAATCGGATCTATGGTATTTCCACGACTCTTACTCATTTTCTTGCCATTTTTGTCGCGAACTAATCCATGAAGGGCAATTACATCAAATGGTTGTTCTCCATCCATAGCAAACAAACCGAAGATCATCATTCTTGCTACCCAGAAAAATAAAATGTCATACCCAGTTACCAAAACACTTGTTGGATAAAACTTTTTTAAGTCAGCGCTTTCCTGTGGCCAACCTAAAGTTGAAAATGGCCATAGCGCTGAAGAAAACCAGGTATCCAAAACATCCGGATCTTGTTCCCATCCGGCTGGCGCTTCTTCTCCAGGTCCGACAACAGCCACTTCACCATTTGGTCCGTACCAAACCGGAATTCGATGTCCCCACCAAAGTTGGCGTGAGATACACCAGTCGTGCATGTTGTCGACCCAATCAAAATATCTAGGTGCTAATTCAGGAGGTTCAATTTTTACTTGGCCACTTCGAACTGCGTCTCCAGCGGCTTTTGCAAGAGGTGCAACTTTCACAAACCATTGTTTTGAAAGTCGTGGCTCCACTGTCGTGTCACAACGTGAGCAATGTCCAACCGCATGAATGTATGGCCGTTTTTCAGAAACAACTCGACCCATTTCTTTTAACTTTGCGACTACGGCAACGCGAGCATCAAAACGATCCATGCCATCAAACTCAGTTCCAGTGCCATCCATAACCCCATGCTCATTCATAATCACTACGAATGGAACGTTGTGACGA
>Ga0209296_1002730_pt1 | contig 12423 bp, 8 predicted proteins | sample S_130206_EF_Meta_FD_187319 | JGI IMG/M metagenome (GOLD analysis project Ga0209296, IMG submission 187319) | Freshwater microbial communities from Lake Simoncouche, Canada to study carbon cycling - S_130206_EF_MetaG (SPAdes) (version 2) | ecosystem: Environmental > Aquatic > Freshwater > Lake ...
CAAGTGAAAGTTTGCTGTAAGCAATGGCTGCTGATGCGTTGATGTCTGCATTTAAGATAGAAGCATTGCCACTTACAATTACAGTGCCTGATTGATCGGGAAATACAATGGAGCGGTCTGCTGTCGGGTCAACCGCTGACAGGTAAGTCTCGTATGCGTTAGCTGTGCTACCTTCAAAGCCAAACGTGCCAGCAGTTCCAATAAGCAGCTCACCAGTTATTACGCCGCCCACTTTGGCAAGCTTTTCATCGTCTAGTTCTTGGATTGCAGTTTGAACGTTAGTTGCGGCTATGTTGCCGTAGGGAGTGACACTGATGCCAGTTGCTGTTGATACACCAGCAACTGTGCTCGAAGTTCCTACCTTGTCCCAGCTAGTGCCGCTACAAATGAGCATGTCTGGAGCAGCAAGGGCCACGATTGGCGCGGGCGCTGTTCCCGTTCCATTCACAGAAACCACAACGTAGAAACGACTTAACGACACCGATGCAGCGGGCAACGCATTTCCAACTACAAGCCCAGCCGCAGTCCCAGACGTAGTGACTGTTGCAATCGTGTTGGAGCTAGCGTTATATGTACCTGCGTAAATAAGGTCACCACTGATCACTGTCAGGGGTTGCCACGCATTGCCATCCCATAGATAGTAATCACTGTTGATGCTATCAAAGAAACCTTGCCCAATAAATTGAGGGGTTGGAAATGTAACAACGCCAGAGGTACTTCCTGCGCCGCCAAATTGAACCGTAGAATAGTTTGCAAGCTTAATACCAGTTATTGAATTAGTACCGTATAAACTTGGTGCCAATGTGCCTGACGTTAACTTACTTGCATCGAGGCTAGGAACATCTGAAGCCAATAACCCTGCGCCGCTACTAACGTGCCCTTGGGCGTCAATTGTAACCTTGGTGTAGGTGTTAGGCGTTGCTGAGTTGCTATGGTTTAACACACCAGCGCCGGTTACGGCTAGGCCGGTGCCGGGTTGGATGGCACCATTGACGCTAGCAGTTGCAATGGGTAGATCAGTCCCAGTAAGGCTGCGAAATGTTGGCGTAGCGTTGCTGCCAGTTGTAGGCCCAGCAAATACAGTTGCCGCCACTTGAGTGTCAAGGGTGGATGTAATAGTGGCTAGACCAGCACTACTTACAGCAGCAGAAAAATTTAGTGGAGTGGAATCAGCAAAGGCAAATGTTTGTACTCCAGCTTGCTGCACCCATGCCGATCCGGTCCAAGTGTAGGCAAGTCCAGTGCCGATATTCACCCATTGTTGGCCTATAAAATCACCACTAAAGCTAGGTGCATTGCCGCTAACAATAGTGCTGGAACTAGCCGCCAATTTTGCCCCAGTCACTGCGCCTGCACCAAGCTCAGCAGTTGTGATCGCACCATCCGCAACCTTGGCAGTCGTGATTGCATTGTCGGCAATGGTCGTTGCAAACGATCCAGTGCCACTACCTGTCACATGCCCAGTCAATGTGATGGTTTGATCGCCAGTATTGCTGCCGCTACTGGTGCCGGAATGCGTGCCAGTGAATGTGCCGCTTTGCGTGGCGAGGGTGCCAAGGCCAAGCGTTGTGCGTTGGGCGGATGCGTCGGCATCATCCAGCAATGCGCGGCCTGCTGATGTGCAAGTGATCTCCTCGACGATGCCAGCGCCAGCAGTTGCCCGTCCTAATAGTTTGTCAGCGGCGCTTACATTTTGAATTTTGGCGTAGGTCACGGCACTGGCGGCCAGCTCAGCAGTATTGACGGCCGAGTCACCAATAGCGGTATTATCAACTGCTCCGGCTTGGAATTTGCCGCTTGTGATCGTGCCATCAGCAATTTTGATTGCCGTGATGGCCGAGTCGGCAATGGCTGCTGTGCCAAGGCCGGATGCGTCTACTTTGGCAGTGGTGACGGCATTTGCCGCAAGCTTGCCGGTTGTTATGGCTAGGTTTTCAATGCCAGCAGTAGGAGCAATAACCTGCTGGTAAACACTACCATCGTAAATCTTGAGGTATTTGGTGGTGCTGTTGACATGGCCACGACCTTCAAAGTTGTCTGATACTGGTTCAGTTGGTCCGTAATTGACGCTACTATCGTTGGCTAGCTTGGCGGCAGTGATCGCATCATCAGCTAATGCAGTGGTGCCAAGTTTGGTGGCGCTGGACTGGTCGAGCTTGGCTAGGCCAATGCTGGCGGCATCAGCCAGGGCCGCCCCAGCCTCGAACAGATCCTTGGCGGTGACCTTCTTGGTTTCACTGGAACTGATGTCAACAATGGGCAATACGTCAGCAGCCGCCACGTCGGCTTCGGTGAGCTGCGTCAGTTGGGTAATTCGTTGGTCAGCCACCTTAAAAAGCTCCGCAGTACAGTAGAGTTGCTTCCATTCTAATCCGCTACCTCAGTAATAAGGAAGTCAAGGCTTTGCTGCAATCGCATCCGGTCGGTGTCCTCCTTGAGCATGTAACCGCTTGGTTCGCCTATCAAGAGCTTGATCTCGCCAGTGGTCACAAAGTCAATAGCGCAAGCAATGGCTTGATCTGGTTTTACTTCCACCCCAGTGCGAGTTATCATCGCGTCAAATTCGTAATATATATCTTGCGTTTCTGTGTAGATGCTATCTTCGGTCAATTGCAAGTAGCAGCTAAATTCACTTCCAATGTCTGTGCGGTTAATGAGTTGTAACATTAGCAGTGAATTTTCGGTCTGTCCGCTGTTTTCAGTGTTAAATAGGCAATCAATCGAACCCGAACCGCTTATTAAGCCCGCCGCGTACATCCGCTTGAACCGGTCTGACATTGTTGTAGTTTCTAGTGATTCGCGGTCGGTGTTGAAGGTGAAGCCGGTTACGTCACCTAGGACACGTTCCACCGTGCCTTGGATTTGTATGACAATAGGGAGTGCCGCGCCAACAAAAATTTTTAAGGGGTATTCGGCGCTGCGCTGGTTATTGATGGCTGCGCTAAAAGTTTCAAATAATCGAATGCCGCCAATTGCGTTAATGTTGCAATAAGCAACAACCGTAGATTGCGTGACGCCATTGGCGTCTTGCCAAGTGGCTGCAGGTAGAAAATCCAACCCACGGGCATCTGTGGTGCTGATTATTATTTGATCGCCGGTGATTATGTTTTCTGTCGAACCATCAAAACCTAAACGGTTTAGGGTGGTGTTAATGTCTGCGGGTAGTACGGAACTAGAGAACGATCCAGTCGCTTTGCGTTTGAGTTTTATTTTGCCGTACTGGCCTAAGAAAAAGGTCATGCTTCGGGGATTTCTAGAAATGGACCGTCTACAGTAAAGTTAAAGGAAACTGCAGTTAGTTCGCCGGTTGCTACTTGAAGTGATGCGGAAGTGATAAAAGCACTAAATGAGATGTCATCTTTTATGTCAGCACCGACTCCGGCTAAAGTGCCAACCCGAAGTCCAATCAGTACGCGGTCTCCAGCTCCCACTCCGGTTGTGGATGTTTTCATTACTTTGGTGAGCACCCTGTCGAACTGCACGCCGGGTTCAGTGCTGGTAGTGCCTTCGCGTCTGTAGTACAACGCGGTTGCGCTGCCGGTGGAGCTGACAGTTCCGGGTGTGTAGCCTTTTACGGCAGTGTCAAGAGTCGTTGTTTCTAGCAGGTCTAGCGTTGTTTCTAGCGACCAATCACGTAATTTTAGTACGTTTTCATTTCCTGCCCAGTTTGGATCTGTGTTTGCATCCCAATTGGGGTACTCACCAAACATCAAACGCCCAGTTCGACCCGTGTAGTAAGCCATTGCCAATAGGTGGTGTGTCCTTAGTCTACAGCTCCTGCTACAACAAAGAGATCATCGCTAAAATCGGCAATCAGGCTGTTGTCGTTGGTGTCGCACGGGTAGTTGGAAGCTCGCACGGTGATTTCGCCTTCTTCGTCCATCTGCACTTCGGTAACTCGGAAAATTCGGCGTGATGTGATTTCCGTTCCAAGCACAAACAGCCAGCCTTCATAGCTGGCAAGTGCAGCAGCAGTGTTGGATTGGACTGAAGTTTCGATGGTAATTACACCTCTACCGCTCTGGTGCAGTAAGAATTTGTAAGTGGCGTCTGGTAGGTTGTTGTCTAACGGTAAGTTAAGAAGACCTGCTGGTCCAATGACGCCAGTGCGAATACCGTCCCATGCGTTTTGGCCGATGTCAAGATAGATGTAAGCTCCTGGCGAGATGGGATCTTGAGTCGGGAAGGTGCGAAACTCTACTGCTGTATTGATGTAGTGCCGGGTATTGCACAGAAATTTTCCGTACAAAATAGCTTGAACGCGATTTGTTACAAATTGAGATACGTAAAAAGTTTGGCGGATGGCATCGGCTTCTTGGATGTCTTTTCGGCGTACTTCAATTGTCCGATTGATTGCAAACGTACCATTGCTGTCGGTGTCTCTATAAACAATTGACGCAATAATATCCTGTACGTTGGAACCATAATCTATGTACTCTTCCTTGTAACTATCTTCAATTATGTTGCCTTGGTTGTATAGTGCTGATATGCTTATTTGTCTAGCGATCTTGCCGGTGCTTGGGTTGTACGGGATTGCTGGTACTAGCGTTTCGCGGCCACCAATTCGCGCAAACTCAAGCAGGCTAAAAGTTGCTACCTGTACCCAAAACTCACGCCAGTTGCCTGGGTCAGCAATTACACAATCCATAAACAGGTTGTTGGCTTTGCAAAATTGCTTTGATCGCGCCAGTTGCATCGTATCAATGCCGTTGGGCACTGCGTATTTGCCAATGCCATCGTCTACATCAAGAACTGAATCCAGAAATATATCTGGGGCGTAACAAGTAGGGCCGTCGGGATCTGATGGGTAAAAAGTAAACAAAGGGTTATCCCATGTGCGGTTATTTTCATCAATCGACCCAAGAGTTCGCAAGCGCCTTACCTTACGGCCACGGGTAACAAATGCCGTAAAACTACGAAGATCCTGAAGGTTGCGGCCTGAAAATAAGTTCAGACCTACAAAGCTGATGTTGTTGTATAGACGCGGGAAATTGCTAAAGGGTTGTATTTGTTGTTCAGTTACACATGTCAACGCAAACTCAGGACCGCCATCAAATGAAAATTGCAATTGATTATCAGCGTCAAGATTAAACAACGCCCACTGAGCAAGTCCAATAGGGTTTTCGCCTAATACCGGAGGACTGCCAGTGGCGCTTACTCGACGCTTGCCAGTGTACTGAATGGTTGCTATCGTGCCAGGTATCCCAATTGTGTCTGTCTCTCCAGAGTTGTCGATGTAGAAAAAATCTACGCCAATTCGACCTTTGCGGTTGGTGCGTAGTTCTGGATGCTTGGCCACTTCAGCTTCAGCATCGACTACAGCCTCTAGCTTGAACTGCCAGTACGCAGCTTCTGCGGGAAGAGTTAATCCACTATTGAATTTAAGATAGTTAAAATTGTCAGTTTCGGCTGCACGACTCACAGCAAAGATGCCCGGCACATAAGTAAATGTTCCTCCCGCTTTTTTGTACTTGAGCAGGAACAAGGCTTTGCGTTTTTTGGACCCATTATCGCTTACTGGATAGCCCGGCAAATTATCTCTGCCGTAACGTTCTTGACGGCCTGATACTCGCATTGATACGCGGCTTTTAATTGCAAGATCAACAATATGGCATGGCTGAACTGTTTGATAAGAGGCTGTCTCGACCCGTACTAACGCCTTAGTGTAATACGACACATTAGGATCATAGGATGCAATTTTTGTATTTAATTCGACTAATTTGGTATATGCTGCTTTTTCGATGGAAGTAGAAAAGCGAGAAAAAGTATAGCCGTAAAACGAAGCCACGGCATTGCCGTTATCGTCAAATTGCTCACTGTATTGGGCCTTATATATGCCTGGGCCGCTAACAGGTGTAAAGTTACCCTCTCCATCATATGTTCCAGCTTGTTGGGTGGCATTTGCATTGGTGCCATTGATTATATTATCTGCGGTGTACGCAACGGCTTGGCTTTCGTATGGTGGGTCGCCCCCCGTGTAAGTAATGTTGTAGGCAATGCGTTCGTCTTCGGTTTCCAATGCGTCTACTATACGTTTTGCATTTATATATTCTGAACTGCTAGTTATCAATTGTGTAAATGCTTCTGTTGCGCCAGCTAGAGATGTCACGTCATAATTAACACTTGGAGCATTTCCAGCTTCTACGCATTTGAATTTGACTATCATGTCGCCTTCATCCGGCGATCCAGTGTTTATGGATTGGACACGGAACAATGCTGAGCCAAGTTTAAAGATGCCACTGTCGTCAAAAGTACTAGCTAGTGCGCGGCGGATTTCTTGCGCCTGTGTCTGTACGTCACTCACTTCTGGAACAGTTGAGGCAATTGTCACTGTCATTTCAAAATCAACCGCTACGGCCTGCAAAGCTTTCCAGTTCCAGGTGGCAGTTAACCCAAGGTCAGCAACTTCTTTGTAGCCGCCATCGTTGCGTTGATAGACCAAGGAATTAATTGGCACGACACCATACAAGCCAAATGAATTTTGTGAAGTTGGTGAATATGCTTGGCTAAAGCCATCAACTCTTGTATTTTCTGTTGTTAGTTGGAGTCGGTAGGGGTTGTCGTTTATGCTGCCGTAGAACGTTGGATCTGTTGCGTATTGCGGCACTGGTGATATTTCATTTGCCCACTGCAAAAATCCGGTGCCTGCGGGGTCAAAATAAAGCCATTTGTTTTGGCTGACTAGATCATCAATAGTGGTCTGACCGAATGCTGACTTAGCTATATTGATTGATTCAATGCCGCCGGCGCCTAAAGTCAACAGCAGTTGAACAAATTGCGTAGACCCAAAACTCCGAACTGCGGACCACACTAAAGACGTTCCAGTCCTGACGCCTCCTTTGGGGTTTGTGTCGATGTCGGTGTAAATAAGGTTTACTGGATCGCCGTACTTCGCAAGATCTTGCTGACCGTTAAAACCAAAACGCGGCGAGAATCGTTGCTCACGTGTTTGCGTTTGGCCTCCAACACCAACTGCAGGTGCAGGTTCTGGTGTCGGTGTTGGCGCTACTCCGGTCGGTTGCGTGATTTGTGGCTTTGGTGCTAAAGCTACTGATACCGCACTAAATATGATGCCGACAATTGCAATTGTGGCACTTACCACTTCATTGCGGGTGTCAAGAACAGTACCTTGTTTTGAATCGTTGTATGCAATCTGCAACGCCAAGAACTCTAGATACTCTTCTTTGCTAACGCCTAAGTGCGCGATCAACGAGTATTCGTAGGGCAATAGTTTGCGGGTCATTTGTCCATCCAAAAGTAATAACCGATAGTGGCTGGCACGTGGGCCCGTACTACATTCTGGCTTGGCCCAATAAATACTGTGCTGCCATCGCCCATTATGCTGCCCAGCCCCGCACCAGTGCGGCCTGGCAGTAACGCCACGGCGCCTGGCATCGGTGCATTAAGTCTACGGCCATGCTGCAGCAGCCATCGGGCGATCTTGCCACGTGGGAACGTGTGTTCAGTGTATTCGGCATAAACCCAGTTGAACCGGTGAGTGTAGTCGGGCAATCCAAACCTAAGCCTGATTTCGCATACCAGTTGGAAGCAGTCGGTTTTGCCGCTGCCGTCCCATGGCGCATGGCCCCAGCCGTATGTCAGTCCAATCAGGTCGTTGGTGTTCATCGTAAATTCAGCTGGGAGTCCAGCGGCAATGGGCCTACCAGCTCACGGGTTAGTGTACGGCTTGGAAAGTTTGATGACACACTATCAATTGATGAACGAAACCGCAGTTCGATTGTTGTTTCGCTTAGTGACGCACCAATGCCGATGTAGTATTCGGTTTGGTTGTTTGCGGTAAATGCGTCGTCACCGGTCAACCACTGCGTGGTTAACGTCAGTGTGCTAAGGCGGTTGCCGTTGCCTTCGTTGAGCAAACGTACTGCAAACTCAATATTGGGGAACAGTATTTGAAGCACACTGTTGTCACCATTTAAGGATGCAATGGCGCCTTCAGCACGAAAGCCCGCAAAACTATACTGCAAGTTGCCGTAAGTTTTTGTTTCGTGGGCAAAATAGTTTTGGTATAGGTGTGTTGAGCCGGTAGATGTTACAAGCTTGAAGAATTGGCAGATGCGGATGTCTAGCGTCATAGGTCGTCCGTCATTGGGTCGCGGATTTCACCAAGCAAAGATACCGTAAGGCTGGATACGCCGGGGCGGATTGACTGCACCTCTGGAGGACTTTCATATTCCCAGCGCAGGGAGTCAGCGGTGCCATCTGCCAGTGCTATCAAATTTGCGTCCATGCCGCCCATTGTCGTTGTTCCGACCTTAAAGCGTTGGTTTGATGCTGTTTGCGTGCGGTAGTGATTAAGGATCGAAGTGGCAACGGAATCGGCCACATTATCAAATGCAAGTGATAGCGTTGCTTGGCTAGGGCGATTGCCAAACGTGCGTTTTACTACGACACCGGCCAGTGACCGATACGAGCGCTGAGGGTACGTTCCAGGCTTGAATGAGCGTTGACTTGGGGCGTAGCTTGGGAATGATGCCATCAACCAATACCAACGCGACTACGGGTTTGTGGAGACTGCTGTAGTTTATCCAATGTCATTGACATGCCGCGCTTAGCTCCATCGGCGGAGGCTTGACGGCGGGTTTGCATCATTGCTGCTTCAAGTTGCTCGCGACTTACGTATTCGGTGCCGTTGATCCTGGTGGTTTCAAATGTCATGTTAAGTACCGGACTGGTGCCGCCAGCCGATGGTGAGCCCATTGACTCACGCAGGCTTGCTGTGGGGCCCGCTGGTACGATGGTGCCGCTGGAGCCGGGCACAAACAGCTCGGGGCCCCGCTCGCCAACCATGTATGGGGTGTTGCCGGTTACGGGACCACCAGCGGCTTTGCCGACAAGCGGAATGCCGCCAATGTTAACGCCGCCAAGCAAACTGCGAATGCCAAATGAAATCAGCATTTGGCCAATGTCTTTTAATACATTGGATAATACGTCTTGCAAACTTTGTGCTCCTGTTATGGCAGCACTAATTCCATTTACAAGGCCGGATTCTATTGCACCACCAATGCCTTGCACAAGCCCTTTCATACGCTCTTTAGCTGCGTTTAATTTTTCTTGTTCAGCTATTATTGCTTGAGATTTACGCAATTCTTCATCCAGCAACACTAATACCTGCGGTTGTTTTGCTATTAAAGCATCATATGCTAGCACAATATTTTCACGCGCTATTCTTTGCTCATCCGTAAGTCCTTTTTCCATAAGTGTAACTTGAACTTTTGCTTGTGCCGCTTGTAAATCTTGCGTAGTTAAATTCGAAGATTGCTGATTAAGGGCAAGTTGTGTTGCTAGTTCAGGCGTAATACCATTTTTTATTAAATCCAATGTTGCCATGTCTAATTCATTTTTTTGTATTGCACTATTTAGCCCCGATAACGTTAACGCTTTCATTTGCTCTTGACTTGCCAGCAATTCGTTTGTTATATTTTTTTGTGCATTTAAAGCATCTATTTTTGTTTGTTCTTCATTGCTGCTAACTAGTCCAGTTGTCAATTTATCAAGTGTCGCAGTCGATGGCGCAGCAAATGGCTTAATGGTGTTAGCGGCGTCCACTTGCATTGCACGTGAGCCTATTGGTGCTTGTACTGCAGCAGCGGCAGGGCCAGCATTGGCGGCAGTTGGAATTTTGGCGACTGAATTGGCTAGCAAATGCAATATGCGCATTGCGCCCTGTGGCGTTGAAATTTCTGCTGCATAGCCACCAGCTCCTGTATACCCTAAATTTTTAGTAAGCGCAGCACCGCCCTTTAATGATATTGGTGTACCACGTGGCGTGCCAAAATCTATGCCAGCATGAAAACTACGTCCAAACAAACTGCGTGGACCGTAACCACTGGTTACTCCATAGCTGCTAGGGGCTCTACCATTAAGAGCAAAATACTTATCTGCATCTGCTTTTGTAATTGGTCGTCCATCTGCCCATCGAATGTCAAGATGTGGGCCAGTGCTGTCGCCCGTGCTGCCAGTTCTTCCAATTATGCCCTTTGTAACCGCTGGGCCAATTGGGCTTGGCTGTGTCGGCATAGTTGGCTTTGTGGCTTCAAGTATTTTTGCAGCGTCTTGCGCTCCTTTGACCATCAACTCACCAATAGACCTGCCAGCCTTAGTTATGATGTCGCTGGTTTGGCGTGCATAATTCTTTTGCATTTCACCGATGCCACGTTCTGTCTCGCGCTTGAAGTCAGTTAAAGCACGTTCAAGTTGAATCTTCCGTTGAGTGCTATCAAATTCAAGTTGTCTTCTGCTTAGGGCGGCATCATTTACTATTTTCTGTCCATCGCGTATGGCTGTTAACATTTTTAATTCTCCGCCAGAACTAGATGTTGCAATTATGTTTTCAGTTGCAGATGCATAACGGCTTAAATTTGTAGATTTTAATTGTGCTTGTTCAAGGCCAAATTCAGCCTTTACGCGTTGGTCTTGAAGACTGCGCTCCATATCCATGATGCGTTGTATTGTTGACTCACGAAAGTCAGCAATTTGCCGCTCATATTGAATACGATTATCGGCTAATTGCTTTTCAGCGTCTTGATTAATTTTTGCAATTTTTTTATCTGTTTCTAGTTTTATATTTGCGGCTTCGGTTATTGCATTTTTTCTTGCCATTTCTTCAGCAGATTTAAGTAATCCAGCACGATCTACTGCTGGCGCTGATGCTTTTGGCGCTTGGCCTGACGGAGCTAGCGCTTTCAAGATACCAATACCTCCGCCAGTTGCATATCCTAGCATTGCTTTTAATCCTGGATTTTTATCTATATAATCCTGCAAATCTTTTAATTTAGATTTAACGCCAGCCGCCCAATTATCAACGGGGCCAAGGGATATATTTTGCTTTCCCCAATATTCAAACTCATTGCTAACTCGACGCACTAAGAGCAATAAACCATCTATAGATTTTTTAATTTCGTTCACAGCTTTTATTACTAATGGCGCAACTGCAGTGCCAACAACAGTTTGCAACGATTCAAATGAACCTTGCAACTGTGCAGTAGCTCGGTCAAGGTCAGTGCCGCCCTTAGTGGCGCCTTCATAAAACGATGCGCCTTTCTTTGTTAGCTCATCAATTGCTTTGATAACAATTGGATAAGTTACCTTACCTTGTTCTGCCAACCGCAGCACTTCTGCAGTGCTGACATTCATTACCTTTGACAACGCTTCAAAAATAGGAATGCCAGCCATGGCAAACTGTTTCAAGTCAACCGTATATGCCCTGCCGATGCTACTAATTTGGCCAAGGTTTACAGCAAACCGCTGTAGCTTTTCGTTGTCGCCAAGCGCCAAATCACCTAGCAGTTTGGTTGCGGTGCCAGCATCTTTTGCCCTTAACCCATATGCCGCAAGCGTTTTAGTGGACTCAAGCAATCCAGGCAGGCCCAGTGATGTGGCGTCAGCCGTTACCTTGAGTTGTGCAATGATTGCATTGGTTGCGTTTACGTCCTTGGTAAATAGTGTTAGCTGTTGACGATTGCGGTCTACCTCATTTGAAAACTTAAGCGATGCGCCAGCCATGGCAACCAAGCCAGCAGTAAGCGCTATGGCGCCACCGCCAGCCACCATTAATGCAGGTGATACACCCTTGGCGGCGCCTTGAAGGCTGGCCAGTGATGACTCAATCTGTTTAATTTCAGCCTTTATTGCTTCGCCACCAATGCCGCCACGGCCAGCAAGTTGTAGCTTTTTGCTTGCTAACGCGGTTTGCAATGCAACGATTTCAGCAGTTGCAGCCTTGCTTGCGGCGCCTGCTTCATTTATTTTGCGTACAAATCCATTGATACCATTGGCGGCAACGCCAAGGCCCCCTGGCAATGTATTTAATGCTTGGTTTAAGGCATCAACTTTAATATCTTCGACCGCACGGGCCGCAGTTTGTGTCTGCCGTTGAAATTGCCTAAGTTGCTCTGTCGCCTTACTGGCGTCAACGTTAATGGCAACATTAGCGACAACAGACACAGCGCGGCCCCTCTGTGGTTACAGTCTACCGCCTGCGCTTCATTGCTGATTCTTGCTCATCATTTTGCAAGTCAAAATATGCCGACCACAGCAAAAGCTCGGCCAGTGTCATACGTTCCATTAGTTCGGTCAGGGTGTAGCCAAGCTCTTTAGCTACACCCATTTGGAGCCGCAGCAAGTTGTCTTGCTTTAGCTCCGCCTTTATTTTTTTGTGTCCACCTCATCGCTGCTGTCTTCGCTGATGGCAGCAAGCATCAGCGTTTGCAAATCAGCATCGCGTACTTCATTCTTTAGCTCTGCAATTTCACCGGCGGCAAATATGCGTTGGCCGTTTTCATCCATTGCTTTTTGGATGAGCAACTGCAATGCAAATGCGTTGGCGTCATCGGTGCTAGATGCTTTTTGTGCCCGTTCACGTTCAGCCATGGTTAGTGGCGTACGGTAGAACTCAAACTGACT